>Ga0209102_1000091_pt1 | contig 59643 bp, 60 predicted proteins | sample ConPoolayeHmetaG_FD_185483 | JGI IMG/M metagenome (GOLD analysis project Ga0209102, IMG submission 185483) | Hot spring microbial mat communities from California, USA to study Microbial Dark Matter (Phase II) - Cone Pool mat layer H metaG... ... | reverse complement strand
AAGCATTGTTTAGGAAAGGCAGGTTATGTATATCACATTGAGCTTCTATATGAAAACCTGTTTTGACAATGTCTATGTGAATTACATTAGGTCTATCCAAGTAAATATGAAAATAATCATCATCTTGTGATCCGGAACCAGCATCTAAAATTTTCATGGTCTAGTTTTCCATTCTTATTGATTCGTCTAATTCAAACAACATGAAGATCACATATATCAATATATCTTTGGAATTTCACTTTGTCTTTGAAATCGATAAGGAACTGTTCATAAACTTTTTTCATCATTCCTTTTCTTAATAATGTTAAAGGAATTTTCATTAATCCATGACTCTGCACCGTCCTCAAAAATCCTTCTGGATGAACAAGAACTGTTGCAATTCCATCTTGCTCTAGCTGCTTTTGTAAATCTTCTCTAAACTTTTGGTAACCTTTTTTCTCGCCAAAATTTCGGACATAGTAAATATCTAACGATAAATGTGTTGGGAAAACAAAAGTATTCACTTTGAACATGGGCATGCCATGACCTTCCATATATTTTAGTTTAAAAGACTCCATAATCTTCCAAGTAATGTCTCCTTTAAATCCTATTGTTGAACCGCAAGGAGTTACACCATTGATTGGGGCATCCACGAGTTTTCTCAATAGCTTTAACTCGTCTCGGGGAGGAATTAATCTATGATTATTTATTGTATTTATTAAATGTAAACCTATTTCCCATCCTTCCTTAGCAATTTTATTAAGAATAGCTTGATCTTTTTGGGAACGAATAACATCAACTCTAACAAAGAAAGTAGATTTGACATCGTATTTCTTCTCGGCAGAGATTATTTTAGGTAATCCCCATCTTAAACCATAAACCGTGTCAAGATCATGCCTTAAACAAATAATCTTTTTATCAAAGCCTTTGACCACTAGATTACTCACCTTTTAAAGTTCTAAGCAAGATTTGACATTTAATATAAAAAAACAATACACGATTTTTACAATTTTTGAATTTTTCCCGTTCTTTTCCACTCTTCATAACATTTTACCAGTCCATCATACAAGTTAATCTTGGGTTCCCAGTTCAAGAGGTTTTTTGCTTTCTCTATGCTAATATCTTCGATAAATACATCATCTTCCCTTTCTGGCAAAAATTGCACTTTGTAAGACTTTTTTGAACCGGAAACTATCTGATGACAAAATTTAGCCAGTGTTTTGACTGAATAGTTTGGCTGTCCAACAAGGTTGAATATGTGATTCTCTTTCGAGTCAAGTATGTACTTCATTGCTTTTATACAGCCATCAACTAAATCATCAATATAAATCCAATTCCGAGTTTGATCGCCTCTTCCTTTTATTGTGAAAGGTTCATTTTTTATTGCCTGTCTAAGAAATATATAAGTACATAATGCAGAGCGCATTTCTGGGCCATATGTGGTTCCAAAACGTAATATCACCCACCGTTTAAGTAACCCCTTAACAAGTTCTTCCCCAGCAAGTTTAGTGATTCCGTATAAATCAACAGGATTTGTTGGGCCTTCCTCTGTTGATGGATGCTGTGGGGTGTGACCGTATACACAAGCCGTGCTTGCGAAACCAAGCGGGATATCATACTTTCTGCATGTTTCCACTACATTAAATGTTCCATACAGATTTACTTTAAATGCCAAATCTCTTTTATCTCGAACCTCTTCAACATTTGCCATAGCCGCCAAATGAAAAACAAAGTCAACATTATTCCACAAATCTGAAGTTTCATCGGAATCTACTAATTTGGGGTTTGTAATGTCGCCAATAATGGATGTCAAGTTTTTACGTTTTATTTGAGTCTCGATAACATCCAATCCAATGACAGAATGTTTTTCTTCAAGTAATTTTCTACACAATGCTCTTCCGATGAAGCCTGCACTTCCTGTCACTAACACACGCATTTTTGTTCCAACTCCGTTAAAACTCTCCTCAATTATTGTTTAAAGAGGCACATGCTTCTTCTATATCTCAGATGACCTACACTAATAACAACAAGCAGATATGCATTACGTTAAATATGTAGAACTTCTCTAACTCTTTTCCAAAATTGCATCCTTTGAAAGGCAGGGACAAAATTTTCAATATCTCGATATTTTTCCACTTTTGAAAAGTATCCTTTCAATAACGATAGTCCATTCATAGGTGATCGAAGTGAAAACAAAAACGCTCTGCCTAGAGCATAGTATACATCATAATTCAACGCCTTCATTCCTTTTCCCCAAAAATACGCTTTTTCAGGAAAAAGCATCGTTTTTCTGCGCAATCTAAACTTTAAGTCAAAGAAAACAGTGACTTTTCTGCCTTGTGAGAGAGCTTTATAAACTAAATACGCCTCATAGATGTAGTTTTCAGGATATTTGAATCCAATTGTTCTAAACCAACATGCGTCAACGACTCTGCCACATCCTCTAGGCGAAAAAGACCGAGAAGTTTCACCATCAGCCACTCCAGAAGCTATTGTGATATTGTTATGTCTCATTCGCTTAACAATGTCGTCTATATAATTAGGTGGATAACATGCTTCTCCATCGCTAAACATCACAAAATCTAAATTTTCTTTCTTTAAAACATTAAGACCTGCATTAATAACTTTCGCCAACTCTGGTCTACCTACCCAGCTTTCCTTGTGCCTTGGCAAATTAACAACTACATTAGCATATTTAGAGGCAATTTCGCCAGTTCTGTCCACGCTCCCATCGTCCACAACTACAATAAAAGGTTTCAGCTTTTGATTCACTAGACTCAAGAGACTCTCCTCAATGGCATCTTGCTCATCCCTAGCTTTCACTACAACACCACATACAAACTTCAAACGGTCTTTCTCCTTTCAGCACTAACTTCTTTTTTCTATTTGAGAAAAGTCATCAGTGTTTAAAAATCTTTAAACATAAAATTATACCTAATTCAACCAATGTGAAACAGTTTGGTTAAGAGCGAAATTAGAGTTCAATATTCTGGCTTCATAATATTTGCCGCTAGAATGCTTAGCGTAGCAACAGGCCTAGTTTTTACTTTAATGTTGACTCGATCCACAATTCCGGAAGAGCTTGGAATATGGTCCAATGTCAACGACGTAATTGCCTATTTTGCATTTCTTGCCCCTGCATTTCCATTCTGGGCTATGCGATTCACAGCAAGGAATAAGGAGGGAGCGGCAAAAACAGGATTTTTAGCAAATCTAGTAGTTTCCTTAATAGCGACTGTAATTTATCTTCCAACAGTTCCGCTAATCATGTCATTACTCGGCATAAGCGGAATCTACATAATCATTTATTTAGTTGCTTCAATGCAAATAATTGAAACTTATCTAATAGTCATTTTGGAGGGATGTCTACGTGCAAAATTACCTCAAGCTATTGGGTATGGGCTGCTCATTGAGGAAGGCTGCAAGGTTCTATCCGCCTATCTACTCCTATATTCTCCTTACAGACTTCAGCAACCACTATTTGGAGCCTTAGTAAGCCTAACAGTAGCCTTTGCCATACAAATTGTCTATTACCTCAAATTGCTCTCCAAAGAACTGAAACAACCTATTCAACGAAGCTACATAAAAGAATGGTTAAAAGGCTCAACAATAAACATATACTATTACATAGGAGACAGAATAGCAGCACTAGTATTTATAATGCTAATCGCTTATAATCCAATTGTTGGCCCACAAGCAAGAGGCATATACCAAGCTGCATGGACCGTAGCGAATATAATATTATATTCTTTTTTCCTATCTTTTGCATTATATCCAAAGTTGCTAGCTGAAGACAGCAGAGAAGATATAATAGCATCGTTAAAAACTGTTTTAATGATCGCCATACCAATGACAGCTGGAGTAATTGCACTATCAGACTCTTATCTTACAGTTCTAAATGAAATTTACAAAGAAGCAGCGCTAATTCTCACAGTCTTGGCTGTCGGTGCTTTCATCCAAACTATCTCGCAGTTTTTTGCCTCTGTACTTTTCGGACTTGAAAGAATTGATGAAAAAGCAGAAATACCATTACGAGAGCTCATGAAAAGTCCCTTATTCAAAGCGTTCACTTTACCCTATGCGCATTCTGCAATAACGTTGCCGACAACATTCTATGTATTAAAAAATTTCGCAATAGATCCACTATCAGCCGCTTTCTATGTTGGTATAATCGACACAATAGCCCGTTTAATAATGCTTCTGATTTTATGTTTCATTATGCGCAAAATAATCAGATTAACCATTCCATGGAAAAATATCGCAAAATATGTTTTTGCTTCTGCTGTCATGGCAGTATTTCTCTATTTTGTTTTTATTCCTCATCCAACACGGTTAACCGTCACTTTGGCCATTACAGCATTAGGAGCAATCGTTTATTTTATATTGCTGATTGCTACGGACAAAGATGCAAGAGAACTAATCCGTTCTGTTTGGCAAGAAATCAGATTTAGGTTTAAGGGATAATTTTAAGAATTATTGTTCCACAACTCAAGGAAAAGCGCCTTCAAAGCTTTTACGAAAGCATCATAATTTGTCCATAGAGCGGCGATTCGCTTTTTTCCATTATCCTTTCTGATTAGCAAAAGTACTTGTTCATCATCAACAAGTATAAATGTGGGTAATCCCTCAACATTGCAAAGTGAATATTTAGCTTTCTTCAACTTTATTTTTTCAATGAAGAAACAACTCTTTGGAGAATAATTAGTCAATAACTGAACGTCAACGTTCTCCTTTGATTTTTTCTCAAGTTTATCCAAAAGACCTGAATGGTAAAAGTTTGTGATGTCATATTCAGATATAAAGATAAAAATTTCCTTCTCTGAATTGCCAAGGATTTCTTCAGCCTTGAGGTTAATTTGTTCCTCACCCTCTAATATCTGAAATACTTCTTTTCTTTCACTTTCTGTTTCTTGTTTAGGAAGAGACAGCCAAAGATCAACCAAACTTTCCTTTCTTTTCTCTAAGAGATTTATTTTCATTTTTTTAGTTTCAATAAGTATTTCTAATGCTCTTTCAAACGGTATTGCAATAAATTTTAAGGGTTTCTCAAAAACAGATGACACTAAGCCTTTTTTCTCCAAATCACGCAAAATCCTATATGTCTCGGTTCTATGAAGGGACAAAGCTTCTGAAATTTCACTTGCCTTATGTTCTCCTGTTCTTGCAATGTAAATGTAAACTTTAATTTCGTTTTTGGATAATCCCAACCTATGGAGAGCTTTTTCAATCATCTCTAAAGATTTAGATATTCCGCTATCGGTTTTTACGAATCTCCATAATCCTGTGTTTTCATCATATAGTTTAATGATGTTTTCGGGTTTTTCAACAGATAACTCCATTCGATAACCTTACTCCTTATTCAAACTCTGAAGCAGAATCCGATTCTATTCCGCCACTATATTTTATACTTCTGAATCCCAAATATGAATCCTAAATACATGATTCAACTTTAGCAAACGACAACGTTTTAACCATGAACGTCAAAGTAACACTTGCAACTAACAAGGAGAAAGGAAATGCAAGACAAAAGAAACTTTGCCTTTAGCATAAAGCATTTTTTTCTTCCAAGAAATAATCATTGGTTCAAAAGGACCATTCTGATCTTTTCCTTTATATTTTTTGACTATTTATCAACCCTTGTTTTTTGTCGTGTTCCATGTGAGGAAGCCAACTACTATGCGAGAAACTTTATGGAAAACTTTGGCATACCACTAGGGCTGACGCTATTTGTTTTATTAGCTAACATGCCTATTTACATAACTCTATGTTTAGACTCCCATATCATAAAGCTTCCGCCAAAATCTGCGATTCTCATTGAAGCTCTTGTTGATCTTGTATTTGCATGGTTTATTGCTGGACTACATTTTAGCGGGGGCTCTAGCTGGTTTTGGCGGGAGACAGATCTGACACGTCAGATTTTAGGAGCCTTTTTGTATTTGCTTATTGCTTTTTTGTTTATAAAACCTCATAAAGTGCGTTATAGCTAGTAATCGCTGATTAGTGCGTAACAACCAGCAACATACTAATTCTATTATCTCTAATGATTTTGATTAGTTACCAATGGTTACTGCCGAATTTGTAAGAGATGAATCTTATGGAGAAAAAGGATGTTAAAACAAGTGAAAGTGCTAACCCTCCACAGCAAAAGCAAGAAGAAACTCGAGAGGGAGCTGTCGAAGAAGCATACTTTTTCCATCCTGTGCAGCTTTCAGAAGAAAGTGGAGAGTTTTTGGATGAGAAGGAGATAGAGAAGTCTAAAGTTGAACTTGAGCAGAAACTACAAGAGCTTTTGAAAAGCATAAGTGAGGAAACCCTGCAATTAAGTGAATTTTTAATGGAAGAGAGCAAAATGATGGAAGAACTTTGCTTATCTTTAAAGCAGATTCTGAAGAAACTCAATGTTTCTTTTAATGTTCCTCCACAAAATGTACCGATTCGAAAGAAAATCAAAAAGGTAATTTTGAACGAAGAAGGTCATCTAATACTAGTTCACGAAAAAGGTGAGGTAAGCTCAGCATTTTTGGCTGAATATCCACCGGAAATTGTTATGGCTGTTTTATGGAGTATAATGCCTGAACTAGCCAAAGTTGTAATGTTATACAGGAAGAAAATAAGCACAAGAGTCAATTTCTTTGGAAAAGTAAAAAAGGAGCTAAAAAACGTTGTCAAAGCGATAGCTGGAAAAGAAGGGTCCTTTGATTCTAGCAGTGAACAATCGATAGATGCTGTGAAAGACTCGTTAAAACCTGAGAATCAAAGCTAAAAACTTGTTGGTGTCCAGTTTTGGATGGATTTTTGACAGAAATCCGAACATTTTATTCTCTTAAGGAAATTCGAGAAAGCATTGATGCGGAGATAAGCCAATATAAGCTACTTCTTGAGGATTACAGTCAATGGTTAGGAAGTCTTTTGAGAAATCCCGAATCCTCAAAGATTCAAGCATTAAAAAAGAAAACTGCCGAGCTACAAAGAGTTTTGAAGGCGGGAAGCAGAAAAGGAAACAAGAAAGAGGACAAAAAAGCAAGTTCTTCCGAATGGGTTCAGTTTAAAGATGTCATGATTAGTAGTGACGATTTAGGTGAAGCAGAGATACTTTTTGAAGCAACTGAAGAATTGAAAAGTAAGATTGATAGGCTGGAAAAAGCAAAGAACTCCATAATCGACTTGGAACGCTATGGCCTGGGAAAGGAATTGCTTTTCATAACATATATGCATGATGGAGTGCCTGAAAAAATAGTTTTTAAGTCCAAGAAGAGTGGTGAAGGTTCTGAAAAATTCGAGTTTGTAACTGAATTCTCCATTGCAAAGCAAACTCGAACAGAGAAAAACATTTAAAACTTTTTAATGACTAGTTAGGAGCTAAATTCCATAAAGGCCTTAGTGAACTTTTTCATTAAGTCATAAGGATTTTCAACCACACAGCTTACACGAATGTACTTTTTGACTGCATGACTGTTAACTCCAATGCCAATAACACCTATGCCCATTCGCTCAATTTTCTTTATATTCTCCATAAATTTTTCCTCTGCATTTTCGTATCCAGCAGGGAAGAAATCAGAAACAATAACCAAGACTTTAGCCTCTTCTAGGCGTTTAGTCAATGCTTGAGCCGCAAGCATAACTGCATCGGGCAGATATGTAAAGCCACCATAGTTTAGGCCTCCTATTCTTGCTCTCACATGGGTGTCATACTTTTCAAAAAAGTCTTTGATAACATAAAATTTGTTGTTAAAGGCGTACATACCCCATGCTTCTGGGTCGAGAATGAGCATTTTCGCTACTTCAGCTAGGCATAAGGCTATTCCGCGAACTTCTCCTTTGAACATGCCTAGGCTGTGGCTTGCATCTATTAGTATCGACCATGCGTCCTCTCTTGTCTGAAGTTCCTCTCGTGAAAATATGTCTGTTCGTTGACTTTTGCTGGCAATTACTTGTATAGCTTCTTGTAAATCGACGAATCCGCTTTCTTGTCTAAAATCTTCGCCGCCGACGTTTTTCAATAGTCTTAATCGATACAATACACGTCTTATTGGACTGCTCAGTAGTTCTCTCTTTCTTTGGAATTCAGCATAGTCTTCTATTGGAAACACGAAATCTTCAAAACATGTGTTCTTTCCTATTTCAACATAATTTTTTAAAATCTTTAACTTCGAGTCCTCCCGTTCCTCCCATGTCTTTAAAACTTGCTGTGCTTCGCTTTCTTTCAAACCTTGAAGTATAGTTTTGAACCCTTCTTCACTCTTTATTTCTGGATTAAGAATAGTTAATGCTTCGGGCAATATCTGGTGTATTTCCTCTTCTCTAGGTATATAAGTATTGTAAAAGATATCGTTTGTTCCATGGCTTTCTGCATATAGAAGGGATGGAATTTCAAAAGTTTCCCCATAGAAAGCTAAAGCATTATAAATTTTTGTAGCAGCATCTATTCGCTCATCAATTGTAGGATTTTCTTCTATCTTCCAAAAAATAGAGGTGATAGCCTCAACATCTTTAAGCATCTCATCAGTCAAATTTCCCTTGAACCTTCCTAGGTTGCAACTCAGAAGAGTTGAAACCATAATTCGTGACAATTTGTTCGGGAGCTCTTTGACGTCTTTCATTCGTGCATAAGAAATAGCATTTGCATAAGCAATTTCTGGAAGCATCCATTGAAATGACCCTGCCAAATTCTTGTTTATTGCAGAATCTTCAACAAGGCTAATTACAAACGTTGATAGAGTGGGATTTTTCCCCTGCGCCCATTTTGAGTACGCCGAAAAATCTGACAAGTGCGAATGCATACTTAGGTGATATACTGATGCTTTAAACAAATTCCATATAATTTTCTTATGAGTAGAATCATGTAGACTGAATTTTAATCCTTGGAAATAAACTTGTTTGTTCACGAGTTTTCTGGGCATAACAAAATGAAGAACAAAACCTTTGCTGTCCTTTCCTAGGTAGGGATACCTCAAATCATCATGAAGAAGAATCTTCAGCTTATCACTTGTCTTTTTTGTTATTTGGTGTGCTGTAGACCATGCAAAATCAGAAAAGCTCAATTTTTCAACCCATATTTTATGATTCGAAAATAGATTCGACTACACGTTTTACAGCAGCTTGTATCTCTACATCATCGCTTGTTGTTCCAACTATTGTTTCTACAGCAGCCTCTATAGGGCTGCATCCATCTGCAACTAAAGTTGCCCAATTGATCAAGTCTCCCGGTGAGGGGCCATAGGGTAAGTCACCGTTCTTGTACTGTCTTCTAAGTTCTGCACCAACTTGAACTATTTTTTTAGCCATTTTTTCGTCTACTCCGCCTCTTTTCTTGATGAGTTCTATTTCGTCACTTGATATTTTGTCGCCTATGCTTAGGTAATCAAAATTTATCCATACAGACATTCGCCTTCTTAAAGCGGCGTTTAATGGTTTTGTACCCACGAATTCGGCGGAGAAGGGGTTCATTGAAATTACCAAGTAACCAAATGGGTGTCTGTGGACTATTTCGTTGTCTTTCTCTGTGAGAACAAGATGGCCTCTCGTGTCTAGAACTGGATTTAGCCTTGTTGCTATATCTTGCTTCATCATGTTTGCTTCGTCTAAATAGAGTAATCCGCCATGTCTACACCACATTACTATTTGACCGTCAATCCAGTTTTCTTTTCCTAGTCCTATGTATCTACCAAACAAATCATAAGCGGATGTTTGTAAACCACAATTTATTTCCCACATAGGAAGCCCGCAGAGCTCAGCTATCAAGTAAACTATGTGAGTTTTTCCAGTTCCACTTGGCCCGATTAAGGCGGCTTGCTTAAAATAAAACAATGCACGAACAATTCTTTCGACATAATTAAATCCTTTGTCTATGTATTCTGGAGTGCCATGTGGCACAAGTGAACGTACAGAATCTGGGAAAAAGTATCCTTGATGGAGGTCGTACTTTTCTATTCGATATTTTTTTCGAAGTTCAGGACGGGACGATAAGCCTATATCTGCTGATTTTGTTATTGAGACTGATAGTTTTGTGTCATTAACATTGGTTTTTATTTGTTCTTCTACAACGTATACTGCTTCTTTGTTTTGTTTTTTTCCACCTTGGAATCCGAAGCCGACAGCTTCTGCAACTATTGGCTTTTCTGTTAATTTTTGTTTAATGTTGGGCAGAATTGTCCCTCCTAAGTCTTTCACAACTTTATTCGTGGGAAGAGATATAAATATTACTTCTCACGATTCAATACATAGAATTAATCCACGCAATTACAATAAAAGCTCACTCAAAATTCTCTGCAGCTCGTTTTTGTCTTTTATACTTCTAAAAATTGCCTTTCCTGTGCCATAAAGCCGAAAAGAGATATTGTTATAGGTTAATTCAAATATTATGCCTGAAATGGATTTTTTTGTTTTTGATTTTTTCAGAATTTTTGCAATAGCCTCGCCTTTTTTCTCATACTTAAATATAACTATAACATCTTTCTCTTCGCCACATGTTCCCTCGATTCTTGCCACATAATCTTCTAAGGTAAGCATTAAACCTGTTCTATCTCCTTCAATACTTCTATAAATCGGTCAACTTCCTCAGGGGTATTATAGATGTAGAAGCTTGCTCTGGTTGAAGATTTTAGCTCTAATACTTGATGCAATGGCTGAACGCAGTGGAAGCCACTTCTTATCATTATTCCATAATTGTCAAGAAATAAGGCAACGTCATGCGAGCTTAACCCTTCAACATTAAAAGGAATTATGCCACATTTAACAGATACATCTGTTGTTCCATAAATCTTGACTTTTCGGCATTCTTGCATGCGTTGCAAGGCGTATTGTGTCAACTTGCATTCGTGTGCCTTAACGTTTTCCATACCTATTCTTTGCAAATATTTTACAGCTTCCATAAATCCAACGCCACCACTAATATTTGGTGTTCCAGCCTCAAACTTCCAAGGCAAATCATTCCATGTAATTGAACAATGTTTCATTGCTTGGTTAAAAGAAACTTCTCGTATCATCTCGCCTCCGCCTTGAAACGGCTCCATTTTTTCAAGAATTTCATGTTTACCATATAAAGCTCCTATGCCTGTTGGACCCAGCATTTTATGTCCAGAAAAGGCGAGAAAATCTACATCTAAGTCTTTAACATCAATAGGTAAGTGTGGAACTGATTGCGCCCCGTCTATGAGCGTCAATGCACCATACTCATGTGCAATTTTCGCAACTTTTTTCACATTGTTTATGACACCACTAAAGTTTGAAACATGCGAAATGCAGACAATCTTGGTTTTTTTAGAGATTATCCTCTCAAGAGCTTCATAATTTAGGGTTCCATCATCATTTATTTCTGCGTATTTGATGTTAAATCCGTTTATTCTTGAAAGGATTTCCCACGGAACAATGTTGCTGTGATGCTCCATCAAAGACACTATAACTTCATCATCCTTCGTTAAATTATGAAGACCCCACGCATAAGCCACTAAATTTATTGCTTCTGTTGTGCCTCTTACAAAAATTATTTCTTCTATGCCTTCTGCGTTTATGAATTTGGCAACTTCTTCATGTGCATTCTCGTAAAGTTCAGAGGCTTCTTGTGAAAGCGTGTGGACAGCCCTATGAACGTTTGCATTATGATTTTCATAGAAATTTTTGATAGCCTCGATTACCTGTTTTGGTTTTTGTGATGATGCAGCATTGTCAAAGTAGATTAATGGGTGATTGTTTATTTTCCGTTTCAATATTGGAAAGTCTTCCCGAAGCTTGTATGGATTTAACATTATTTTTCCTCTTCCAATTTCATTCTTTTCGAAAGAACTTTGGCTAATTCTTCCTCTTCTAATGCTTGTTTTTCCTCAAAACTCAACTCGTCATGCAGCCAATTTGGCGTTAATTGTTTGTTCTTGTAGTATTTTCTTATGGCTCTTTTTAGTGCTCCTACAGCCAGTATTCCACAATGAAATTTTACGCTTGGCAATCCTCCTACAGCTTCTGCAACATTTTTCCAAGAGATTTTCCATGCATTTTCAAGAGTCATTCCTTTAATCATTTCAGTAACTATGCTTGAAGTTGCAATGTTTGCGGCACAACCATAACTTTCAAAAGACGCCTTTTCTATAACCTCATGTTCATTAATTTTCAAATAGAAAGTTATCATGTCTCCACACGCTGGGTTGCCTGCAATCGCCGTCACTGTAGCGTCTTCCATTTTTCCCAAATTTTTCGGGTTCTTAAATAGTTCAAGAACTTTCGGATTGTAGGGTAAAGGTATTCGCGACATAATCACTCCGCTCCTGTAGAGCCTGTTATTCTCCTTATCCTTTCAACAGCCTTGGGGAATACTCTTAAAACATACTCCATGTCTTCATCCGTATGATATCGTGTGACTTTCATAAGTATACTCCCATGAGCTTCTTCGTATTTTCTCCCTATGGCAACAAGGACGTGGCTGGGTTGAAGAAGCCTTCTTGTGCATGCACTTCCACTTGAAACATAGACCCCGCTGAGGCTAAGCTCTATTGTCAAGGCTTCACCCTCACATTTAAGAAAGCTTATATTTACATTGTCTGGGGCTCTCTTCGAACCTTTTGGTCCATTTAGCCTAACATCTTTTACTCTTTCAAAAATTCCTTCCATTAGTTTATCTCTTAATTCTTTCATACGCCCCACGTTTTCCTCAAACTTGTCAAAGGCTAGTTCAGATGCTTCAGCGAAACCCACAATTAAAGGCGTATTTTCGATTCCAGGCCAAAGCTTTTGCGTTCCTATTTGACCTTCTAAAATTTTTTCTATGCTAACGCCTTCTTTAACATATAAGACTCCTATTCCTCTTGGTCCCAGAATTTTGTAGCTGCTTATAGTTGCTAAATCAATAGCCAAATCTTGCATGTTCAGGCTGGTTTTTCCGTAAGCGTCTGAAGCATCTGTGTGGAAAATTGTTTCTGGATTTTTGTCTTTAACTATTTCCAATGCTTCTTTTGTTAGTTGTATAGTTCCGATTTCATGGTTAACGGCTGATAGGCTTACAAGAATTGTTTCTTTATCTATTGCTTCATTCAATTTTTCAAGATTTATGAAGCCTTCTGCATCAACAGGAATTTTTATTGTGGTGAATCCATATTTTTGGAGCATTTCAGTTGTATGTAAAACGCTTATAGGCTCAACTTCTGAAATTACAATTTTTTTGCCTTTTCCTTTTTTAGAGAAGGCAGTTCCCATTAATGCTAAATTATTTGCTTCAGTTTCCCCAGGAGTAAAATTAACTTCCTCTAGAGTTTTACATCCTAGAAATGTAGCGATTTTTTGCATTGATTCCATAATTGTTTCGAAGGCTTCCCATCCAGGTCTATGCGTCAGCGTCGGGTTGCCGTATGCTCTTTGATTATAATATGGTAACATTGCATCAATTACTTCTTTTGGGACTATGCTCGAGTTTTCTATGTCTAAGTAAACTTCATGTTTTAATCTTTCATGTGCTTTAAGCAGTTCTTTTACGTTTTCAATCATTCCAACTCAATCCTCTGAAAGCAAAGCCTACGTTCCAATGTTTAGTATTGACTCTTTCTTATAGAAAAACATAACTTATAAGGAACACAAGTATTCACATAAGATTTTAAATTGTTGATGTCGTAATTGCTTTTGTAAGAGAGAAATGGGCGCATACTCGTGAAAATAACAGATTTATCGATACCTGAATTCGTCAAGGAGATATTAATGCGGTCTGGGATTGTTGAGCTTTATCCCCCTCAAGAGGAGGCAATAAAAGCTGGGGTTCTTGAAGGAAAAAATCTTGTTTTAGCTAGTCCAACGGCGTCTGGAAAGACTTTGATTGCAGAGTTTTGCGCTCTTAAACATGTATTGGAGAAAAATGGAAAAGTTGTCTATTTGACGCCTCTGCGTGCTTTGGCAAATGAAAAATTTGAAGAATTCAAAAAATATTCTGTAATAAGCAAGGCTGATGGAAAACGAGTTAAAATAGGCATAAGCACCGGTGATTTTGACACTGGTGACCCATGGTTAGAGAGATATGATATAATTATAACTACGAATGAGAAGGCTGATTCGCTTCTGAGGCATAGAGCCAAATGGATGGATGAGATTTCGCTGATAGTAGCGGATGAAGTGCATCTGCTAAATGAAGCAGAGCGCGGTCCAACTCTTGAGGTTGTTTTGGCAAGACTTATGCAGATTAACCCAGACATGCAAATTCTAGCCTTAAGCGCGACAATTAATAATGTCGAGGAAATTGCAGGATGGCTTAAAGCTGACTATGTTACAACAGAATGGCGCCCAGTCATTTTAAAAGAGGGCACAATCCTGCATGACGAGATTCTATTCAGGGATGGTGACGCCCGAAAAATAGAAAGAAAAACAAAAAATACAGCCATAAACATGGCTTTGAACGCTGTGAAATCTGGTGGACAAGCATTAATTTTTGCATCAACACGAAAAAATGCAGTTATACTTGCAAAAAAAGTTGCAAGCGAAATTGAAGAGGTCTTATCCAAACCAGCTAAGAGATCTCTAGAGCATGAAGCCGAGAAAATCTTGACTACTGGTGAAAAAACTAGGATTAGCGAAACTTTGGCCACGCTTGTTAAGTGTGGAACAGCTTTTCACCATGCTGGTTTAGGTGGGGGACACCGCAAGATAATAGAAGACTCATTTCGACAAGGAAAGATTAAGGTGTTAACAGCCACGCCTACATTAGCTTTCGGTGTGAACCTTCCTGCTAGGGTAGTAGTCATCCATGACTATAGACGGTATGAACCTGGCTATGGCTTCTATCCAATTAGTGTTTTGGAATACAAGCAGATGGCTGGTAGGGCTGGAAGACCAAAATATGATAAGGTTGGCGAAGCCGTACTTATTGCGAAGACTGCTGATGAAGCAGACTATCTGATGGAGAGTTACATTCTAGCGCGTCCAGAGCGGATATGGTCGAGGCTTGCTGTTGAAAGAATCATGCGTTCGCATGTTCTTGCAACAATTGCAGCAGATTTTGCTCATACAGAGCGTGGCATTTACGACTTTTTTGGTAGAACTTTTTACGCTTACCAATATGATGTTAGCGTCATTAGAAGCATCATTACGAAAATTCTCAAATATCTTTACGATGAGGAAATGATTGAAGTTAGCGGCGAAAACATTTTTGCCACAAAATTTGGAAAACGAGTAAGCGAGCTCTACATTGACCCGGTTTCAGCAGTCATCATACGCGATGCATTAAAACTGAAACCCTCATACTTGACAGACTTGGGTCTACTTCATATGGTTGCGCATACGCCAGATATGGGTCCAATATTGCGACCCTATTCACATGAATTAGATGAAATTGCGGTTTTCATGGAAGATCATAGAGAAGAATTTCTAGTGGACGTGCCCGATGAGTGGGAAAATCGAATCGTCTATGAGCAATATCTTGCCGAAGTAAAAACAGCCATGGTTTTGAAAGCGTGGATAGAAGAAAGAAGTGAGGATGAAATAATTGAAAGATTCAGGGCACAGCCTGGCGACCTTTACAGAACAATCGAAAACGCAAAATGGCTGCTTTACGCAACACACGAGTTGGCTGTGCTTTTCGGCATCAGACTAGTGTTGCCAAAAACTCTTGAGCTTATGGAAAGGGTTGAAAAAGGAGTAAAGAAGGAACTGTTGCCCATTGTTAAGTTGGAAGGAGTTGGGAGAGTTCGTGGGCGCATACTATATAACACAGGATATAAAACTTTAGATGACATAAAAATTGCAAAAATTGAGGATTTAACAAATCTGCCATTAATAGGACCGAAGCTGGCGAGGAAGATTAAAGAGCAAGTTGGTGGTTTCGTGAAAAAGGAAGCATGGGAAAAGCTTGAAGAGGAAGAATGGAAACAAAAGGCTTTAACAGAATACTAAGCCAATCCTCTAGCCCTACGTTCCCTCATTGTTTTTTTAACTGCATACTCTACTTGCTTTTTGGCTGTTCCTAAATAATTCTTCGGATTTAAAACTGCATCAATCTCTTTTTCCGCAAGTTTCCTACTCACAACCTTGTCTTCGTGAAGTATTTCTTTGAAATGTCGTTTTTCTGTTTCACTTTTTATTGTCAATTTTCTTAGAAGCTCATGTGCTTCTTGGCGACTCATGCCCTTCTTTGTCAATGCTATCATGACAGCTTCTGACATGGCGCGTCCTTGCGTCAGTTCAATGTTTTTTAGCATGCGTTCTTCGTCCACACGTAACTTAGCCACGATATTAGTCATTAGGAAAAGCATGTAATCAACTAAAATGCATGTTTCAGAAAATATGAAACGTTCTGCAGAGGACTGTGTCAAGTCTCGTTCATGCCAAGTTACAACATTCTCCAAAGCTGGAATAACCATGCTTCTAACAATTCTAGCTAGCCCACAAACCCTTTCACAAAGCTCAGGATTTCGTTTATGAGACATTGTTGAACTTCCTACTTGCCTTTCTACCTCAAAAAGTTCAAAAAGTTCTCCAATTTCAGGTCTCTGCAATTCACGAATCTCTGTAGCAAAATTGTCAAGTGAGGAAGCAATAATAGCCAGCAAACATATAAGCTCTGCGTGATGGTCTCTCTGCACAATTTGCGTAGAAATCTCTGCAGGTTTAAGCCCTAAACGTTGCATAACAAGCTCCTGAATTTTCATGGCATTCTTGCCTAAACCCGCTTGTGTGCCCACGGCACCACTCATTTTTCCAACCAGAACACGTTCTTTGCATTGCCTGATTCTTTGGATATGCCTGGAAATCTCGCGCATCCAAACCGCAAATTTGAAGCCTAAGGTTATGGGTAAAGCATGTTGACCATGAGTTCTACCCATCATCAGCGTATTTTTATACTGTAAAGATTTTTCCATCAGAACTTTCTCAAATTCGTTTAGCTTCTTCTCAATCAACTTTAAGGCTTCTTTTAATTGAAGTGCATTAGCCGTGTCCACAATGTCATAGCTTGTTGCTCCAAGATGCACATATCCGCCGCTTGGTCCGCAAACTTCTGCCAAGGCTCTGACTAAAGAAGTAATATCATGCTTTATTTCACGTTCTATTTCCTTTATACGGCTCAACTTGACATATTCTGTCGAAGCCATAGCCACAATCTTTTCAGCATCCTTTCGAGGAACGTTGCCAACCTCGGCATGCGCCCAAGCTAATGCGGCTTCTACATCAAGTAGCCTCTGGATACGTGACTCTTCTTCAAATATTCTCCGCATTTCAGCTGTTCCATAGCGTCCCGTATCAATAGGACTTGTTTCTATTGGTAGAATAGGCATGTTTCACTCTCCTCGCCAGAAAGTAAAGCGATTAAAGATTAATGTTTTACGATAGCAGTGCATAATGTCATGTAATTAAAGGCTATTCAGTATGGGTGCGTTGATAGCAATCATAAACAAAAAAGGCAGAGATGCAACAGAAAGAGCAGTTGCAATGCTCAAAATGCTGAAACATGATGGTATTAAAGCCTTTGGAATTGCATCATCCACAATTGTAAAGATAGAGAAGTCTATTGAAGATTTGCAGAATCAAAACTTAAATATGCCAACGATTGTTGGGCATGCTTTCTCAAAAATTTTTGCTTCAGACAAACCTCAACCAATAAAACTTGAAAATGCTGCACTAGTTTTTGAGGGAAGATTTTATCCGACATCGCCAAAATTTTCTGACATGGAAATTGTTGCCCAGAAACTTCAAAATCGAAAAGAAGCAGTCAATACACTTTTTGACTCTGAAGGATGTTTCGCTTTTGCAATGGTTAAATCAGAAAAAATTGTTGCAGGTAGAGATGTTATGGGTATTAGCCCCTTCTATTGGGGCGAAAACTTGGAATTTGCGGCTTTGGCTTCGGAACGTAAAGCCTTATGGAAAATAGGGATAAAAAATGTAAAATCATTTCCTCCGGGACATGTTGCGCTGGTTGATAGAAAAGGCTTTCAGTTTCAACGTGTAAAAACTCTTGCCTATTCCAAGGCAAAACAGGCATCAGTGCAAGCTGCTGCAAAGCAATTGGAGAAACTTTTGCTTCGCTCTGTTCAAGACAGAGTATTTGGGATAAACAAAGTTGCTGTGGCTTTTTCTGGAGGGCTCGACAGTAGTCTAATCGCGTTTTTAGCCAAAACTGCTGGAGCAAATGTACATCTAATACATGTAAGTCTTAAAAATCAGTCAGAAACAGAACACGCGAAAAAAGCGGCAGAAATGCTTAACCTTCCACTTCATGTGCACCTCTATAGTGAAAAGGATGTGGAGAAAATTCTTCCGAGAGTATTTTGGTCGATTGAGGAACCAGACTCAATCAAGGCAAGCATAGGGGTTCCTTTTTTTTGGACGGCTGAGAAGGTTGCAAAAATGGGTTTAAAAGTGTTGTTGGCTGGGCAAGGCGCTGATGAACTCTTTGGTGGCTACAAGCGATACGTAAATGATTATTTACGATATGGCAACGAAAAAGTGCATAGAATTTTGTTTAATGATGTTCTTAAGATGTATGAAACCAACTTTGAAAGGGACTTTAAAATCTGCAATTTTCATAACGTGGAACTACGTTTACCCTTTGCAACGTATCAATTATCAAAATTCGCCATAAATCTGCCTGTAACACTAAAAATCAGATTGCCTGATGATGGATTGCGAAAACTTGTTTTAAGGCAAGCTACAGAAAATCTTGGACTACCGCAACTCATAGTTAAAAGACCAAAGAAAGCGATGCAATATGCAACTGGCGTAAATAAAATCTTCTCAAAATTAGCAAGCAAAGCCAAACTTTCAGTTAAAGAATATTTGCAGCAAAAATTCCAAACAACCGTCAAGAAGATGATTGAAAATGAATAAAACAGCCATAATTTTTTCACCCAAATATTATCGGCATAGCACTGGCAAGGGTCATCCTGAATCGGCAAGGCGTCTTAGTGCAATTATCAAAGAATTAAAGAAGAGCAGACTCTCCAAAAGCAGGAATTGGCAGTTTATCGCACCAGAAAAAGCCCAGATAAATGATGTTGAATTAATCCACGATATAGACTATATCAGATTTATCGAGACTTTTTGCAAATCTGGGGGAGGGCTTCTTGATTTGGAGGACACCATAGTGTCTCCTGAAAGCTTTGATGTGGCTCTCTACGCTGTTGGTGGGACACTGAAAGCCGTAAACCTTGTCATGGAAAAGAAATTTGAGAACGCTTTCGCTCTTGTGCGTCCCCCAGGCCATCATGCCGAAAAGTTTTGCGCGCTAGGGTTCTGTATCTTCAACAATATTGCCATCGCTGCCAAATATTTAATCAAAAAATATGGTCTTAAAAAAATCTTGATTTTGGACATAGATGCACATCATGGAAACGGTACACAAGTGGCTTTCTATGAAACCAGCAAAGTCTTATACATAAGCCTTCATGAGAACCCTCGAATTTTTCCTGGAACAGGTTTTGTAGATGAGATTGGAGAAAACGAAGGCTTAGGTTATAACATCAATATTGCTCTTCCATTCCGAACAGGCAATTTTATCTATCTAAAAGCAATGAAAGAAATTGCGTTACCAATAATACGTCAATATGAACCGCAATTTGTTTTGGTGTCAGCTGGTTTCGATGGGCATTACACGGATTCTGTTGGTAATCTCTTGTTGTCTGGGTCATGTTATGAAGAAATCTATGAAATGATAGTGAACTTGGCGTCTGAAATGTGTAATGGTAGGCTTGTGTCGGTTCTTGAAGGCGGTTATAGTCTCAATTTTGTTGGAAAAATGGTTGTAGCAGCAATTGCAAAAATGAGCAGAATCCACTACTCTCTAAATGATAAGGTTCCCTCTACAAGTAAATATGTTAAACAGCAAGGTGAAAATAATATAAAGAAAATGAAAAAGGTTTTTAGGACTTTTTGGGATATAGCTTAGCAACTTGTCTCCTATCGTGGTTTACTCAATCACTTGTATTGCATTTTCTGGGCATTGAGCTTCACATGCTCGGCAAATTAAGCACTCTTCTGGCTTAACGGGAACACTTTTACCGTCCTTAATTTCGTAGACGCCCACTGGACAAGTTTCAACACATGTGCCGCATCCAGTACACTTATGGTTATCAACTACTATTTTCACCATCTCTATACCTCTCTGACAGAGTTTTCATTGAAATTCAAGCTGTAGAATAAAAGTTTTTAGGTTCATTAGTGGATTTCTTCACGAAGTCTTACCAAAATTCCATTAGTTGTTGTTTCAGCTTTCTCTTTTCTATGTAGATAATCAGTCAGAAGTTTTCGATAAGCTTCTAATGAAATCTCCCCACGGCTATGACGTCCCTCAATGCTTTTAATGCCAGCTTCGGCCTCATTAATTTCAATTTCTGCAATTTCCAGCTGTCTCATCAAATCTGCATATTTACCTCCAGCTGCACGCATTTTTTCTTTTAATTCTTCCAAGTTTCTGGACAATGTGTTAAGGCGTATTTCCAAAGTTCTCTTCCGCACCTTATATCGGCGTCTTGGGATCCTTCCTTTCCGTACCATGCTTTCAAGCGATTCTGATTCCTGAATTATTTTCCTTTTCTCCTCGTATAAGTTGACAAAAGACTTTATGTTTTCTGGACGGAGGGTCACAACAACTTTAGGCATTGCAATTGGTGCGGGAGCAACTTTAGGTCTTTTCCAAACCAGAATTACTGCGCATCCAAGTATTGTCAATGCCCACACCCAAAGTGTAGGGCGGAATGATGCCCATAAGGGGTTATATTGATATGCAAATTGCAGGACATTTGTTGAAGGTAAGAGATTGTCTAAATAGCTTATGCCTTCTCTTTTTATGGCAATTGTTTCTTGGAAAACGTTTCTTGTTATGCTGTAAGCGCTATCTATTAAAGTGATTTTGAAACTGGTTATTTTCGCTCCTTCTGGCAAAACAAAGGTTAATGACGCTTGTTCAATGTAATTGTTCAGACCTTTGAATAGTGGAAATTCAAAAACAAAATTGTTTGCTTCTGTTTGTATTGCGTAATCACTAGGCAAGAAATATTTCACATAAAACCTTGTCGACCTGTAACTTTCCAATGCCATATTAAAACTGACTTTATAGTGACCTGTTTTCTTATCTACCCATGCAGACGCCCCCATGCTTCTTCCAAATTGATCTTGTGCTTTTGGATTTAATGCGTTTGGAGGTAGGATTATTTCTATGGAGCTTATTTTTGCAGTTGTTTTGCTTGTGATATAATAACTGTCTAAGCATTCTATTGCACCATTCTCGCTTATTCTAAATTCACTTTTCAGTTCGTTTATGTCAAATAATTGTATGGTAGTGCTTGTTAATGTAAAGGTTATGTTTGCTGGAGAGGAGGTAAATGCCGGTAGACTTTCATTTCCATATGTAAAGCTTGGAACTGTTCCATTTACGCGTGTTGCTCCTTCAATTTGAATTGAAGCGTTGACAGCTGCAGATTTTGTGAAGCTTGGGTAAGCTGGAAAGTCTAGGATGTAGCGACTAGTGTTTAAAGTTTGGGTCAGAAGATTATTTGAAAGTACAACTCCAACAGTAAACGCTGATGGCGTCGAACCATGAGGAAAGTCTATTCTAATGCCATAGAAACCCATAGCGTTATCGAAGGGCACATCAAGGCTTACGGAAAAAATGTCAGACGAATTATAAGCCACACATTGAAGAATATATGGGCCGTACTTGTATGGAAATCCTATAAGGAAGCCGTTGGGTGCTTGTCCAGTTATTTGTATGGTGTCATTTATGAAAATGTAGCCGTTGTACATGATTTTTATTGTATGATTCACATGCTCTATATTGTAATCCGAACCATTTGACGCTCCAACAGTTTTCATGTTAAAAAAAATTGAAGTAAGAACCATTATTGTAAAGGTTAATATTATGAATGCTGAAGCCGCTTTTTTCAATCCTTTTTTTCCTCCGTTCATTTTCTGAATTTTAGGTTTTTTATTATTGGCATGCACATTTATTTACTTTTAGAATTACACAATCTAAGTCCCGTATATACTTACCCATTCTCAAAACAGTAGTTAGCTCCGCGAATATCATAATTGCAGTTTCAGAGAGGCTTAATATTACTATTACGTTTCTCCATGTTTAAGATAATAATCATTTTCTTTCTTTGAACCAAAGCTTCTTAGACCTTTTTCTTTCAGCTGTTTTCTAAGTTTCTCAGCATATTGCCTTTCTATCTCGCCTCTTTTCTCTAAATAAGCGATTATTTCCTCAGCTTGCTCGTCAGTGTCGCATCTGCGTATGAAGTCTATTACGTCGGGTGTGTAATTGACGAATCTTTGGGAAGATGCTTTTTCTGCTGTTTGTTCGTTTGTTCGCACAGAATTTACTGTAACTCTGTTTTCACCTGTTTCAAGTTCCCTAGCTAGGTTTGGAAACATTTTCTTTAGAGTTTTTTTGTCGAATTCCATAGGTACACCTTCTGTCAAGGCATTCTCACCTTAAATATTGGAAAAGAATTATTTAAGCGTCTTCAAAAGGGAACAAATTTCCTTGTCGGGTTTTCTTTTAGCAATTTCTCCAATTCCTTTAAGCTTAGGCCTGCCATTTCATCTCCATATATTTCGCATTTTTCCTTACAACTAAACTCTTCTGGGCCTCGGATAATGATTTCGCATTTTTCTTTTGTTGGTAATTCTAGATATATGTGAAATGATGTTTTCTGTTGTCCTTTTTTTGTTACAGTTACATATTCTTTCTGCGTTATTTTGAAATTGTTTTCTTTAAGAATCTTTAAAATGTCGCTTTTTTCATCATGGTATATCGTAATGTCTATGTCGCTTTCACGATGAGCTGTTCCACGCCAAACACTGCCTATTAATAGGGGACTGTATTTTTTTAATAGGTTCATCAATTTTAGGGCTTCTTTTCGCATGTGGATTAAGCGTTTTTTTCTTAATGAACCCTCATTTTCCTCTGCTATTTTGTCAAGTTCAATTGCAACATCCAGATTTGTTGGAAGAAACTTGCATTGAAATGTTCTTGCAGCCTTTAGCTTTGCTTGTTTATACTCTTTTTCAACTCCATAATAGAGCAAGCAAGCGGCTTCTCTTGCAATCTTTTTCCTTAATTTTAGGGAATCAAAGTTCAAAAGTTCACCAATGATTATGAGTAAGCAAATTTAGCGCTTGATTATTTGCTCATATATCTCTATGGTTCTTTCAGCTATCTTATCCCATGTGAACTCTTCTAAAACTCTGCGTCTTCCGTTTTTGCCTAGCCACTTCTTTTTTTCAGGATTTTCTAGTGCGCTATTTATGCCCCAAGCGATGTCTGCGGGATTATTGGGGTTTATATGAAAGCCGCTTTGTTCTTCACCACAGCAAATGACTATTTCACGCATTCCGCTGACTCCTGCTGCGCCAACAACAACGGGTTTTTCCATGCTCATGGCTTCGAGGGCAACTATTCCAAAAGGTTCATAGAGGCTTGGGAATACTGCAACGTCACATGCGGCATAATGGAGAATGCGCTCTTCTTCCGAGATGAATTCAAAATTTAATTTTACAGAATCCTGTATTCTCATTGTTTTAACCAAATTAACAAGATACTCTTGTAGGTCGCCTAATCCTACAATAACCAATTTGGCTTTTGGTATTTTCTGCAAAACGTGCGGCATAGCCATTATTAGTCTGTCAACACCTTTAACACCAACAAGTCTCCCAAGGAAAAGAATCATAGGCTCCTCTTCTTTCACACCATATAATTCCCTTATTTTCTTAACTTGCGCCGCATCCACAGCTTCAGGATTGTATTTTTGGGGGTCAACACCATTGTAACAAACTTGAATTTTTTCTTGTGGGAAACCAAGTTTTATAAGTTCATCTTTCATAGCGTAGGAGACCGTTACAATTAAGTCAGCAGCTTTTGCGCCATGAAGTTCTATGTTGCTTACAACTTCTGAGCCGTTTCCAAGAGTTCTTCCTTTCTCTGTTGAATGGACATGAAACGCGAAGGGTAAGTTTGTCTCTTTTTTAATTGTTATTCCGGCGATAGTTGAAAGCCAGTCGTGCGCTATTACAATGTCATACTTGAAGTTCTCTTTTCTAATCAGTTCATTAACAAGTTTTGAAGCACTTAGATAATTGTAGACGAGGATTTTAGAGAACAATTGGATGCCTCTACCCCATTTCTTAATGTCCTCAGCAAGCACATTTGGCAATGAATCAGAAATGTCAATATGTAATGGTCGGTGAATTTCTATGCCTCTCCAAATTTCTCGTGTTGGAAGACTACCCGCATCATCATTCATCGTGAAAATTGCGACATCATTATCCATTAGTACAAATTTACGTGTAATCTCAGCGGCATATGTTCCTAAACCTCCTACAATTTTTGGCGGATACTCGTAAACCAGCACAGCCATCTTCATTACTTTTTCATCCTCTTCGTCTAACTCAATATGTTCTATTGCTTATTGAAGAATCCTTTATTTACGTTTCTTACTTCATGTTGCATTATGATTAACGGTTTCTATTAATTTGTAAACCCAACTATGTTTACAATGTTGCTGTCACTATCCAGCGGCTTCGAAACTTCCCTTCAACTTCTCTTTCGCTTAATTCTAGGGTGACAATTTTAAAATTTTTTGAAAAGGCTTTCTATTTCTTCTTTGTCAGTAAAAATGATACAGAACTCCTTTTTCCACACCTTCCAACTCACTTAAAGTGTTTTTATCTTCTTTCCCTTTCCATAACTATACGTTCTTTTTGACAGAAAATTAATCAACAATAATCCATTTTTCCTCATTAACCTATGAATTTCAGAAACTATTTTTCGATTTCTGCAAGTTTTTGATGGTAAATGGTGTGAAGATATATTATGGCGTCAAAACTAGAATTTGCATAAACTACCATTTTCACATCACATTTTACAAGATAACCATCTAAATTTTGCCCTTTAAGCCTTTTTTGGTTAAGTTTAAGCCAGTTTCCGAAATGTCTATTCCATGAGCTTCAAATCCTTGCTTTGCCATGTATATCAGATGTCTTCCAGCATCACAGCCTAAATCTAGAATGCGCATTTTTTATGCTTCTTTTTCAACAGTTTTGCAAAGTTGACAACAATTTCGTCGGGTTTTTCTTGGCTATACCATCTTTCGGTTAGTATTTTGTTCCATTCGATCATTTAATTTCTTTTCTTCAATAGCTTAACAACTTTCACTTTATTGAGGAGTACTCGTTTAAAGTGTTGCCTCTAGCCCATTGTATGCATAGAAAATTTGAAAAATATATTAATGGGCACATACTAAACTAGAGAGGAGTGCACCGAGATGAGTGTATCACCAGTTAAAAGGTTAATTCTCGAAACTATTTGGGGACTTGACAAGCCTGTTAAGGCTAACGATTTGTCAAAAGAAACCAGATTAAGTTTTCCTACTGTTATGATGCATATTATTGGGCTCACTCGGATGGGGTACTTGAAGCAGCTTGAAAAGGGAGTTTACGTTATAACAGAGAAGGGCAAGAAAACGCTTGGTTTTCCTGAAATCGACAAGGAAAAAGCTGAGGGGATTTTGGCATATCTGCCTATTGAAAAGTCGTTTCACTTTTACGTTGACATTGGAAAACCTTTGAACGTTCATGCAGCAAGTCTTCAAGATTTTTGTGATAAAATACTGAAAATTGACTTAAACTCTGTGGAGTTTCATACTCATCGTGGAGATTTTGAGGCATGGTTCATGGATTTAGGAGACATTGAACTTGCAAGGAAAACTCTGCTCATTAAAGAGCAGAAAATTTTTGGAGAGGAACTGCGCAACAGACTTTACGAAATTGTGAAAAATCGATGCGAAAAGCTGGCTAAAATTAGAAAATCGGCTGTTACATCAGGATAGATCCAGTTAACCTTAAGTTGGCTCGAAGCGTTCCTTGAGTTTAGCTAGAATCTGCTGTAAAGTTGTGTATTCCATCTCTTCGGGGCCTAGACGGGCTGGTTCAAATTCTCCCATACGTCTGAGCATTGAAGCGTTTTCTAAGGCTTCGCGTCTTGCTAATGCAAATGCTGGATCGTCAAATAAGTCGGCAATCATTGGTTTTCCATTATCGTCGCATGCAATTTCGCTATTTGTGATTTGAAAGCCAAGAGCAACTATTCTCGGCGGACCATCAAATAATGTGCATTTTGCATCTTTCAACCCGACAGGCATAATTGGTCCCCAATGACTTCCTCGCATCCATCCCTCTACTAGATAACTGTGCATGAAAGGTGCAAGAATTTCTCCTACTGCAGGCAGTCCATATTGTGCTCGTAAAATCACCACTGGGTCGTCTTTTCCTACATATTTTCCAGCGATTTGCGAAAGCCGACTTACACTACCTACTGCGCATATTAACTCGTCCCTTGCTCGCCAAACACGTGAAATCATGTAACGTTGCACAGTTCCAATAAGAGCAATCAATTCGTACATCTCTTCTGGGCATTTCAGCACCACCTTTTTGTTTTCTATGGTGTCTACAACTTCAAATTTGAAACCGCCAGCCATATTTGGGTCAATTACAAGCCCTGCACTATTCATTGGGTCAGCGAAAATGTGAAAAAGTGGAAGATTATAAGCACCAGCAGAGGTTTTGTCTGCTGCAAAAACCACCATAGGTTCGGAGCCTCTTTCTTCTATTTCCATTTCGGCAACGCCAGGACCCATTCCACGAATGTTTCCGCTGAATGCTGTTTTCAGAAGGTCTTGTCCAGCACCGTAGAGTTTCATTTCTAAGGCTCTATTTGCTGCTTCTCTGAAGGTGTTCCATGCAAGTTTGTGAATGTCCGGGTTTGACTCGCCCTTTTCATGCACCATAAGAAGTTGAAGATCATCTCCTACATTGAAGATATAATAACTGTTTATTAGATCATTTTCCTCTGCTGCTTTAAGATTTTTTTCTGCGATTTTTAAAAGCGGTTTTGGAACAACATGATGTCCTGCCAAAGAGCCTACGTCACATTTGATTAGGGAAATTGTTGTTTTTCTCGGCATAACTAATCACTTAAATTCAGCTTTGATTTAGAATTGGAGTGCAACTCTTAAAAGATTTCCGAAAGAAAATTTGTAAATAAATTATACTATAATAGAAACTCTATAATTAGGTGATGGAGAAGTTGTAGCAATGGAGAAGGTGAAGATAGTATCACTGAAAATGCCTAGAGAAGTTTACAAAGAATTGCTGTTGCGTATTCCTGAAGGCGAAAGAAGTAACTTTGTCCGAGATGCAATATTGGAAAAGCTTCAGAAAACACCTAAACTTGACAAAATCTTGGAGTTAGAGCAAAGAATAAGCAAAATTGAAAGCGAATTTTCAGAATTACGGAAGTATTTGACTGATTTGGAACTGCTCACATATGGTAAAGGGAAAATAAACCCTCACGCCTTCTGCGCTGATGAAATGGATAACAAAATAATAGATTACCTTATTCACTATAAGGGCGCAACCACGCCAGAACTGGCAGAATATTTGAAGACAAATAGATGGCTAGTTCTGAATAGACTGAGAAGATTGCAAAAGGTGTCGAGAAAGCAGCTTGGAAAAGCTATAATAGATTATTATTCTTGTGAAAAGTCTGGTAAGAAGAAAGCATGGTGGATAAACGAAGAACTAATAGATACTTAACACTGGTACTGGTTGATTTTCTACCACGTTTGTTATTATGAGATTTTTGATTTCCCAAAATAGACCGCCTAGTTTTTCTGCAGTCAATTTCCTTCAGTCCATAAATAGGCGATTGTTTGAAGGCCTTAACTTGACTAGAATCCAGTTTTTATTGGATTGTGTGGTTTTATTATTTCCCTTAGTGTTATTGTTGCGTAAGAACCACGATATAACGTAAAATGTAATTCTATCTTGCGCTTGGACGGGTTGACTGTGTCATCTGATATTTTGCTGAGCAGAAAATTGTTCAATGGTGTTATTACTGTTCGCAGTTCTCCTCTGGTGCTTATTTCCGGCATAACTTTGATTTTAAAGTTGTCTAGGCAGATGCCTTCTTCTTCTAATATTCTCTTTTCCGTTTCTCCTTGAACGCCTTGTGAAGGATGCTGTTTGAAACCTACTAGAGGGATTGCCAACCTCATTTTCCCAGCTTTAATTGCATCATTTATTTCCCTATGTGTCTCAATATTTGCCACTTTATGCATTGTTAACATTGGCAACCCTGAATGTTCCACTCTAACCACGTAATCTCCAACTTCAGCCTTGTTCAAGGCAATCTTATTTTCAATTCTTCTGCTCAGAAACTTATTGAACAAATAGGCCTGATAAGCTTGTGGAAACAGCTTCCGTAACTTTATCGGCAACCTTCTAAAGGCACCCAAATAATCGTCTGGTTTTTGGACTAAATGCTTAAGCATCAAACATTCATAACGCAATTGCTTAGGAAAATTTTTCAATGCTTCTTTGAAATTCTGGTTTTCTCGTAATTGTTGACGAGCTTGCCTAGATTCAGGATGCTCATAGGGGCTTGGTTTAGCCAAAAACATCATTGCAGCTCTTTTTAAATTGCCCTTTATAATGGCTTTTCCAACAAAGTGTGTTATTGGACGTGTTGTTCCGAAACGTTGATGACCGAAAAAATTTGGAACACCTCCTATCCCTTCTAGTTCGAAAATGATTTTTTCTATTCTGCTTTTGATGGTAGACTCTGTATGTTTTATTGCTTTGATTGTGATGTGAAAATTGTTTCCTAGAAGGTAATATGATGATAGTTTATTCCGTGAATATCCCACTGGACGGATTGTCAAGTCCTTAACCTTAACTTTTTGAACATTTTCAGCAAGCATATTTTCAATTGTTATGTGCTGGGCTGTGACAGCTTTGGCATCTTTTATGCCCGCAATCTGAATTTGCCGAGTATTTATGCCTAACTCTTTTGAAATCACCTTAATTGCTTGAAAATTGTCCCAACCGCGCTTGACTAAAATGCATATGAGATAACGGTTTCTAATAGGCGAAGAACCCAAAGCTTGATGAATCATATGCTGGTCTATTTCAGCCTTAGAACCATCAACCAACACTTCCTCAACAACAAAGTCATCAACAAACTGCCTAATGACTCCGCCAATACCAGAAGATTTTGTGGCATACACTCCTATGCCTATGGTTTTGTCAACTTTCGAAACCCACAAATTTTCTACACCTTTCCCTAAAAAAGAGGAAGATTACCCGTAATTTTATCTATCTTATCAATAGGGGCAGGACCAATCCCCAGACAAGTTACAGTTCCTGGTGGAATCTCGGTAAGCCCCCGGTCAACTATTATGCTGTTGGGAAGCCCTAATTCCTTAGCCTGTCTTTGTAACTCTAGTAACTCTTTCTCGTTTTTTACTTTAACAGCTATCTTACATTGGCCCTCATTTATCCATGCATTCCACCACGCCTTTTGATGTTTTCGTGCTTCTTCTGATGCACAAACTGCTGCGTGTCCAGCTTGAGCAGCGACTTTTCCTTTACTTAATTTTAAATCGGAGCGGAAAACAATAACTTGTTTATAGTGGAACTCGCACATTTCTTTTTCAACCATTCTTTGTTGAGCATTAATCATTGCCTATTTTTCTTCTGCGAAATACTTGAAATTTAATGGTTTCAATACGGCGCTGAGGTTTACGTCAACAATAAGACTTTGGTTCTTATCAATGTAATCTGAAAGCGCTGAACCATGGTTTCTTATGAAATCTGCATAGTCAAAATAACTTCTGTGAAATGAAACGCAAACGCCATCCCATCCCATTCCTTGACCACTCCAAGCGAGAGTGATGTTAGGCTGTTTATAAAACCATTTCTTTGTTTTCTGCAGAGCCGCTTCTCTTTTTTCGGGTTTTCCATATTTGACTCTGCATATTACAAAAGCGAATGCGACAAGCTCAAAGCCAATTTTTCCCCATTTTGGTATCATAGTAATCCTTCAATAAATTTTCAAGCTTTGCTTTTCTTCTCTTTGCTGTTGGCTGAGGTCATCCAAAAATCAGCTAATTGTCTATTGCTTCTATGGGAATTTTTCATTAGCGTAATTAAAAGCCTATAATCTGAATCATCAAGTTTCACCATGTTTCATCATTACTTCTACTCGGTTTATTCAATTTTTATGTTTTGCGCAGACTGTTTATCAAAGCATTATTTGAATCAGTATCGACCTATAGAGATTTCAGATGAACAAAACATGGTAAGGTAAATCATGGTTGCCCACATTGAAGGGTACCGTAAAGTGCGTATGAGAGCTTTTCCTTGAAAATCCAAGTCTTCAAATTTCCTCAAAACCTTATCCAAATCTATTTTTACGCAGAAACTAATAATACTCTCAAGTTTGTTATCCGGTATTGCATTAAGCATCTTTCTAATTCGAAGCATAACATTCATATCAAAACCTAAAATTTCCATAAAACGTTTCTGATATAAACTCAGCTTTTCTTCTGAGAACTCATTTCTTTGCAAAGCTTCGGAAATCACTTCAGCCGCAATTCTTGAACATGTCATACCAAAAATTACGCCGCCTCCAGTGGTGGGCTTTACTTGTGAAGCTACATCACCAACAGCCAAGAATCCATTTGAAAAAGTTTTTGGTATTGGTCCACCTAGAGTTAAAGGGTGATAAGCCAATCGCAATATTCTTGTTGCTCGTAGTTTTTTTGAAGCTATAGGATGTTTAACCATGAGTCTTTGCAATAACTCTTTTGGATTTCCAGTCTTCGTAGCTAATCCTATCTTTGCTTTACCATTACGTTTAGGAATAAGCCACGCATAAAAGCCTGGAGCATATTTTTTTCCAAGAAACACTTCAACCATATCATGTTCAATGTCCTTGATATTCTCCACCTCTGCTTCTACACCATTAACAAACATATGAGGGTTAGAACTTGCTAATGCCGCTTGCTTTAGAATTCTCGAAGAGATTCCCTCTGCATCAACAACTATTTTCGACAAAAATTCCCGCTCAACTTTCCCATTCTGCTTCACTTTTACCCCTTTTACAAAAAAGTTTTCGATGATTAGAGATTCAACTTGAGAATTTAGACAGTAATGCACTCCATTTTCTTCAGCTATTCTGGCGATGTAGTTATCAAAAAGAGTGCGATTTACAACGCATGTTACTGGCTGAGAAAAACGGATTGAGAAGCTTTTGCCTTTTGGTGAGTGGAATTTTGCCCCATAGAAGATGTTTTCAACAATTTTCGTGGGGAGCGGGTATAAGCCTAAATTTTTAAGACCCTTAAGGCTTAAGTGACCGGCACAATGAGATGGAAAACCAATTTTTTCGTGTTCCTCAAAAACCATCACGTTAGCGCCATGTTTTGCAATGTTAAGAGCAGTAAACGAACCGGTAGGACCACCACCAACGACTATAACGTCTGACGTCGCTTTCATAAACTGCACACTAATAGTTCTGCCGGAACGATTATTTATGCTATGAGCTCTATTCGTCTCTTTCCGCGAGTCATGGAACTTGTTCGTATCTTTCCGCTAATTTCTAAGCGCATTAGCAACTCGTTAAAATCCTTAAAGCCTAAATCTTCAAATTCCTTGCTTAAAGCCTCAAAAAGTTCCGTATCTGTCATTGCACCTTTCTTTTTCAAAAATTCCAGCAGAAAATAAAATGCGGGATGAGTTTTCCAAGTCTTAATAGGCAAAGGTTACATGCTCCTAAGCAACTGGTGTTGCTGGTTTTTGCACTTGTCGAGCTTGTTGCATAAAGTTCTTGTACCATTTCTCCATGTCAGGCGTGACTGATGGACCGCTCTTCTTCAAAGCCTCTTGAAAATCCATCCTCGTAACTTCTTTAGCGTTAACATCTCTTCTCAGCGCATACATGGCTGCTTCTCTACAAAGTGCTTCTATATCAGCACCTGAATAATTCTTAGTCAATGCAACCAACTCATCTAAATTTACATCCTTTGCTAACGGCATGTTTTTCGTGTAAATCTTAAATATTTGCAGTCTACTCTTCTCATCTGGTTCTGGTACATATATCAACCTATCAAACCTTCCTGGACGAAGAACTGCTGGATCCACAATATCAGGTCTATTTGTGGCTGCTATAACCACTATATCTTCTAGGGCTACTATTCCGTCCATTTCCGTTAAGAGCTGACTGATTACACGTTCTGATACTCCACTATCTGCATAGCCTAAGCCTCTCCGAGGCACAAGTGAATCCATTTCATCAAAGAACACTACAGAAGGTGCTGCCATTCGGGCTTTTCTGAAAACTTCTCTTATGGCTTTTTCGGATTCTCCAACCCATTTTGAAAAAACTTCTGGACCTTTTATCGTTATGAAGTTGGCTTCGCTTTCTGTGGCAACAGCCCTAGCAAGCAATGTTTTACCACAGCCTGGGGGTCCATAAAGAAGTATTCCCTTTGGTGGTTTTATGCCAAGCTTTCTGAACATTTCAGGATTTTTGATTGGCCATTCCACTGCTTCTCTGAGTTCTTGTTTTACCTCTTCCAGTCCGCCTATATCTTCCCAGTGGATTGTTGGTACTTCTATGTATACCTCGCGCATGGCGGTTGGCGTTACTTCTTTATATGCGTTCACGAAATCCTCCATTTTTACTTCCATTTTTTCCAAAACGCTTGGTGGTATGCGTTCTTCTTCAAGATTTATTTGTGGCAAATACCTACGAAGAGCTTTCATTGCTGTTTCACGGCATAATGCTGCCAAGTCAGCACCCGTATATCCATGACTCATCTCCGCCAATCTTTTAAGATCAACATCCTCTGCCAAGGGCATTCCGCGCGTGTGAATTTGAAGTATTTCGTATCTGCCTCGCTTGTCTGGAACGCCTATTTCAATTTCTCTGTCAAATCTGCCTGGTCTGCGTAAAGCTGGGTCAAGGGCGCTTGGTCTGTTTGTGGCGCCTATCACTATGACGTTTCCTCTTCCTGATAAACCATCCATTAAAGCAAGAAGCTGCGCAACAACACGTCTTTCAACTTCTCCTGTTACTTCTTCTCGTTTAGGTGCTATTGCATCGAGTTCGTCAATGAATATTATACTGGGTGCATTTTGCTGAGCTTGTTGGAAGATTTCTCTAAGTCTTGCCTCTGATTCTCCATAGAACTTGCTCATTATTTCAGGTCCGTTTATTGAGAAAAAGTTTGCCTCAGACTCGTTTGCTACAGCTCTTGCCAGTAATGTTTTGCCGCATCCTGGTGGTCCATGGAGTAACACTCCTTTTGGTGGCTCTATTCCGAGTCTTTGGAATAACTCTGGATGCCTTAGCGGAAGTTCAACCATTTCTCTTACTCTTTGAATTTCCTCCTGTAATCCTCCAATGTCTTCGTAGGTTGTTCGTGGTAAGCCCTTTCCCTCAGGTGCTGGTTCGTTCAGAATTGTTAATCTTGTTTCAGTGGTAACCTTCACTATGCCGTGTGGACGAGTTTTTGTTACAGTGAATGGTATAGCGTGTCCAAGCATCATAACTAATGTTGTGTCTCCTTCAACTAATGTTCTTTCCATTAGGCGATTTTTGACGAAATTTGTGAAATCTTCGTCAACATTTAGGCGCATGTCCACTGGCGCTAGTGTTAGACTTAAGGCACTTTTGACTTTGGCTGGTCTCACAAGCACATATTCATTAATTGCCACTCCAGCATTTTTGCGTGTGAAACCATCTATCCGTATCATGTCACGATTTTGGTCTTCACTGTAGGCTGGCCATGCTATTGCTGATGTTGTTCTTTTACCTACTATTTCTACTACATCGCCTGCTGATATGCCCAATTTTTGCATTGTTTTCTGGTCTATACGGGCGATTCCTCTTCCAACATCTCTTTGCCTTGCATCACCAACACGTAATTGTGTCTCACTCAAGCAGAACCCTTCCCATTGTTAATATATAATCTGTGTCGAAACAAGATTTCATTATATATAAATCCTTTCGTTTTATAGTGTTATTGCCATTTATTAACTTGTTGTATGTCTTGTATGTGAATATCTTTGTCGTATTCGTGAACTTTAGAATGCTTGTTCATTTTGCATTGAACATTTTTTGGCGTGTTATTTTAAAAAGCATGTCATATTGAGCTATATGATATTTTGTTGAATCACATATTATCGCAAAAAGGATTGTGTCGTGTCAATACCTTTAAAGATTATCTGCTTATTCTTCGCACGTTAAGTGTCTGCACTTGACTTATGTCACTTGTCTCTTCCATCTTCTTTTCAAACTCTTCCAGCACACCACTTTTATCCTCTGGAAATTTGACTTGAACCAACAAAGCTTTCAGACCATAAGCTATTGGTTCCTCGCCATAGCCATAAATTGAAGCAAACTTGGGAAGAGCTTTTTCAATTTCCTTTTTCAAATTTTCAAAATCTACTGTTATATCAGTTGGAAATATTTTATAAGTAATTATGACACTGCCCATTTTCGCACTCTCTCCTTATTTTATGGTCCAGTGAAACCGCATTTGGGACATTTATACGGGCGCCCGAATTTTCTGCATTTTCCGCAACGTCTTATAAGGATTTCTCCGCAGTTGGGGCATAGGAATTTTGTGGATTCCGCTGCTGGTGGGATTGGTTTACCGCAACTTGTACATGTAACCAAGGCGATTGCCGCTGTTTTCTCAGCCATTATTATTCCCTCAAAGCGGATTCTGTAATTGTAAGACTCCCTTATATCTTCTGTGTTTCGTTTTCGCAACTTTATTATCGCAGTTCTATGCCTATATTCAACGGGATTATTTTGGGCGTAAACCTTCGAGACCTCGTTCCTAAAACAACTGTTAGACTTGAAGATTTAAGTGGAAAATCTATGGCAATTGACGCATACAATGCTCTATACCAATTTCTAGCCATAATTCGCCAACCTGATGGCACACCATTAAAGGATAGTAGCGGAAAAATCACAAGTCATCTAAGCGGTCTTCTTTACCGAACAAGCAACCTTGTGGAAATAGGCATTAAGCCGATTTATGTTTTCGATGGTGTTCCCCCAGCACTTAAAGAGGTTGAAATTAAAAGGCGCATGAAAACAAAAGAAGAAGCCTTGGTAAGATATGAGCAAGCTTTAAAGGAAGGTAAAATTGAGGAAGCCCGCATGTATGCGCAAGTCACATCACACTTAAAGGATTACATGGCTGAGGACAGCAAAAAGCTCTTAGATTTAATGGGAATCCCTTGGGTTCAAGCACCTGGCGAGGGAGAAGCCCAAGCTGCACATTTAGTAAAGCGTGGAGATGCGGATTATTGTGCGAGCCAAGACTATGACAGTTTACTTTTCGGGGCTCCAAAACTTGTGAGAAACGTTACAATTTCTGGAAGAAGAAAACTCCCGAGAAAAAATGTTTTCATTGAGGTTGTGCCAGAAGTAGTTGAGCTTGAGACTGTTCTTAGAGAATGTGGGATAACCCATGAACAATTAATTGATATTGGCATACTTGTTGGAACAGACTTTAATCCAGAAGGTGTAAAAGGTTTAGGACCCAAAACTGCCTTAAAACTGATAAAAGAGCATGGAAACCTGGAGAATGCTTTGCCACACCTGAAAAATGCAGAGTTTCCCGCAGAACCTCAAAGAATTAGGGAGATTTTTCTGCATCCAAGAGTGACGGATGATTATAGACTAGTGTGGAAAGAACCTGATGGAGAAGGTGTAATAGATTTTATCTGTGAGGAAAGAGACTTTTCAAGAGACCGCGTTAGAAAGGCTCTGGAGAAAATGCAAGAAGGAACTAAAAAGCTTAGAGGAAAAATGACTTTGGAAAAATGGTTTGAATAACGCTTGATAAATAGAATAACCTTTTTGAATCGAAATCTTTAACTTACAATCTCGTTAATAAGGAAAGTCTTCTTAAAATGGTGAAAATAATGGAGAAGAATCAAATCCTATTGCCAGTAGATGAATTGCCTACAAAATGGTACAACATAATACCGGACTTGCCCAAGCCACTACCTCCACCAAAGGAACCAGAAATTGGTCCTTCTCGCATGGAGTTTCTCAGAAAAACCATGGTTCATGAATGCTTGAAACAAGAGATGTCTACGGACCGCTGGATTCCAATTCCAGAGGAAATAAGAGAATTGTATATTCAAGCTGGGCGCCCTCGCCCTCTCTACAGAGCTCGGAAACTTGAGAAGCATTTGGGGCTGAAAAAAGTGAGGTTATATTATAAGCGTGAAGACTTGTCTCCCACTGGTTCGCATAAAGTCAACACTGCATTGGCCCAAGCGTATTACGCGGCGAAACAGGGAAAAACCAGCTTGGTTACGGAAACTGGAGCTGGACAGTGGGGAAGTGCTCTTTCATATGCTGCTGCACTTATGGGACTTGACTGTGTAATCTTCTGGGTGCGTGCTGTTTACAACTGGAAAACTGATAGGCGCACTTTGATGAAACTTATGGGAGCCGAAGTGTATGCGTCTCCAAGCAAAGAAACAAACATTGGACAGACACTTTTAGCCAAAAATTCGAGCCATCAAGGGTCTTTGGGGATAGCTGTTTCAGAAGGTTTAGAATATGCTGAAACTCATGAAGGAAGCGTCTATTGTCTCGGCTCCGTTCTCAACCATGTCTTAATACATCAATCAATTATTGGTTTAGAAACAATAAAACAGTTTGAACTTGCAGATGATTCTCCTGACCTAATCATTGGATGTTTAGGTGGTGGCTCAAACTTTGGCGGAATAGCCCTACCTTTCGCTGGTGAGGTTCTGCAGAAGAAGCGTCAATGCAGGTTCTTGGCGTCTCAATCAGAAGCCGCACCTAACCTTGTTAAAGGCGAATACCGCTATGATTTTGGCGATGTTGCCGAACATACGCCTTTACTAAAAATGTACACACTTGGGCATAAAACTGAAATGGTGCCAATAAAGGCTGATGGCTTGCGTTATCATGCTGCGGCCCCACTGATTAGCGCTCTTCGTCATCATGGCATTGTGAAGGCTGTGGCTTATCCTGCAAATGAGAAAGCAATTTTTGAAGCTGCCAGAATTTTCATGCAAACTGAAGGGTGGCTTATTGCACCAGAATCAAGCTATGCAGTGCGGGCTGGAATAGACGAAGCGTTAAAGGCTGAGAAGGCTGGCGAAGAAAGAGTCATATGCATGAACATAAGCGGTCACGGCTTCCTTGATTTACAAGCATACAAAGAGAAACTTTCCATTGAATAAAACCTGAACAAATCAAACAGGATGACCATAACGCCCCGTTAATGGGACAAAAGCCACTCCACCCAAGTTTTCCTCCTTAATTCTTCCATCAGCTCTCTTTGTAATTTTCATAAGACTTTGAAAAAGCGAAGCACTTCCAACAGGGAGTAGCATAATTCCGTTAGGTTTTAGCTGTTCAATCAACGGTTTAGGGATTTCTGGTGCAGCAGCAGTCACTACAATTCTGTCATAAGGAGCTTTTTCAGGATAACCCATTGAGCCGTCAGCACATACTATCGTTACGCGGTCGCCATATCCAGCTTTCATAATATTCTTTCGGGCGAACTCAGCCAAACCATGAACTATTTCCACAGTATATACGTGACCCCATTCACTTCTAGATGCCTCGCTGGGCGCGATTATCTCAGCTATTGTGGCTGCGTGCCATCCGCATCCCGCTCCAATTTCTAGTACTTTGTGGCCAACTTCCAATTGTATGGCTTCATTCATTATTGAAACCATGTTTCGCCTAGCCTAGCAGAAGCTGAGGCTATGTGGCGCTGAGACTGTTTGTCCAAAGCCTATTGGAAGTGGCGTATCCACAGCGCTGTAGGATTGCATATTTTCTGGAAGGAATTTTGAGCGTGGCACGGAACGCATGGCTTTGATAACTTTTGGCGAGCGAAGAATTCCCTCTTTAATTAGACTGTCAACGAGTTTTTCCCAATCCATCTTCTCCAAATTGAAGCACCAAACAAAATAATTGTAGAATCGACTATTAACATATTTGCATTCTAATAAAGAATAGGGATAAAAAGTGGCTATTTTACAGTGACTGATTTCGCTAAATTCCTTGGCATATCAGGGTTATATCCCCTTTCAACAGCCATGTAATATGCCAGAAGCTGCAATGGAATAACGAACGGTATAGGTGATAACACTTCTGGAATGCCTTTAGGCACTTCAATGTAATCGTCGCTCAGCTTTTTGATTTCTTCATCATCTTCCTCAACAACCGCAATTATAGATGCACCTCTAGCCTTCATCTCCATAATATTGCTCATCACTGTTTTGTGTGTCTCATCTTTAGGGCAAATGAAAACGACTGGGAAGCCTTGCTCTATTAGGCTTATGGGTCCATGCTTGCTTTCTCCTGCAGGAAAAGCAATGGCTGGCACGTAAGCGATTTCCATAAGCTTAAGTCTGCCTTCATAGGCTGTGGCTGTACTTATGCCGCGTCCTAGAAAGAAGAAGGTTTTCGCGTCCTTGTATTTCTTTGCAATCTGTTTCACTTTTTCCTCTTGTGTCTTGAGTATTGTTTCAACAATGTCTGGAATTTTTTCCAATTTTTCCGCCAGAAAGTCCATTTCATCTTGTGAAATTTTACCTCTTTTCTTTGCCAGTCTGAGGGCTAATTGTGTGAGCACTGAAAGTTGAGCTGTGAATGTTTTAGTTGCTGCAACGCCTATTTCTGGACCAGACTGTTGACCAATGTAGACTCTTGAAACGCGAGTTAAGGTTGAGCCTATAGTGTTGGTAAGTCCAAGTATTGTCGCTGCTCTTTGTCGGGCAATATTCACCGCAACTAGTGTATCTGCAGTCTCTCCTGACTGGCTTACCGCTAAGATTGTGCTGTCAATATTAACTGATTTGCCATATTGCTCAACAAACTCGGAAGCGATTACTGGAAATGTTCCTAAAAAAGAAAGCTTAGAAAATATGTAGGAGGCAGCTAGACAAGCGTGGTATGATGTTCCGCAGGCCACAAGGAAAATTTCGCGCCCACGATCGGGGAATGTTGCCATCAAATCAAGATAGTGCTCCTGCAATCTAAGCGTGTTCCTAAGAGAATCGGGCTGCTCATGAATTTCTTTAAGCATAAAATGTGGGTAGCCTTGCTTGACAGCCATTTCTGGTGTCCAATCAATGAGCTTTGGCTCTCGTGATACAATGGTTGAATCAACGATTTTTCTGATTTCAAAGCCTTCTTGTGAAAGCGTCACAAGTTCTCCGTCGTTAACTATGACTGCCTTGTTAGTTAATGGTAAAAAAGCTGGAATATCTGAGGCGCAATAAACTGCTTTTTCATTTACACCTATTACAAGTGGGCTTTCGTGTCTCGCGCATATGATTTTACTAGGTTCTTTTGTTGAGATTACTGCAATTGCATATGAACCCTCAAGTCTTTTAACTGTTTCAAGAACCGCATCAACAAGGCTTAGTGAAGGATTTGTTTTCAAATTCTCTTCAATTAGATGGGCTATTACTTCCGTATCAGTTTTGGATTTAAAAATATGCCCGCGATTTTCCAGTTCTAGCTTCAATTCCGCAAAATTCTCTATGATGCCATTATGAACTAGTGCTATTTGTCCACTACAATCAACATGTGGATGTGCATTGACATGTAATGGGGCACCATGTGTAGCCCATCTAGTGTGTCCAATACCGATGTTTCCTGGCAAATCATCTAAATTGTGGATTTTGTGAACATCGTCTATTTTTCCTTGATCTTTCTTTATGTAAAGGGTATCATTGAATATTGTTGCTATTCCAACTGAATCATAACCACGGTATTCAAGCCTTTTTAAGGCTGCATGTATCACTGGTGCACTTTTTCCATCTTTCAATACGCAACCGAAGATGCCGCACATTTGTAAGCCTCATTAAGCATTTTTGGTTTTAGTAAGCTCTATTCAAGCTTTTCTGGATGTATTAAGCTTTTTTAGGATAAATTTTCTAATTCTAAAAACTTTTTCTAAATTGTCTGACCGAGATGATGGTTGCTTCAACGAAAGCATTAATAAATTTTTTATAATGGATTATAATTTATGCATATGAAGAGCTATGAACAAAAAACTACTACTCCATGAAGAGGGCAATACACAAAAAGTGAAGGAAATTGCGATAATCGAAGATCCACAAAAGCTGAAAATGATTTTGAATAGACTTAGCTGGAAAATTTTGGCATTAATTTCTGAAAGAGAAATGTATCCATTGGAAATAGCCAGAAAGCTAGGCATTCATGAACAGAAAGTTTATTATCACATTAGAAAGCTGGCAAAATCTGGAGCTATAAGCCTCGTGAGAGAAGAGGGAAAGAAAGGAGCTATAGCAAAATATTACAAAGCAGTTTCGCCAGCTTTTGGAATAGAGCTTCCACAAGGATATAAGATGATACAAAGGCTTTCGCTTATAAGCACGGATAAACAAGTTCGGAGATTCTTCAACGAATTCATCAATGAAGATGGCGTATTCAAAGGAAAAATTGTTGTGGGAAGCCCAATGCCTCATGGTCCTTTCCAAACAAGCGCAAGGGATGGTCATTATGCTTCGCACCTAACATTCTTCTTAGGGCAATTCGCCGATATTCCAGAAGAATTTGCAATAAAACTTGATGTTGATGTGAAAGCTGAGAAAGAAGAGAAAAACAATCTGATCCTTGTAGGCGGGCCTGGAACAAATCTGCTGATGCAAGAGTTAAACGAGTATTTGCCGATAAGGTTTAATATGCAGCCTTCTAAGCAAGGCTTCTTATTTGGCGGATTGACTTCTAAGGAAACTTCAAATGTTTACACTGCCGATGCTGTTGGGTTAATAGCAAAAATTGTGAATCCATGGGACAGCACTAAGCGAATCATAGTTTTGGCAGGAAACAAAGCAGTAGGCACTAAAGCATGTGTTTTGGCGTTAACAAATTTTTGGAAGCAAACATTGAAGGATTATGATGGTAATAACACGTTCGCAAGAGTTATACAAGGGTTTGATTTGGATGGCGACGGAAAAGTTGATTCAATAGAGGTTCTCGAATAGCTCTGGTGGTTGCCTGTTTGCCCGAAATTACTATTCGTAGAATACTATCAAGCGATTTGGATGACGCTTCTGAGCTTGCTATGTTAGCTATTCCGCATACAACCAAGGAAATATATAAGAGACATGTTTCCGACGAGTTGAAAGAAAATCAGGATTTGTCCTTCGTGGCTATTGAGGGTGAAGATGTTGTAAGATATGTGCAAGCAGACATTCTCAATGGTGAAGCGGTGATTGAAGATATAGGTGTTGCAAAAAAATTTCACGGCAAAGACATAAGAAGACATTTATTTGAAAAAGAATTAAAAGCTCTCAAAAGTAAAAACGTGAAAATTGTTCTCGCTGAAGCTCGCTACAAACTTGTTTCAGCTACCCCCTTCTACTGTAAACATAATCTTCGTATAACAAAATTTATGCATGTTTTCTTCGGAATGGGCAACGACGCAATTATTCTAAAGCTGGTTCTGCAATAGCAGAGATGACCCTATGGAAGTAACAGAAATCATTCTGGCACGAGGACACAAAAACATACAAGCCACGCATGAAACAACGTTTGAGATCACTAAAGAACATGAAATATCAAAGAAAGGTGATTGCATTATTGGAGTTTCAGCGAGCAAGGCTATAGCTGATTTAAACTTTGAGTTTAAGGAAAATTTGCGTCAAAAGAAAGCTAAAGTAACAATTTTAATTGAAGCTGGAGACGTCACGGAGGTTGTGAATGCTTTTGGAAATCCTCAACTAGTCTTAACACATCCTACCGATATTGTTGTGAGAAAAAGCGATTACATATGCAACCGAACGTTGGCAGTTCAAGCAGACAAGTCAGCATGCGATTTATCAAGAAGACTTGTGAAGAAATTGAAAAATCCGAAACAAAAAGTAAAAATCACACTAACTGTGAAGATTTAACGAATCTCTGCATCTAAAACAGCTTGCCACTCGTATGGAGCTGTTTCTCGAACACGTCTAGAAAACAAAATTTTTTCGACTTTTCTTCCAGCCTTTTCGACAGCCTTCTTAAAACTAAGATTCATGCTTTCCAGCGACTCGGATGTTTTGATAAAACTGTAAAAATGTACTGTGCCACCTTCCGATTTTAGTGCTTCACAAGCAGTGTCCACGAATTCTATAGCTTTTTCTGGCAAATTCATAATCACTCGGTCAGCAACCCCAAAAAGCCTAGTTTTAACAACTTGTTTTGCATCTCCTAAAATTGGGTAAACTTTATCCTCAACCCTATTTAACCTAATATTTTTTCTAAGGAGCTCGATGGCATAGGGATTCATGTCTACAGCATAAACCTTGATATTTTCACGAGTTTTTGCAATCTGTATCGCAAAAGGTCCAACACCTGCAAACAAGTCTATGATTGCTTCACTTTCTTTCACCAGAGACGCTACTCTGTCATGCTCGTATGAAAGGCGTGGAGAAAAGTAAACCTTTGCTAGGTCTACATAAAATTGGCAACCATGCTCTTTATGAATAGTTTCTGTTTTGGGTTCACCAGCTATCACGCTAAATTCTCGCGTCCGATAAGTTCCACTGACAGCGCTTCTTTTGGCAAGAACCGTTCGCACATTCTTATGCGCGTTAAGAATAGCTTGGCCAATAATATCTTTGTACTTATTAAGCTCTGGTGGAATTTCAATTATGGCTATGTTTCCAACAACATCCATTGCTCTTGGCAGACTAGCTAATAAATGTGGTGAAAGTCTGTCCTCGAGCAGTTCGACAAATGTTTTTGCTCGTTTTTTTCTTTCCGAAAAGATGTGCGTTAAAATTTCATAATCAGAAACTTGCTTTTTCAGCAGTTCCAATTCGCTTTTCAAGGGCTTGCGAACAAGTGGAATGTATATAAAATTTTTGTTTCGTTGAATTTCAAATTCCTCTTTAACAATTTTAATTTTGTTAACTAAAGTTATGGTTTTTTCGCCATAAATTTTCGGAACTTTGACACATAGAGATCTTTTAGACATCAAATCACACTATGCTATGCTTTCTTTGAGGTTCTCGCTTTTTTCCTTGACCGTTTGGAAAAATTTGTTGCTTATGAAACCTTTCTTTTTGGCTTTTTCCAGCTTTTCCATGTCCAAGACTTTAACTGTTCCATCTGGACATAGGCATATGTCAACTTCTAAATCCACATAACGTATTGCTTTCGGATATACTTCAACTGGTGTGTTCAAGTTTATGTAGGTTCCTTTCCATTCTCCGCTGCTTGAAAAATATTTCGTTGTTATGTGCCATTCGCCAGTCTTTGTCTCGCTTATTGCTTTGTCTCCAACTTCTTTTTTTGTGCCTAATCCATCATAGATTCCGCTTCGCCGCATTATTCTGCTGTACTTAATTTGCTCTTCGCTTATGTTTTCTATGGTTGCTTCTCCCAAATAAAAAACAATTCCGCTGAGTTTGACATGCTCAACATCTATTTGAGAACCTTCTTCTGGAAACTCGCATAGAACCCGTTCTCGAAATAGTTTTTCAACTTCGTTTTTATCTTGCCCTTCCTCTAGAAGCTTTTCAGCCATCTCCAAAGTAGAAGAGACTGCGCCTCCGCAAGTCTTGTAAAAATGGTGCCCATCCAAAGTTGGAGCAATTGAAGCTCTGACCATATCCAAATTCTTTTTAGAAAGCCATGGAAATTCTACGTCCATAAAATACGAGCCTTCAATAAGAAGAGATGGAGCATTCGCATGAGCTGCCTTTTCATTTAATATTCTGACTTGTTCAGTAAGCTTTGCTATCTCCTTTTCTAATATTTCTCTCTGCTGATATGCTGATAATTCTCGCCAAATAATTCCCCATCGTTCTGGCGCAAGCGTTTTCCCAAGCGTATATAGCTCTGCTCTTTTATTTTGGTCGTGAATTTTTAAGCTGACGCCGATTCTGCTGTTTTGTGTCAGAATGGCATAATCTCCGACGATTTTCAAGTTCGTTGTTAGAAGTGGTTGTTTTGCACCTATTCTTTTTCTTTCAACCTGAACTAACAATAACTTATCTTCCGCTTTTGCATATTCGCGTTTGGGAAGCCATCCAACAATTTCATTGCCTAGATCTATGTAAACCTTAGCTTCTTTTGTTTCTCTTAGCTTTCCTTTGTATATTCCGTCAACGCTTATTGTCCATTTTCTGGTCAAAACATCGTCAAGTGCTGAGTGTAAAATAGATTGGAAAGTGTTCACTGTGTCTAATGTTCCCAAAACTCTTACGCCTTGCAAATCATATCTATCTCTTATTTTAATATTAGGCAACGCGGAATCATTTTGAAGTCCAAATCGCTTCTTTATGGCTGAGGATGGCTGAACTACTTCAAAGCCGTTATTCAAAAGCATCTTTGTGAGTGCTGTTGAATATATCCCCCTTATTTTCGCTTTCATCGTCAGCCAACTTTTTCAATCCTATAAAGTCCATTTATTTTTTTAACATTGAATTTTGCATTTAGTATTTTTTCAGCAAGCCAAATGTTTGTTTCCAAATGCTCTGAAATTGTTCGCGTCAAATATGCAGATTTTCCTTTTGCTAACGCTACATAAGGAATTAGCATATCAGCCAGATGCATGTCAACAGTAGACTTAGCTGAAATCTCAGCACAGAGTTTTTCAGTTGCCTCTCTCCCGACGGCTTCGCTTGTTTTTCTAAGCTCGCCTATTGCGTCTGCTCCCAAAACCGCTCTTGTGCTTGTTTCAGCCCATAAAACAAGGGAACTGCCTTTCTGAAGTGGATTGGATTTATCATTTACTATTTGAATATTAGCCATTAATCCTCTTTCCTTTAGATAGGCGTTTGCTGCTTTTGCTTGGCGTTCGGCAACCTTTCGTTCTGCAAGAAACGTGCAGACAGAAACACCTTTTATTGTCTTCAATTCGCCATAATCTTCTAACGATAAGGGTTTTAGAGAACTGCAATGTTCCACTGTTAAACTGATCTCTCCCATGCCTTTTGGATAATAGCCATATCTATGAATAGTCAATGCTGTGTTTATTCCCATCTGCTTCAGCAATGGCAAGAGCACATACCTAATGTAATTGATTGTAGGCGAATTTGAAACATCTGTCCCGCCTTTTGAGACATGTAGCTCCACGGTTTGTTCTGCAAAAACACAAATGGGCAGAACAGTCATCAAAAGCATTGGAATGCTCCCAGCAGTGCCAATTTCAGCCTCAACTCTTCCACCATCCACTTTTTTAGGTGTAAACCATAGTTCACGAGAGTCAAGTTCCGCCCCTTTCACTTCAGCATCGCAGAGCCGTGCAGCTGTTAAAACAGCTTCTAAATGTTGTGGTCTCAAACCAGGCTGTGGTCTATTCTGCCTAATATTGTAAATGTGTAGCGTGTCTCGTAGTATGGCGGCTAAGGCAATAGACAATCTGAGAATTGTGCCGCTTCCACTTTTTTGGCTTCCATCGATCTCGATCACGTATTGCCGACTCCTTATTCTATTGTTTATCAATTTTGTCCATTACTGTTGTATTATCAGAAACAATTAATAAATGGGTAAAGTATTAAGGATTTGGAAGGGAGAATCGTATGAGTGAAGAAAAAGAAGTTCTTCAAAGACTTGTACAAAGAATTGATGAACTTCTTCTAGTCTTAAATCAAGTAGCGGAAGATCTTAAACAGATTTCCATAGCCCTCAAACCAATAGCCGTTTCTCAACTTCCCCCACCAGCGACTACTCCTCCGTCACCCGCACCAGTATTACCCAAAGCACCCGAAAGAATTCAGCCTATCAAAGATATCAAAATGATGTTTCCAGAAGACTTGGAGAATTTGTTAAATTTCGAAGAGAAAGAGGATTATATAATAATAAAACCCCGCCAATTTCTGGGCTCAGAAAATTTTGCCAAAATAGCTTCCGTGGTACGCGGAATAGGTGGAGAATACATAAGCGCTGGAAAGGCTTCACACTTCAGGGTTCCCAGAAAACAAGCTTAATTGCTTGCTTAAGCTAAAAACAGTATTCATATCTTATTTCAAAGTCTCTGAATTCGCCTATGTAATTCTCCCATATAACATCTACACCTGCAACTCTCGCCCCAGGAGGACCTCGCTTACAAAATTCTATAATTTCCTTCACGTTTTTTTCTTCTCCTTCAAAAACGGCTTCAACTTTACCATCTGGCAGATTGCGAACCCAACCTGTTATGCCTATTTCCTTAGCTTTATGTCTCACTTCTGATCTAAAGAAAACTCCTTGAACTCTGCCTTTTATGAATATGTGCGCTCTTACTTTCGTAGGATGCACCACACATTGTTTTCTTTCTAATTTTTAGTGGTTACGAAATTTATCAATTTTCACTTTCACTAATCTCTCTCCGCAGTTCAAACATGTTGTATCAACGCTTGTTTTAATAATGCCTGCAAACCGTTTGTTTTATGGTGAATTGTTACTTTGGAAAGCTCTAATGGGAAATTACTGATTTATGCTTCAAGTTTTGCATCAATTGAAAAACGCCTCCAGCCCATAAGTTTAGCTGCTCAGAAAATGGCTAAATTGTTAAAGTTAAATTTTGAAGTTGTTATTTTTGGAGAGAGAATAGCACCAATATATGTTTATTATAAGAATGGCGATGAAGAACCAATTCCAGTTTATTGTAGTAAAAGAGAAAAAGCTAATGTGCAAGAGATTTATACTGCTTTAATGAACATGATGTTTGTGCTGTCTTTTCATCCGCGATATTCTGCTTTGAGACATATAAGAAAAGAGGTCACGCGGTTACTTTCATGAATTTTATGTTTTGATTTTCCAGTTTTATCTCGTAGATTTGGTTTACGTCAAAATCTATACCTAAACTTTCATATTCCTGCTCTGTTAGGAACAGAATAATTTTTGGAATTGCAATCTCCCCTCTCATTGGGAACATTGGCAGTTGCTGTTGCATGGCTTGAAGAACATCTTGCACAACCTTTGCCTCTTCTGACTGTGGTCTGACAACAAATTTTGGAATCTGTCTGTCCTCAATTAGCTCTATGCGTTTTCCAAGATTGCCATCTAAATCCCGAATAGATTCAATTTTATGTACTCTAACGCGGAACATTGTTAATCTATAAAGAAATAGTGGATTTCTCTATTTACCCTTTCGGAAACGCAGCATGATCTAAAACTCCTTGACAAATTCAACGTATTTCAGTCCTTATGGTTCTTGAATCCTCTTTCCTGTGTCTATGAAGCCCATGCGAATCCAGAGTCCGTAAGCCTTCCAATGTTTTCCTTCTTTGTTTGCTGAGGTGCCAGTAACTATGCAAGTCATTTTCTTTTCCTTGGCGATTTTTTTCTATCTGTTGTATAATGGAGCTACCTATCCTTCGACTTTGATATTCCTTTATCACATCTATTTCTTCTATTTCCATAAAGTTGTTTTTTGCACCTATAGTACACAAATCCCACAGGAGTTTTCTTCTTCTGCTATGATGATGCTTGGGTTTAAGCTTTCAAGTTCCTCTGTAAGCTTTTTCAAGAATTTTGGAGAAATTCCCCCTAATGGAACGAATCCTTTAGTTTCATCTTCTGTTGGATTTTTTCATAATGTTGATTATTGTTTGAAAATCCTTTTGGCAAGCTTTTCTGGTGACTAACATCATCTTAACGACATACACGTCTGTGTAAGGCTATTCCATCTCAATTGTTGCTGGTGGTTTAGGGGTAACATCATAATAAACTGTCGACACGTTAGAACATTTTCCAATTATTTCTTCAGCGGTCTTCTCTAATGTTGTCCATGGTATTTCTGAAACTTCGGCTGTTAAGAAATTTATAGTTTGAACCGACCTTACACCTATTATATAGGGTTTTTTCTCTTTCAAACCTTTAACTGCATAAAAGATTCTTGCAATTGTTGGGTTTTCAGTGATTATCCTTGCTTGAAGAGATACTAACTTCTTAATGTTTGCTTGATGAATTTTTCCATTCATGGTTTGAGCTTTAATGCCGACGATTTCGCCATATCGTCTTTTCCCGCTTTCTACACCAGTAGCTCTGTCCTTAAATATTGTTATTTGAACGTTTCTTGACGGAACATTAAGAAGTCGCGCTACTGTTTCCTGAATACGTGCAACCTTTGTCTGTTCAGAAGATTCTTCATTATCGATGATTACAGCAAAATATTGACTAGGCTTGTACTGAGCGAGTTCTCGTTCAACAATGGTTGTGGCTGTTTTTAATGTCTCTAACTTATCAGCACGTATTTCACCAACCACACGAACAGATAAACCTGGACCTGGAAATGGCTGTCGCTCAGAAAATTCTGAAGGTAAGCCAAGATGTCTTGCAACCATTCTCACTTGATCTTTATACAGTGTTATCAGAGGTTCGACGACTTTGAAGCCGAAGTGTTCCATAGGGTTTATGCCCATTTGCTCCAAAACATTGTGCTGTGTTTTTACTCCACCTACTGTTTCGATGATGTCTGCTTTTATTGTGCCCTGAACAAGGACTTTACAATTTTCTTTTTTTGCTGTTTCACCTAAAACTTGATAGAAAGTTTCTCTGAATGCTTTGCGTTTTTCTTCTGCATCCCTTAAACCTTTCATTGCTTGCAAGAAGCGATCGCGTGCATTAACTATTTTTGTAGGCACATTAAAAGGTGGCTTTGACAAGACTTCCGCTACTTGTTCTGGTTCTTTTTCTCGCATGAAAGTATCATCCAGTATTACGCAAATAAGGTTTTCACCTATTGCCTTGCGCGTTAGCACGGCACAAGTTGTACTGTCAACACCCCCAGAAACAGCAACTAGTGCCTTTTCGTTTCCAATGCTTTTCCTTGTTTTTTCAATTGCTGTTTCAACAAAAATTTTGGGCTCAAACGTCTCCAACTCTCTTAACACCCCTCACTGTTATTGTGAAGCTACGTTTTTTATGATTTACGCATTTTCTGCTATTCGACATCTTATGCTTACTGCCTGAAGCGGTTAATGAACTATTAGGTTTCAGATAATGTTTCAGTCTAGGTTTCTGAGTGTGTGTTTTTGTAAATTTTTTTGTAGTTTACAACAAAAACGTCTTGACTGGGCTTTCGGATTTAAATGATTTTTTAAAATCTCCCTGTTTTTAATCAAAATGCAAACTTTACATAGTGGTTTTTAGGGAATTAAAGTTTTTCTAATCGATTTTCTATAGTAAACAAAGCCGATGTGATTCCTAATGAAAACTAAAGAAGCAAAAAACTTGACAACCGTAACAAACGAGTTAAACGAAAGCTATGCAGATTTAATCCGAGCCATGAAGGACACGAGTAGAGAAGTAAAAGAGGCAAAGAAATTATGGCGGAGCGGAAACAATTCCTTGCTTATAAAAGTTGGTTTGGCATTGATTGCCTTTCCTGATCCTACAATTAGTGATGTAGTGGGCTCAATCATGATTGCAGCAGGGGCTGTTCAAGCGGGGATTCGAAGGCGTAATATCTATGTTGACGATGTTTTCAAAACTTTTCAAAAAACGTTTGAAGAAGTGCGAGATATGAAGTATCATATTTGATTTTTTACTGAAATTTTATATTTACTACATGTTATAAACATAATATGTCTGAGGTGAGAAAGTGAAACTCGTAACAGTCTTATTGCCTGAAGCTTATTTGGAAGGGTTAGATGACCTTGTTAGGGCGAATATGTATCCGAGCAGGAGTGCAGTGATACGCTCTGCAGTGAGGGATTTGCTTAAAAAAGAACTATGGGAAAGAAAGGAAAGATAGCACTTTTATCCTAACCACGCAAGCTTTCTGATTTCTTTCGCAGATTTTGCAGGGTTTTCTGCAAGCGTTATGGTTCGTCCAACAATAAGATAACTCGCTCCAGCCTCAAGTGCCGCTTTTATCTCTCCTCCTTGAGCGCCAATTCCAGGCGCATATATCTGGATTTTCTCACGAAGTATTGCATGCACTTCTCTTATTTTTTCTGGATAAGTTGCACCCACCACAGCACCGTCAGCCTTGTATTTTAAAGCCTTTTTTGCAAAAGCAATATATTGAGGCATTTTTCCGCTTTCTTCAGCATCGTAGATGGTTTGTCCATAGCCTTCGAATGCTCCTTTGTGGCTCATGTAAACGAGAAGGATTACGCCGCGTTGCAGCTTATGCGCCACATCAAAAATCGACTTCAATCCTTCTTCCCATCCAATGAATGGATTAGCGATCAAAGCATCAAAACCTGCTGCGTAATAATACTCGGCGATAACTTGGTTTGTTGAGCCAATGTCATTGACTTTGCAATCCATTATTGTCATAAGGCCTTTGTCATAGGCTTTTCTGATAAGCTTTTGAACACCATCGAATAAGCCAAGCGGAAGAAGCAGATGATGGTTAATTTTCACAGCACAAATATAGGGATGAACTGTCTCCAAAACATGTTCTGCTTTAGAATAAAGATGGTTGCGATTTTCTGGCTTATCAAAGGGAAAGTCTAAAGCTAGAATAATATTCGATTCTTTATCTTTGGATGTTTGTTGCATCTTAGTACAGAAAGACATGTTGGGCACCACTACCTATTTGGGTTTAGAATTAAAAACTTTTATCATCTCAATTTCTTCACTGGAAACCAGTTTAATAAATTCAAGGGTTGCTTTAACGGCATCTTTTAACTGCTGTTTGCCTATTCCCACTATATCATAATCAACTAATTGCACATTGCTTGTACGCTCACTAATCTTCGTATAATCGGAATCATGTAAGGATAAATACGTAAAACTTGCTTCCTATCTGCTAAAACGAACATGTCTGTTAAAACCCTCGGCTTGTTCATGCCAATGCCAGTAAAAGCTTCGCCATTTTCTGCAAAACATACATGAGATAACGGATTCAATCAGTCTTTGTCAGTCCCGTTTATTAGGATTAGTGTTTTTATTGAAGCCAAATTGTAGGCATCTACAACATCAGATATTCGCGGGGGTTCCTATTATGCAAAACTCTTCGCAATAAAGCTTAATCTGAAACTCTTGTCTTAATTTGGTCTATGTCAAGCTTCCAATAGAAATTCCTGTAAGCTCTAACTGTCAGATTGTCTTTCAACGTTTCAACATCATATTTGTCTCTAATTTCTGCATAAACAGATTTAATTCTTTGAACTTGTTCATTCTCCTTTCAATGCAGACATTATCGATTAAGCCCATGTGAGGAGATTTCTGGAAACCTTTCATGAACTATGGCATTCCAGTAAACCGAGATTACCATGCTAAACACATACCCAGAATTATCTGTAAACGTTGGATATTTAACAGCTTTAAACATATCTTTGAAAATTTGATGCGAAGCAACTATTGGCATGTTTTTCAAAGAGCGCCCACAAAATTTATAAGCTAAAAAATAGGACTGTTGGTGTGGGTCTTGGAGACCCAAAAAAGTGAGATAGAAAAACTTTCTAAAAGCAACGAAGCAATAAGTCTATGTCTTCTCAAAAATACCAAAGATAGGTATAAGCTGATTCCAGCGCAAGAAATGCATTTAATTGTGAAAATCGAATCAAGTCTGCTGAAAGGCGCTAGAAAATACTTTGAAGAGCACAATTTCATTGAGGTTGTAGTTCCGCATTTGACAAAGGCAACAGGAGCTTGCGAAAATGTTGCAACAATGTTTCAGTTAGACTATTTTGGACATAACTCGTACCTAAGTCAAACAGCACAGCTTTATCTTGAGGTTTTGACGCCGTTTCTTGGAAAAGTTTGGTGCATTGGACCGAGCTTCAGAGCAGAGCCATATGCTGACGAGCGACATCTTTCCGAGTTCACATTAGTCGAACTGGAATTTTCAGGCAACTTCAAGCAATTATTAGAACACATAGAGGGAACGATATGCTCAATGATAAACTGTGCATTAAAAGAGCGAGAAGAAGAACTCTGTCTTTTGAATGTGAACGTGGATAGGCTAAGAAAAGTCAAGATACCATTTGAAAAAATAACCTACACTGAAGCTGTTGGATTACTTGCAGAATATGGTGTCAAATGGGGCGATGACTTGAAAAGCCATCATGAAAGAACTCTTGTGCAAATGCACGGTAATATGCCATTGTTCGTGACACATTTTCCAAAAGCTATTAAATTCTTTAATATGCGGGAGAATGACGAAAATCCTGAAATTGTCAATAGTGCTGATTTGCTTCTTCCCATGAGTGGAGAAGCAGTTGGTGCCGCGGAACGCGAATACAGATATGAGAAGCTTTACCAGCGATTAATAGCTTCTACAATGTTCAAGCAACTGGTCGAAAAAGGAGGAAGCATAGAAGATTTTCGGTGGTATCTGGAATTTTACAAAACACACGGCAACTTGCACTCTGGATGTGGCATAGGGCTAAACAGAGTTACACAATTTGTGCTGGGAACTGATGACATAAGGACCACAACAGCTTTCCCACTTAACAAAGAATCAATTCTATAAAAGCGCAAGCCCATTCCCTTCTTTCTTTTTCTGAAACCTTCTTAAATGAAAAGCGGTACAGTTTTATACTTCACTGTTTTTAAAGGGAAATTCGGCGAACTGGAAAGGTAGCGTTTACATGTCAGTGTCTCCAAGCATTCGCGAGGTTCTTGCAAGAAGAATCGCTGGGGAAATAATTCTCTCAAGCAAGCCAGGCGCAACCATGCGAAAATGGCGTGAACTTTTTGCTGTTTCTCAGATAAGCCTTTCAGATAAAATGGTGCTCTCATCATCTGTAATTAGCGATTATGAAAGCGGAAGGCGAAAAAGTCCTGGTACAAAGTTTGTGAGAAGGTTTGTGTGGGCTATTCTGAAAATTGATGAAGAACGTGGAAGCCGTTTTATTCGTGAATTTGCCAAGTTGACAAGTTCACCGAGTATGGCTGTATTGGACCTAAGGGAATTCCCCATACCTGTTCGTGTAGAATATCTTTGTAGAGCTATTAAGGGTGAAGTTGTGACTTCTTCCAACAGTTATGTCCGAGATGTTTGCGGTTATACAGTTGTGGATGGTAAAAAGGCTGTTGAGACTCTTTCTGGGTTGGAGTATTCTCAGCTTTTTGGTGCAACAACTGAAAGAGCATTGATTTTCACGAATGTTGGAGACGGAAATTTGCCTATGATGATTGTGCGTGTAAGCAGTCTGAAACCGCGAGTTGTTGTTTTCCATAGTGCGAGACCCGATGAGGTCTCTATAAAATTAGCAGAGTATGACCATATCCCAATCATTTACTCCAGCTTACCGAATGTTGAGCAATTAATAAAATCTTTGAGAAAGCTTTACCGCATTGCTCTTCGCAGAAAACTTGGCAGACCTGTTCGCCCACCCCCAAAAATAAGCGCATAATAAGGCGAAACAAAGTGCAATCAGAACATCAATATTATATTCGAGTGAATATGCAGCACTGGAATGCTCGTGCAAAGCGTGAGCGGGCTAACAAAGATAACATGTTTAAGCAGATCAGAGATGATGTTTCTTCGTACTTTGAGAAGTGGGAGCCTAAACTAGCTCTTTATTTAAAACATATCAAGAGGAAGAAAATTGTTGTTCCTCAGTTTGGCGATGGTTTGGTAATGCTGGCTTGTGCAAAGAAAGGCGCGGTTGTTACTGGTGTTGACTTTTCAAGTGAGCAAATTCGATTTGCAAAAGAAGCTGCAGCCTACTGTGGTGTTAATATTATGCTGGTTAAAGCTGATTGGCAAAATCTTCCTAAGAATATCCCAAACAACCACTTTGACTTAGTAGTTGCAGAATGCGGCATTTTCATTTGGATAGCTGATTTAAGTGCATGGATGAGAAATGCCAACAAACTTCTGAAAAAAAATGGCAAACTGGTTGTTTCAGATTTTCACCCAATATCACTTATTACTGAAGAAAATAATGGAAAGGTAACCTTTAAGAAAAGCTATTTTGACCAGCATCCTCAAGTCCATCAGTCAGAAAGCGGTCTGCCACCATCTATCGAGTTTTTGTGGAAGCTTAGCGACATCATCAATGCAGCAATTCAAGCTGGATTTCGTATCAACTGCGTTGAAGAATACTATGTTAAAAAAGGCGAGAGCATTCCCTTCCTACCTACTGATTTCTTGCTAGTTGCGACAAAAGAGTGATTTTGCATGATTAAAGTTGGATGCTGTGGCTTTCCAACCTCTATGAACAAATACTTCGAAAGTTTCAGCATGGTAGAGTTGAATAAGACTTTTTACCAGTATCCACGTACCGAAACGGTTGAAGGCTGGCGGGAGAAGGCTCCAGAGAGATTTGAGTTTACTGTTAAAGCCCATCAAGATATAAGCCACAAGGCAAAACTGAAAGTTGAAGGACTAAGCCTTCAAGCTTTTGAACGCATGAAGCAAATCTGCAAGATTTTGAACGCGAAAATACTGCTAATTCAAACACCAAGCTCTTTAAGACCTGATAAACTTGCGGATGCTGAAAAATTTTTCAAAGCAGTAAATCGTGAAGGCTTGATTTTGGTTTGGGAAACTCGGGGACCTGCTTGGGAAACCGAAGAGGCATACAAAAAACTTGGACAACTATTGGAAAATCTTGGTGTTACACATGTTACTGATCCATTTAAGGTTATGCCTGTCTATACTGGTGAAATCGCCTATTTTCGGATTCATGGATTAGGTAAACAGATGTATTATTATCAATACAGTGATGTGGAATTGCGAAGACTAAAAGAGCTTATTGCTAGATATGAGGGGAAAAAAGATGTCTACGTTTTGTTCAACAATCTTTCCATGTTTGAAGATAGCAAACGCTTTATGGAATATTTATCGAATCGAGTTTTTCCAAAAATCACAAGAGCAACTGGTTTAGCATCTATAAAGGAAGTTGTGGAAAAAACGCGGTATCCAATCACAAAAAGCATACTAACAAAAAGGCTTGGATGGAGACTTGTGGAGTTTGAAGAAGGAAAACAGATTAGACTTGAAACATTTTTGAAAGATTTGCCGTCTAAAACCTATGGAAATGTGGACGTACTCATTAAAGAGCTAAAGTCTGTTAAGAAACTGGGCAACTGATTCCTTTCTCTTCAAGTTTCTTCCTTAGCAACTTGAAATCATTAGTTATTTGTTCCTTATATTTTGCACTATAAAGTGCTGCTGCGGGATGAAATGAGGGAAAAATTGTTACTTTCACGCCTAGAATTGCTGCTTCATAAAATTTTCCATGAACTTGCGTTATGCTGCTGAAGATTATTCCTGCCTTTGAAAAGATATAAGCTGTTGAATAGTTTCCAAGAGTGACAATAAACTTCGGCTGAATAGCACAAATTTGCCTATTCAGATATTTTGTGCAAGTTTCGATTTCATTTGGCGCGGGCTCTCGATTTTTTGGGGGTCTACACTTCAAAACATTGGAGATGAAAACTTTATCTCTTGAGACACAAATTTCAGATATCAGCGAATCAAGAAATCTTCCTGCTGCACCCACAAATGGCTTCCCTTTGATATCCTCCCAATAGCCCGGTGCTTCGCCGATGATCATTATGAGGCTTTCTGGGTTTCCTTCTCCAGGGACAGCATTCTTACGAGTTTTCCAAAGCGAACATTTTGTGCAAACTATAACTTCTTGAGCAACAGCATCGAGTTCTTTCTTTGACAAGCGTTTTTCCTCTTTGTTGAATCGTTTCATTTTTTAATTTTATAAACTTCAGTTATAAAAGGACAATTTTCTATCTACAAGATGTGGTTGGTATTAGTGGATCTTTTTGCTGAAAACAATAGAGATAGCAATTTTAATAATACGCCAAGTCATAAGATTGACTTGTAGTTTTCATGTTTCTATGCTGCCCAGAATAATGTTTTTTTCTCATAATTTCTACGTACTCATTTAATGCTTTTTGCTCTTCTATCGTTAATCTATCCATAAACGTTGTCAGCAGTGCTTTCACGTCTGATTCTGGCACCTTCACATATAATATGTCTTTTTCAAAAATGTGTCTTCCAACCATCGGCTTGTCTAACGATATTGCTACCTGCATTCCTTGGTGAGCCTCTGATAAAGCCTTTCCTTTTTCTTGTATCTGTTGAATCTCTCCCAATTCTTCGCTGTCTTCGGCTCTCACAAGTACCAGTTTTGGTCTTATCTTTCCCGCTAAAATTTCTACGCCAACTATTGCTGGCTTGGCTCTGCGGAAGACGTAGCCTTCCATTATACGGATTTTTGCCGGCGTTACCAACTTGTCGAATTCCTGTTCAATTTTTGCTTCCCGTTGGGTTTTAAGCCATGATATATAATTATCTATTAAGTGATAGATTATTTTCTCACTAAAAATCTGGACGCCATTATTTTTTGCTTCTTCCTCTGCATCTGGCAAAATTTTAGCGTTAAAAGTTAAAATAACCCCATACAATGGCTCTTGTCCCTTCACAACGGTAGCCTCTGTAACATCACGTTTTGAAACGTCGCCAACATCTGCAAGTCTAATCGGCACATCATTCTGCTTTAAAATGTCAGCAATGGCTTCTAAAGAGCCAAGTGTGTCAGCCTTCAAAACAACACCACATACATCTGTAACAATCCTAATTTTCTCTATTTCCTCGGAAACAAGTTTTGCATATTTCTCCACATTTTCCCCCTCGGAAACAGCATACAAAGGCGCACCAGCCAAAGCTCCCTCCAAATCTGGAGCAACAATCTTGACACCTGCAGCGGCTGAAACAGAATTCACAGATGAAAATTTGTCCCTCGGGTCTCGAATTTCATCTAACGGTTTCGGAACCAAAATCGCCCTTATCCGAGTAACAATGGGCTTTTCTTTGCCACCTACCACTATCAAGTCATCCTTCTGCAAAATTCCATCATAAATAATTGTGTTAAGTGTCAATCCTAAGCCGGGCTCTTCTTTAATCTCCAAAATCGTGCCTTTCGCTGCTCCTTCAGTAGTTTGCAATCGTTTCTTCAAATATTGTTGTGTCAAGCCAACAAGAACCATAAGAAGCTCTGTTATGCCCTCTCCAGTCTTCGCGCTTGTAGGCACAATTGCCACGGTCTTAGTAAAATCCTTTATATTGTCAAAACGGTCAGTTCTAAATCCTAAACGTGAAAAAACCCCTATAATGTCATATATCCTTGCATCTAAATCTTGTCTGACATAAGGGTCTTGCTTCTGGTATGTCTTCAAAAAGGGTGTGTCAGGATAAGAATTCCATCCTGGTATTCTATCTATCTTGTTTGCAGCAACCAGAAAAGGTGTCTTGCGCGCTTTTAAGATTTCTATACACTCGTACGTTTGTGTCTCAAAACCGCGCAACACGTCAATAACAAGAATAGCTATGTCAGCAACGCTGCCGCCTCGCCTCCGTAAATTCGTGAAGGCTTCATGCCCAGGTGTGTCAATTATAAGCAAGCCTGGAATCTCGATTTCTCCCTTAATCATAGAAAGTAAAGGTCCAATTAGCTGCTTTAGAGTGTCAACTGGAAAGAAGCTCGCTCCAATATGTTGAGTTATTCCTCCAACTTCGCGGGCTTGAACGCTTGTTTTGCGAATTTTGTCAAGCAGAAGGGTCTTGCCTGTGTCTACATGACCGAGAACGCAAACGATTGGTTGGCGAATAGGCATTTTTGCCATGTCTCCATTAGATGAATTAATAAGTCAGCTATTCGATGATGCAGTTTAAAATTAATAAACTATCACCTTAATAAACACTCAACCTTTTTAAGAGCTAAACATGTTTTGTTTCTTATAAGGTGAAATGGTTTGTCTTATTGTCACAAATGCGGAGCAAAACTTAAAGAAGATGATAAATTCTGCTACGCTTGCGGCGCCCCAGTTGCTAAAATAGTCAAAGAAGAATTTTCAGTTTCAGCAGAGAATCTTATCGAGAGGATAAAAGAACTGCTTCATGAAGGAAATGTGACAAAAATAATTGTCAAAGACGAGAAGGGAAAAGTGTTGCTTGAAATACCAGCTACTGTTGGAGTCGTCGGCGCAGTTATTGTCCCTTGGCTTGCAGCCTTAGGCGTAATAGCCGCATTAGTCACCAACTGCAAAATAGTTGTTGAAAGAAGAGAATAGATTTAGTTGCACGTCCAATGTATACTCCCTTTATTTGAAGCATTTGCTACTTGAACTATTAATTAGCACTCGGAGACAATGGTCCAAGAACAGAATCGTCCTTAGCTTCTAAACTATTTTCAAAGATTATGCTTTCTCACATGCTAAACTGGCTTATGCCATGCGCTTTCAGACTTGTAACCACTTAGTGGCTGCAGACAAAGAATATTATGAGGAACAGAAGAACAGCATCTTTATAATTTAAGCTATCATATTTTTGTAATTTCTGATGAAATTATCAAATTTATAGATGAAACCAAAACGTTATGTACTTATCTTCTAGAAGATAATATGCAGTTAATTTTATTAGCGTTTTACACTATTTTATCATTGCCAAAGACTATGTTTTACCGAGTTGGAACAGAATGAGGAAAGACAGCCATAGAAGAAGTCGCATCGAAGTTATTTGCGATATTTTAAGTGAAGCTTTGAACGGTGCGAATAAGACTAGGCTTATGTATCAGTGCAATTTGAATTTTACCCGATTTAATCATTATTTGCAAGAGTTATTAGATAATGGTTTAATCGAACGTGTAAGCTCTAATCCTAAAAGCATAATATTATACAAGACCTCGGAAAAGGGGCGAGAATTTATCAAGGTTTTGCGAAAAGCAAGCGAGTTCATCTCTACATAACTATTCGCAACAACATATTCGGCTTATAGTTCTAAAATTCTCACGTTTTCATCCCAGCACTGCTCATAGTAACGACTTTCAGCAGTAAGTTTAAAAAACCATAGACCAAAAATTAGTTTATTGCATTGGCATCTTGATTCCCTTGTCTTTCGCTATCTTTCGAGCCCTCTCATATCCTGCATCCGCATGCCTCACAATAGCAGTGCCTGGATCAGTTGTCAAAACAGTTACTACGCGTTTTTCTGCTTCTTTTGTTCCATCCGCAACCAAGCACATACCAGCATGAATACTATAGCCGATGCCTACACCACCACCATGATGCACACTAACCCATGTTGCACCAGCAACAGCATTCAACAACGCATTCAGTATAGGCCAATCAGCTATTGCGTCGCTTCCATCAATCATGCCTTCTGTTTCGCGATTGGGTGAAGCAACACTTCCACCGTCGAGGTGGTCCCGTCCTATCCATATTGGTCCAGAAAGCGCCCCGCTAGAAACCATGTCGTTCATTATTTTTCCGAAGTGTGCTCTTTCGCCGAAGCCAAGCCAACAAACCCTTGCAGGTAATCCTTGAAACTTCACTTGCTCTTTTGCTTTTTGTATCCACCTGCACAACTCCTTATTATATGCAAATTCTTTCAAGATGACATCGTCAAGCGTATAAATATCTTCAGCACTGCCAACAAGTGATGTCCATCGAAAAGGTCCGCGACCTTCGCAAAACATTGGTCTGATATAGCGTTGCACAAAACCCGGATAAGCAAATGCGTCCTTAAACCCTGCATCATAGGCTTGTTGGCGCAAGTTATTACCATACTCAAATGTTACAGCGCCTTTATGCATCATCTTAACCATAGTTTCCACCTGCACACGCATGCTCTCGCATGTTCGCCGCAAATATTCTTCAGGGTTGCTTTCTCTAAGCGAATCTGCTCCTTCCTTAGAAAAGCCAGCAGGATAATATCCATTCAATGGGTCATGCGCTGAAGTTTGGTCTGTTAAAACATCAGGGATTATGTTTCTCCGCAGAAGTTCTGGATGCACTTCTGCAGCATTCCCTAATAAACCAATGCTTTTGGGGATGCCTTCTTGTTTGGCTTCCAAAGCCATATCCACTGCTTCATCTAGGTCGTCTGTCCACGTTTCCAAATAACCGTATACAAGTCTGCGTTCAATTGCACGCTTATCTATCTCCACAACCAATGCAACACCATCATTCAT
>Ga0209102_1000090_pt1 | contig 59666 bp, 43 predicted proteins | sample ConPoolayeHmetaG_FD_185483 | JGI IMG/M metagenome (GOLD analysis project Ga0209102, IMG submission 185483) | Hot spring microbial mat communities from California, USA to study Microbial Dark Matter (Phase II) - Cone Pool mat layer H metaG... ... | reverse complement strand
GGTTTCCAAATTTAAGAGTTAGCGCGCGCGCTCTGAGCTCATTTTTAGCCGGCTGGCTTTCAAAGTTTTTCACAGCAGAAATCCCGTTTTTCACCGCTTCAATACTCTTTCTCTTATCGATCCCGATTTACTCTCTCTACATCTCCAGAGGAGGAAGCAGAACGCTGGGGAACAGGCTGGATGCTCTTGCACGCTCAGTCGATATTAAAACAATGTTACAGATGCTTAGACAGAATCCGCGACTAGTCTTCTACGGTTTCTCAATCTTCTTTCATGAACTAGGGTTCTTCATCATCTCTCCATACATCAGCCTTTTCGCTCAGAGAGTAGTTGGCTTAGATATGGCAGGAGTTGGAACGATTATAGCTATTTGGAACATTGGGCTTGCCGTCGGCTTCCTCCCCTGGGCCTGGGTCACGACTAGAAGGGGAAGCTGGGGAATGATGCTGACACATTTAGCGATATCCTCGCCAACTTGGATTCTTCTTGCTTTATCCGACGGCTTCGCATCCATGGGGCTCTATATTTTCATTTTCGGGCTTGTGGGGGCTATGGATCTTCCCGCCAGGAGGACGCTTACAGCAGAGATTTGCCAAGGTGAAAACCTTGGGGAAACAATGGGATTCATAGAGCTCAGCAACGGTCTAGCTGGGGTTTTTGGTGGGATAGCGGGAGGCTTTCTCTGGGAGTGTTTTGGGCCAGCATCCATATTTTACGCGGCGAGCGTTCTAACGCTTTTCTCAACAGCATTATTTTTAATCATGAGGAGAGCGGCGTGAAGCCAATCGAGTAACCCATTTCCATTTCAAGGCTAAAAACTTAAGTAATTAAGCGAGATGCTGAGAAGCATGGATTCTAGGGAACGAGTGTTAAGAGTATTAAACCATGAGGAAGCGGACAGGATTCCCTTCATAGACTTCCCATGGGGCGAGACTCTGGAGAGATGGTATAGCGAAGGCTTGCCGAGAGGGGTTTCTCTACACGACTATTTCGGCTACGATATTTACCTAATAGGTCCGGATGTCAGCCCTAAGTATGACACTATCATAATCGAGGAGAACGATAAGTTCAGAACGTACATAGACTCGTGGGGTGTAATGGTTAAGGCCTGGATCGGAAGAAGCGGCACCCCTCATCCTGCTGGTCCCCCGTCAGTTTCCACGATTGAAGAGTTTAAAGAGAAGCTTGAGCCACTCCTAGACCCTGAGCTGCCGATCAGGGTTTCAAGCAGCAGATACCCGTTTAAGGGAGAGCTTGAGAAAGGCATAGGGAGGCTTAAGGAGCGTTACGCGGTCTTCTGCTCCATAATAGGGCCTTTCGAAACAACTAGGCACATACTTGGGGAAAGCGTAGACAAGGTTTTGATCGCCATCCACAGGAATCCTGGTCTCGTAAAATATGTTTTCAGACACCTGGGCCAGTATTTCTCTAGGATTGTGGAGACTTATCTCAGGCTCGGAGTTGACGGACTATGGGTTTGGGAGGACATGGCTTATAGTAAGGGGCCGTTTTTCTCACCGAGGGTTTACGAGGAGTTCGTGAAGCCGGCGCATATTCAAATGACCTCGGCCTACAGGGTAAGAAACATGCCGGTCATAATACATACGGATGGTAATGTGAACCTACTTATTCCTGAACTGATTGAAGCGGGATTCACGGCGATACAGCCGTTGGAGGTTAAGGCGGGAATGGATGTTGTTGAGCTTAAAGAAAAATACGGGGAGACCCTTTCCTTCATAGGGAACCTCGACGCTAGGAAGATAGCCAGCCCTAGGGAAATAGAGGACGAAATCTCTCGCAAGATACCTGTTGCGAAAAAGGGTGGAGGATACATGGCTTGCTCCGACCACAGTGTCCCACCTGACGTGTCTTTCAGCGCATTCCAGGAATACATAAGACTGATAAGAAAATACGGAGCATACACGTGATGAGGCAGATCGTGAAGAAGAACGAGATAAAAAAGAAAAAAAGAATTGAAGAGTTATGGCCAGAGCAACTGACCCGAATATGTTAGGGTAGCATCGCTATTTGGGTTTCCCACTATAACGTAGTTAATTCCCGAGTCGATGACCGTCAGGAGCCCGACCCAGCTACCTCCAGTTATTAGGTAGCCTTGCCCTCTTCCAGTTTCGGCACAGTATGTAGATACAGTTATCGGCTTGTCCATTGGTTCCCACGTGATCGCTACTCCTATTTTTGCACCTGCTGTTTCGTAAAATCCGCCGTACATGTCATAGGTTAAAGGAAGCAGTTTTCCGCCAATCGGTTCGCCTATAGAGGATGGCTCTGGCCTCGAGAAGGACAGGAATGCGAGATTGAACCTGGCTTTCGCAGAGCCTTCTTCTATTGGTTCGGCGAGAAACAGAAACTTCCAGGAAGCGATCCAGAAATCTCCCTTTTTTTCGGTGAGCAGCCCTGGAGCCTTGATGATGAAGCTCCAGAGGTTAAGCTTCAATACTCTTCCGTCATCCAGCTTGATTTCCTGAACAGTTGGAGGAGGCCATTTGTAAGGATCATTTGCGGGATTCTCTATTTTCAGGGCTTGAATATTTAACGAAATCAAATCCCCTGAATCTGTCCCCGCTTGAATCGCCACCCTACCTTGCAATAGAACTACTACTAAAATGAAGGCTAGAGCAAGGCTCAAGGTGACAGGGTTTCCCTTAGACCAGGCTTTTACTCTTCCCATCTTCCCACCTCCTTTCGTCGAAGTTTTTATAAAAGCGCAGCATATAATGCCTTTTTTCTAGACCTAATTAAGCGCACTTTATCCTGCTTGTCCACAATCTTAGACTTAAAAGCCTTAAATCGTGTGCAGCGCGTAGCAGAGTCTATGGAAGATATTAAAAAAGACGAGTCGACGAGAAGAGCTGAGCTTTTCGATATTCTTGCGCATCCGGTGAGAATAAGAATACTGAAAATGCTTCAGCAAAATCCCATGAGTTTCTCAGAGCTTAAAAGGGCCCTGGGAATAGAGAGCAGCGGCCATCTGCAGTATCACCTGGAGAGACTATGCGACCTAGTGAAACAGAACGCTTATGGAAAGTACGTAATGAGCGATGATGCAAAGGAAGTGATGCGGTTCACGGAACTTGTAGAGCAGATGGGCGCGGCGAAACCGGCAAGGTTTTGGAAGCCTAACACGCTTAAGAAGGCTCTAAGCCTGATGGTAATCATCCTTTTAGTGTCAATCGTGACGATTCCTGAGATTCACCGGGTCGCCTCTAGACAGATACCGTTGTACGAGAACATAGATTTTTCAGAAGATTTTCTCACAGTAGGCGGTATAAAGTTTAGATACTTGCTAATAACAACAAGCGAACTGGAGAACGGTACGAAAATAACTTTCAGAGGAGTAACTTTCACCTACTTGGCTCCGACAATTCTTCGTCTACGCGAATGCCTTTGGGTTTTGGCATCCAAACCCGTATCCGAGATGGAAGTATTCTCCGCCGGGGTCAAGGTGGAATATGAGGATGGACTGTCTGAAACAATTCCTATTTTGCCTTGGACTGGGGGTGGTGAAGAATACACGGGTCTCACCCGTTTTCTAAATCAAGGCGAGATACTTTATTCCCCGTTTTATTGTAAGGAGAAAATAAGGGCATTAGCCTTCCAAATCGGGTCCAAAACCATAGCATTATTGGTTAGAGCATGATGGTTTTTCTCAGTGCTTGGCCCATTTCTAAGAGCCTTATCAAGAACGTTGCCCAACAGGAACCCAGTGGGCGGGCTAAGAATATGTAAGCATACGCTAACTCATGTTTCGAATCCCCGAGAAGCCTTAAATAATATTCTTTCGAAGTTTTGTCATGAGCTGGTATGGTCTTTACCCGCCTCAGGCCGTCTTCTCTAAAAGAAGGTTTAACAGGGTGATTCTCAACCCTCCTAATTTCAACCCCGGTTCTTGGTGCGGCGCCGGAAAACTATGGATTGACCAGGAGAACGAGGAATACTGGCTGACGAGTAGGCCTAGGGAGATGAGGGATATGAGGAGGGGGTATGCTGTTGAAATATACAGGTCTAAGGATGGTGAGGATTACAGCCTGGCAACATGGATTACTAAGGAGGAGTTAAGCGAGACGACGAGAATCCAGATTCTAAGCATAGAGAACCAACAGCTTCTGAAAGACCCTTTTACTGGAAGATACCATCTTTACCTCTCGCTTAACGTTTCTAGGGGAAGCCTGACGATTGAGGGCAAGAGTTTTGTTGAAAGCAAGTGGGAGACCGTCCTCATGACTTCCGAGGACCCTTCAGGGCCATGGGAGCCGGAGGGCTTCGTAATCAGGGGGAGTGAAGAATACGATGGCGGAGAAGCTAGGGATGCAACCATCGATATAATAGATGGGCAGTACTTCTGCCTCTACAAGGCTAGGAAAGCAGGCACAGGCGTAGTTAAGACCGCGCTGGCGGTTAGCAGGGATGGCAAGAGCTGGCTTAAGCTTGGGATTCCAACAATAGACGGTGAACAGCAGCCGGATTTCTTTCTTTTAAACGGCTCAATAATCCCGGGTTCTACAGGCCCCTTTTTCATGGGCACGGAAACCCTAGAGGTTATAAACGGGAATGCTCTAACCAAGCATTTCGCTGCGTACCGCATAGACTTCAGAAATTTAAACCTAGAGACTATTTTCTCATCGCTATGGACTCCTCTTTCACGCTTCGAGCACAGCGAGTACCCGATTCACACGTATGCACAACCGGTCTTCGACTCGATAAGAGGCGACAGGTGGCTGATCTGGATAGAGGCTGTTGATCCAAACCATACTAGGGAGCTTGGATGGGGCACGCAAGTAGACAGGCTGCTGCTCTATACTTCAGAGATTCCACGATGCGTTTAAAACTAGAATGGTTTAGCTGTGATCGCTCTCCCCATTATGGTAACGGCGACGGCGGCCGCAACGGCGAGTGCAATCCCGCAGAATGTTCCAGCGATTATCACTCCTCTTCTAACCACCCACCTATCCTTACCCATTCTTTTTTCAAGCCATTTGCCGATCAGTGCTCCGATCAACGGTGGAAGCGTGTACGCTGGAATGTTCTGGAAACCGTATAGGAAGCCTATTGGAGAGAAGTATTGCGTTGGGAAACGGGATGAAATAACAACCATCGCGAAGGCCAGTGTGCTTGAAAGGGCTATTACATCCACCTTGAAAATCTCAATAGACCTTGAAACCCAGAGGGAGAAGTACAGGGCTGAAATGGGCCAGGAGTAGCTGGCGTAAGGATAGAAGGCAGACGGTATTGGCGTCATAGCCCAGAATATCGAAACGTACAGCAGGGATAGGAGGATTGCTATTGCGAAGAATATGAGGTAGGCCTTGTAATAGTCCAGGGGCCTGACCTTCAGGAGCTTAGCCACGTAAACCCTGTGCGTAATTATGCCGGCGCTACTGGTCACGTGGGTCGGAACCACCCATGGGATTACGTCTCCAGGCCTTGTGAAAGAGACGAAGAACGCTTCCCTTATGTAGGGTATTGTGACTGACAGCCCGGTTTCAGCCGTCGCCCTAGCCGTCAGTATGCCTTGAATAAATGGAACTATCGTCCAGGTTACCACCCAGACGAACCACAGTTCCGGAGCCAGAGAAACAGAGACTAACAATCCGCCTAAGGACCCGGCGGCGATTAAAGCCATGATCCAGCCGAAGGGCAGGTATGATGTTTTAAGCTGCTCTACTGAAAGACGCCTCAGAGAGAGGATTGCCTTCGCAATGTTTTTGGCTCCGACGGCGAGTATTCCAAGCGCGATTCCGAGTGTTAAACCCACCTGCGGGCTTGCCCACAGGTCGTAGATTGCTCTCTGCCACCACCATTGGATCGACGCGCCGTAGGTCCATTCTCTCCGCCACATAGCGAAGTAAGGGTGGTCGATCCGGAGCGCCAAGGAGTTTCCGAAAACCCAGACGGCAACCGACCCGATGAACATCCATACCGAGGCGTTAAAAGGAATAAGCCAGCCCACCATGTATTGAGCAATATCTGTACCAACGGCGAAAACAGCCCCTGGCAGTATTCTTTCAATACTTGAGGTGAAGTCCACCCAGGGATAGGGGATGACCGTTATAGCCCTGCCTAGGAAAATAGACGTTATGTTCGGAATCCCGTAGATGGCGAACTCGTATATGAAGCTTATAACTGCGGCGAAAGAAAAGTACATTATTTTCTCAGGTGTTCTCTCGGTGAGGGTTGAGATTGCTTGGTAGTCTATGGGTGCGACGGGGAACGGGAGCTTCTCTATCTCTATGTAGAGCATGTTTGTTATGAAAGACACGCCGTAGTCTATCATCAACACGCAAATATTAACGGCGAGAGAGATCATTATTGGGATCACCCAGTCTGGGGAGAGGAAAGTCCTGTGGAGAGGACCATAGCTCCCAAGCTCGGGAACATACCATGTTGGAAGCCTTTCAGCTATGCCGTATAGGATAGTATACGGGGCAGACCGGTAGTAATACCTTATGAGGAAATCGCCGAAAAGCCCTCCTCCAACGAACCATAGAGCTATGGCTTGAAGCATGAAGTATATTATGTAGGCCTCCTGCGATGTTACGTATCTCTTGACAAGCCTCCCAGCCTCCGTAAACAGGAGGATTGTGACGAAAACCGGGATGAACCTTTCGGTTCCGCCTAATGGACCGACAGCCCAGCCCAAGTAAATTATCGCGGGCACTATTACCACAAGCCCGAACAACACTGCAGAGACTGACACGATCGTCAGCCCAGGGATGAAGGCTTCTTTTTCACGCGCAGCTTCCACCATTATTTCTCACCCAGCAGGCTACGCTCCCTAGCCATACGAATATATTTCTCCCGCTCCTCAGGGTTTAGAACGTTCCATATCAGCATCTGCTTCCTAACCTCGTCGATAAAAGGATAGTTGAACCTGACCCATGAGTCATATGGCCCGGACACCCTGTTTAGGCTCAGCGAAATAAGGAAGTTCTGCTCCGTCTTACTCTTCAGTATCACCACATTCATGTCCTGCTTTATGTTCTGCTCGAACGGCGCTAGCCAGACTCTTGACTTAACAGCAATTCCAGACTCTATCTTGTTAACATCCACGCTCTCAACAGTGAAGACCCCTGCCCGCTCAATCCTCTTGTTCCAAAGGTATTCTTGGAGGAAAACAGCCATTCCTGCAGCCCTGTCCTCCTCTTTTATTCTGAAAGGTATCGGTATTTCCCAAGAGTCACCCTTCGGCTTTGTCTGGAGGCGCCACTTCCTCTCTAAGGACGGGGTTACTGTGACGGAGACCTTGTAGAACGGGTATAGCGACGCTGCTAGAACCAGCGCTATAACTAGCCCGACGGCCAGCATCACGAATGAAGAAGTATAGTTAACGGGGAGGCTTATTATGCCTATTTTCCTCGTCAAGTAGGAGGCGGAGATGCCTGCCAGATAACCCGTCATGGAGCCTACAACAGCGTATATTATGTTCTCGCCGAAGAACATTAAGCCTACTTGAACCGGTGCAAGACCGAGGCTGCTGTATATGTAGCCTTCACGTATCCTCTCCATGACTCCCCCGAGAATTGTTGACATTGTTATCAGTCCCGCGATGATCATGGGTATTAGGATGAATTGGAAGCCGAATAGCGAGATAACGTTCTCCTTAGAGAACCGGTAGACGGTGCCGTTATACGTCAGATAGATGTTTAACCCCTCGAAAGCAGAGAAAACTTCTCCACACCTCTGATAGAGTTCTTCGAAATCCATCCCGTCTATCGGTATTAAAACACTTGTTAAGCATGACTCCGGGATTAGTTCAACAAGGCCGGCTGGTACGAATATTACGGAGCCCGGGCTTAACGCCGCCTCGGCTCGAGGAGGTGTTCTCTCGTTTGAAAGAACATAAGTGTCCATCGGGAGGACATCTATGAAACCGTCTGAATCTTTCACATATCTCAGAATTGCCGTCGTGTTAAGTATGCCCGTTACTCTTAAGTGGAAACCACTAACCCAAACGTAGTCACCAGCCTTCACCTTCAGGCTTTCCGCAAGATTATTCGGCAACAATGCTGATAAAACCTCTTCATCCTTAAACATGGATCCTTCTACCAGTATTTTTTCGAATTCCTTGAATGAGGCTTTTAATTCTGTCGAGCTTATTCCGACAGCCGCGTAAATCAAAGCCTTGCTCTTCTCCGAGGATATGACTATTACGCCAGCAGTTCCCTCCTGGGGGGTGGAGGGAAGATAAACCCAGTATCTTGGCGCATACTGGGCCTCACCGGATATGTAAGTAGACACTAGGTTGATCAGCTTCTTGTTTAACGGAGCGAAGTTACCTGTTCTCAGCAACACTCCGTTGTAGGCTATTTCGGCGGGCGTTGGAGTCACCCTTAAAGCCCTTATCTCCGTCACAGACGTTAGCGAGGATAGTGAGAAGCTGATGATCACTATGCACAGCATTGTTAATATGGTTCTGAATTTACGCTTCTTCAAATTGCCTATCCCAATCGACACGGCTGAAAACGAAACGTCGAAGCCGCTTCTCTCCAAGAAATGCGCGCCGAGTACTTCTTTCCTAAGCCTGGAAAGGCCTGAGGAGAAGTTGGAAGACAGGAAAAACATCACCGGAATAACTAGGGCAACTATCAGTGTCCCTATGAATATTGCAGGCACGTTTACTGCAAGCCCGAATCCAGGGTGGAATGCTGTCAAAAGCAACGCTACTGCAAGCGATACTGCTAGAGTAAGGGCGACGCTTCTAAAGCCACTGCTTAAATTGTAGACTAAGGATGAAAACAGGAGGATGAAAGGGATCGCTATGGCGAAAACGATGATGATGCTCGTAACCGCGTCGCGGACAACGCTCAAGGAGCTTTGGTAAGCCTTGTTAGAGAACCCCCAGGCCATAAGAGCACTCGTCAAGAACCCGCTGTAATCGAGTCTTGAAATCATCTGGAGAAGCGTCTGGTTGAACATGATTGCGTAATTCAAATTCTCCATCGTCTTCGGATCCAGAACCTGAATATCGGCTTGAGCCAAGTATCTACCATAGGCGAGTGTCAACATTTCCGTTAACATGCCGGGTATTCCACCCTTTATCAGGAGCCTTTCCCCTTCTTTACTGAAGCAATACCCATATCCATCCTGGTTCTGTAGAGTCACGTTTGTATACACCGCAACCGTTTTAGCCATAGAAGTGCTTTTAACAACGAAGCCGAACCTGGTGCGGGGCGGAGCATAAACCTGCGCAACCGATAGGATTGGGTCGAACTCGTAGCCATACGAGTCGAGAGTGGAGTATCCGGGTATCTGCATCACCAGTATACTCAGGGTGAGCGGAGTCTCGTAGCCACCGTACGATCTTAGCTGCGCTGAATAAGCATTCGTAGTTCCAAACATTGAGCTTGGAGAAACTGCGGCCTGCAGAGTGTCAGGATCGGTTAAATCAAACAGGACGGCGCTCCCGCATTTGAAAACAACGTTCCTCGCAAATTGTTCAGGCGAGACTATCGTTACGCTTGAAGGATATGTTCCAGAACCATGCTGCCCCCTGTCGGGAGCGTAGATGATTCTCCCATCCTCGTCAACCACGTAGCTCTGTATCGGTGTAAGGACAGCGGTTGTCGCCTCAGGATAGGGCCTTAGACCCCTGAACTCCGCGAAACCTGAGGAATCCGATTTTGAAAACATCAGGGTGAACGGGTCAGAGGTGCTTCCCACAGTGACGAAGGCGTTTGGAACCGGGCTGTACAGGCCGGGGGTGGTTGGATCATACTCGACGACTTCAACCCTCAGTATGGTGAATCCGACTGAAGTATAGGTTTCACCCATCCTTAACGGTCTTAAACCCTCCCAACTACCAGGATACCACTCTTCAACCGGAGCCTTCAACAGGTCGAACAGTATTTGGAATGTTAACTGGGCCTGGGGAACAACATTCTGGAAATCGATGAACTCCAGCCTGTCGGACGGTGTGAACACGCGGTACCTCACGTCGTCGAAAGTAATAATCCCGAGTCCGATGCTGTTGGCTAGTTCAAACGGCTCCATGTCGAGAATATGCTTGAAGGCAAGACCCTTCTGAAACCCGGGGCTTGCCGAGTCGTAAGCGATGCCGTATAAACCAAGCAGGTTTACCGTTCTAACTTTTTCCCAGTGGTCCGGGAAAGATTTTTCAAAGGATTGAAGCGACCTTGTAAACAATCCGTGGAGCTGCGTGAATTTATTTGCTATGTACCGAGTGTTGATAGAGTACATCATGCCGCTGAAAACCAGATTCAAGTGGGGGCTTCCAGAGCTGATTTTAATATCGATGGCAATATACGGGAAGATTTCCCTGCCTATCGCAGAGTTGTTGAAGTAGAATTGTTCAACAAAGCTCCTGGCACCGGATAAGGCCTGCCAGTGTCCAGACATTGCTATGAAAAGTATCGTGTACCTTGGTGTGAAAACCTGCTGTCTTAAAGCCCTTATGAATTCGAGCAGGACTGAAACGCCTATTGCTTCATCAGCCCCCGGTGAGACGCCGGGGACAACCGACCCAGAGTCATAGTTAGCTGTTATTATGATGACTTTAGACGGGTCTTCGACACCCTTCATTTCCCCAATCACGTTCACAGCCTGGACTTCCCTCCACCCCATACCGTTAAACAGCTCAGCCTCAGGCCTGTTTTTCGCGATTTCTCTGAGCTCAGACGCCTCCTTGCCTACTACATATATTCTTGGAGTGACAAGCGGGACGGAGGAGATTTTACTCAAGGCTTCGAAACGATTCGTATCACCGTCTTCAAGGAAGACGATGCTGGACGCGCCGAGCTCAACCATATCTATCCATGCGGACCCGGAGTTGAATTCTAAGAGGACTATGCTACCGTTCACGTCAAGCCCCTTAAGCTCCTCCAGCTTGCCGTAGCCAGCGTAAACCAGTTTGCCTGAAGCCCTCTTTAAACCAGTTGCTACAGCGTTCGGGTAGAGCCCGTAAGCCTTTATTACCCGGCTGCCCACTTTCAGGAAGGACCCGGAGTCATACGGGACCAGCGCCGTGTAGTTGAAAAGACTGACTTTCAACCCGTATTCGCTGAACTTGTCCATTATGATTCGTGCCGCCTCCAGGGACCCGGGGTAGCCGGTGAACCTTGACTGTATTGATGAAAAAATAGACACATGGTCTCTTATCCTGTCGGCTGAGACCAGTGGGGCTTCAACCTGGCTTAGAAATGCTTCCCCTCCACATGTCCCCCTACTTCCCTTAACTACTAGGAGGGGAGTAGCGAGCATTATTAGAAAAACTATAGCCAGGAAACGTTTCTCACACGTCGTTATCATTAATAAAGAATTTCTCAAAGGGCTTGATTTAAGCTTTACGGCATTAAAAATCGCTGGATGCTTAAACACACGGGGACACTCGCCATGCTTTCAGGAACCCCGTTTTTCAACCGGTTAAGAAGTGGACTGAAGCGTAAGTATTAAAACATATTTAAAAAAAAGAGGGTGTGAATCTAGTATCCTGTCGGCCCTACGGATATTCCTCCGGTGGCAGCGTTAACTCCCATGATTATCGTCGCCATGAGAGTAACGCCGACCATGAAGCCTATCGCTACTGGTACTCCAACCTCTTCGTAAGCCTTTGCTCCAAAAACCTTAAGCGTTATTAGTTTAAGTACCCATGCTAGCCCAGCGTTTATCAGCCACATGCCGGAGTAGAAGAACAGTGCGTACGGGCTGAAGAAGAACCATGCGAACCTAGACCTGAGGAAGAACAGGATGCCGACGACGACTATGGCCAGCGGGAACATCCACCAGTGGAAGTCTGCAGGTGGCGCTGCGTCAGCCACTACCCAGGGCACTTGGAACCCGGTGATGTTCGCACCGCTGCCGAGGCCCCAGGCTTTCAGCCGGCCTATTCCAGTGCCGTAGATTATGTAGACGGCGACTGGAACGCCGATCAGCACAGTTATCAGGATACCCAGAATGTGCGACTTGAGAATGTCTGTTTCCTTCACCTTAGCCGGTTCAACCATCGTGTAGGTTGACGTGTAGGCCCAGGCAGTATGCGTGTTCTGATGAATCACCCCACCCATGCTTGCCGTTATGCTGACGCCAGCCATCGTAGCCCATGCGGACTGGGTTTTCGCAGCCGCCCCGCTTGCGGGGAATAAGCCTATTCCAGTGCCTACTCCCCAAGCCAAGAATCGTGCGGGGACAGCGTCTCCTCCGGCTACCCAAGTCCCCGTTGCCCCGCAGACAGCAACCATACCCGTCGTATACAGGAACCATGTGATGAAGCCGACTAGCAGCGGGAGAATGTTGGCTCCGAATATTACCCAGAGGATGAGCCAGAGGAGCCATGTGGCGGCGAAACCATACCATACGAGTGAATTGGGAAGCTCCCCTGCAGCAAACTCCTTCTTCTTAATGCTTTCGGCATAAGTCTTGTAGCCGAAGATTATTGTCCAGATGCCTATAGCCAAGGGAGCCCAGTAGTAGCTGAAGTTTAGCCATGGGAATGGCCCCGTGCCCGCCGGGTTAGTATTCGGCGTTATTACTCCAGTGTTGAGGAGGACTAGTGGGAACAGGATTTGAAAGATGAAAAGCCAGATAACTATTGACGAAAGCACGTCCAAGGGGGCAAGGTACATAATCGCGGTGTCAGCGGGTATGAACATCCACCAGGAGGATATCGTCCCCTGCGAGATCGATGTCATAAGGTCTGCAAACCATTGCTGGTAGAACTGGCCGAATGCGAAGAACACTGTCGTGAACTTCCAAATATAGTTTGCAGCACCGAGTATTCCTATTATGCATCCCAGCACTATCCCCGCCAGGAACGGGAGCTTCTTCATGTACTGCGTGAAGGTACCTTTCTGGTGCTGTGAAAGCATCTCGTTAATCGGCACCATCATGGGGAACGGGAGCCTCTCCTTTTTAATAAGCTGCAGCCTGATCAACGCCGCCTGGAAGACCATCATCAGACACCAGATGATGATCATGATCATCCAGAAGACCATGTATGGGAGCAATCTGCCTAATGGTACGGCTGCTCCTCCAGCCCAAGCGGGCGCGATCAGATCATAGTCACCCGGGGTCCATAGTGGCGGGTAGTATGTTAACAGGGCCTCCACGTTCGGGTTCGTCTTCACCAAGTAGGTTCCTGCGAATATGAATTGCAGGAAGGCGCCGACGACGAACGGGCTGTCTGCAGTTACGAACGCTATTGTCGTGATTACCGCAATCTCTTGGATTGTAAGAGCCTTCATGAAAAGGCTTACTAGGACAAGTATGAACACAAGCCCGTAGGGAGGATATATTGCTGACCCGACTCTTCCTGCGAAAACTGGTTCCAAGCTTATTCCTAGGCCCCACCACGTAGCTATGTTTGCGAAGAGACCTATTATGCCGAAGATGATTGCAAGAACTATTGCCCTAATAGTGAAGCCTGCTTTTAACTCTTCAACAACTCCTGAGACAGCTTTTGTCTCACTCAAACTCTTTTCACCGTGTAAAATAGTGTTTACAGGTTTATAAAGTTTTAGCATTATAAAAAACATCAGGTTATTTTTAAACTCGAAAAGGGTTAATTGCAGGCTCTCGAATAAGGGGGAAGTGGCATGTTTGAAAACGGGTAAAACCTTTTTATAACAGGGTTTTACCGTCCTTCGCGATGCTTCAACCACCCGAGAGGACCGTCAAGAGCCTCAGGATATCAGCCACGGAAAGCTGCAACCTGAACTGCTTTTTCTGCCACAGGGAATGGAACCCTCCGTCAAGCAATCACATGGGTTTGGGTTTAAACGAGGTTAGGAAAATCGTCGAGGTAGCCAGTAGCTTGGGAGTTGAGAATGTTAAGATAACGGGTGGAGAACCCTTGACGAGAAAAGACGTCGCCAGCATGGTGAGGGCAATTTCTCCACTCGTCAGAGAGGTCTCACTCGTTACAAACGGCGTCCTCCTGGAGAAATACGCGTCGGATCTTAAGGATGCTGGGCTCTCCAGGGTCAACGTTAACCTTCCCAGCCTCAATTCTTCAAAGTATAGTTGGATAACCGGGGGCGTGGACGTCTCCAAGGTTTTAAACGGGATAAATGCTGCTTTAGAAGCAGGTTTAAACCCTGTTAAGATAAACATGGTTATTCTGAGAGGGGTTAACGAGGAGGATGTTGGCGAGATGCTGGATTACGCTTGCTCCATAGGCGCTGTTCTCCAGCTTATAGAGCTTCAGCCTATTCCGGGCGACGAGCAGGTTTTCGAAAGATTCCACGTTGACCTAGACAATATTGAAAAATCCATCGCTTCAGAATCAACCGGGAGAACGCTTAACCAGACTGGTCAACGCCCTGTTTACAGGGTTTCAAGAAACCGTGGGGAAGCGCTCGTTGAAATAGTCTCCCCCACTGGGAACCCTGAATTCTGCTCCCGTTGCTCCAAGCTCAGGGTTACTTGCGACGGGAGGCTGAAGCCCTGCCTACTGAGGAACGATAACCTTTTAGACATTGTAGGGTTGATTCGATCAGGCGCCGGCGAGGAGGCTTTGAAAAGGAGGTTTATGGAGGCGGTTGCATTTAAGAAACCGTATTGGGAAAGGCCTCAGTAAGCCTTTACGATACTGGTTCAAAAACTATTTTTAGCGCTCTGGCGTAGCCGTATGCTTCCTCCATCTCCCTTGCACTCGGCCTCCTAGATATGTCAGGATACATGCCGGGGTTTCTCGCCACCAAGTAATCCGGGTGATACTGCCCCATTATGTTCACAAGAACATTCGGAGTATTCTCAGATATCCATTTTAAAACGGGTTTTGTGCAGCACTCTAAATGGTTCGGCAGAACAAGGTGTCTTATTATCATGTCCCCGTTCTCATAGGCAATCCTATGGTTTCTAGAAACTGTCTCGAAATACCTCTCAACCTTTGAAAGCCTTCTGGCACAGTCGTCGCTGCCATACTTGAAGTCTGGGAGCCATATGTCTATGATTTCCGCTAGAAGCTTCATCGCCTCAAGGCTGCAATACATATTACTATTCCAGAGCTGCGGAATGTTCACATCCAAGTGTTTGAGGGAGGCGAGTATCGTGTGCAGATTCGGAGTTGGATCGCCACCCACGTAGTTTATGTTCGCAGCATTCTCAGAACTAAGCCTCTTGCTTATTAAGGCAAGCGTTCTAGGATTAACCTCGCCACCGTTCCCAGGGTCTGAAGAAATGTCCCAATTCTGACAGTATACGCACGGCCCGAAGTTGCAGCCTGCGAAGAATATTGTTCCGGAGCCGCCTTCGCCTATCAACGGTCCCTCCTCCCCGAAGTGGTGGAACCATGTTGAAACCCTGCTTACATATCCTACTCTGCAGAACCCTAGCTCCCCCTTCCTCCGGTTCACTCCGCATCTTCTCTCGCAGAACTCGCAGTGTTCGACAAGCCTTTCAGAAAGAGCTGTCTTGACGTCCAGGAAGCTTACTTCCGCAGCGGGTGCCGCATCTACCTTACCAGCCTTCACCGACTCATGAGCCTTCCTGAACTCTGAGCTAAGGTCTTCGTGAAGCCTCCAGAGCTCCTCCTCCCCCATGCTCTCAAGATCCTTGACCCCGACCTGCGCAGGGATGCGTTTAGCTATCAGGAACTTAGCGGGCTTAAGGTTTTTCATAACAGCCCTGTACCATGAGAGCCTTTTCTGAACCTCCTTATTGTTCCACACGGTTACTGCATCACTTCTGAGAACCCACATTCGACGCTGAGTTATGAACCACGATTCCCTTTTATAAGACTTTTGGCTGTTTAACGACTGTTTACCGCGATGCTGGAAAGATTAAATAAAGCTGGGATCAGACGCGATTCATGAAAAACGCAAAGCTACTGTTAGACGAGATGTACTCCGGTTTGAAGCCGTTTCTGAAAATACTTGGGTGGGAAGCCCAGTCGGTTGACGAGCTGGGTCTAAAGGGCGCGGAGGATGCTGCGATAGTTGAATACGCTTCTAGAAACAGTCTCGTAATCGTCACGCAGGACCAGGTGACTGCCGACTTAGCTAGGCTTAAGGGGGTTCCTTGCATACTGGTTGGGCTTGTCGAGACAGCTAGGATGGTTGATAAAGCGCTTAGAGACACGGGTTTAGACCCTTGATTTCTAACGAGTCCTCACGCCCAGCCAGAAACCTTGAGAACGTGTCTTAGAACCTTGGGGCCGTGCAACCATCTATAGTAAGCAAGGTAGGCAAGTAATCCTCCTATTCTGATTAAGCTTTGGAAGCCTTTTCCCCTCCATGTTTTCACGTTATGCCTCCAACATGTTGAGAAAACATCCCAGTGCAGCTCTGACAAACCATCCAGGTCTGCATGCCTCTCCCTGTTTAAAACGCAATCCTCTTCAGACGTGAACAGCAGAGGCACGAAGAAGACTTTAGTGTTCTTCAACCCGTCGAGCAGCTCGAGGGTTGCAATAATGTCCTCCTCGTTTTCGATGGGAAGACCCGTTATGAGTGTTGCTAAAGGATATATCTGGTTGTCGTTAAGTATTCCAAGCCCCTGAACAACGATATCAGGCCACTTTTCAGGCGTATACGGCAAAGTCTTCCCCCTCATGTATTTCTCTATAAGCCTGACACTCCCGGTTTCAATACCGGTTTCGAAAGTCGCATACCTCTGATTGTTCAAGTAGGTCCACCGGGATTTTTCAACCAGCGTAGGCGCTATTTTTTCAACAATCCCACGGTTGTAGACTACGGGTGCAAGCGCGGCGTGCGCCACCTGAATATACTCGACCCCTTCAACCCTAGCTATGGAGTCAACCAGTTCAAACACCGCGTCCTCATTAGGCGTGAAATCAGGATTCGTCTTGTAAAGAAATATGTCGTCAGTCTGAAGAGTTATCATTCTGGTTCCGCTTCTAGCGTTTAAGTCAACCTCTTTCATTATGTGTTCCAAGGGGAAGGAGTATCTTTGCCTAAGCGTTGGGGAACAGAATTGACAACCCCTTCCGCATCCACGTGTGACCTCAACAACGCCGAACAAGGAAGCCTTCTTAATGCATGGAATGCTTTCAAGCTTAGGCTTGCTGCACACAACTTGCTCCGGGAGCTCCTCACCGTTCAAAGCCTTTTTAAAGAGTCTTATAACATCCTCCTCAGCCTCGCCCATAATCACGCAATCTATCCCGAGCTCTTTCTGAACCCCTGCTTTGACGACTTGCCAAGCGCCACTCCCACCCAGCACTATTTTAGGCCTATACTTCTTGAAAACAGGGCTGGAAAGAAGGGCTTCAAACTCTACTCTTGTGACGGGTTTGCCACTCATCCCTATCAGGCTTGTATAGGTCCTGCTTACAAACCCTATTCCCAACGGGTCCATTGATGAAACACCCACTACCCTCGTCTCTTTCCCCACAAACCTTTCAAGCATAGCCGGGTGAACAGTGGCAACGTTCTCCTCCCCAAACTCCTCTATGAGGAGAGACTCTATTTTTCTCAAGCCGTAGGAGGCGAGCCTAACCGTCCCATCATCGTTGAAAGATGCGGGAGGATAAAGCTTTTCCCTGAGAAACTTCTTTGGCAGGGGTAGCGGGAACCCTGCTGAAAAAGCTATGAACGGGTTTAGGTTGAAATCGCTCATCTCTACGGCAGACGCTGTCAACACTATTTTCTTCCCGCCGTCATGCTTGTCTGAAGAGCTTTCCCTGAACAACTTCCCTTTCCCGTCGGATTTCCCGTCTCCGGAAACCCATAGTATATATACGTTTTTCTCAGCCCGAAGATTCGACTGAATGTTAAAAAGGGTTCGATAACAGACTTGCAACCCTCTTTATTTGCAAAGCACTTAAAATAAAGGCATAAAGTTTTATATTTGCGACGATTTTAGAAGCAAGTATGGAAACCATAAGTCTTAATGGGGAATGGCTTTTCAAGGAATGCGGAAAGGATGAGGAGACGCCGCCGAGCACAGGCCCCTGGTTGAAAGCAACCGTGCCGGGTGTTGTCCACCTCGATCTTCTGAGGAACAGAAAGATTCCCGACCCGTTCTTCAGAATGAACGAGCTCGAGGTGGCTTGGGTGGAGGAGAAGGACTGGTGGTATAAGAAGATTTTTCAAGTAGGCAAAGAGTTTCTCAACCATGACCGCGTAGAACTCGTGTTCCACGGCTTGGATACTTTTGCAACAATCTGGCTCAACGGGAAGCAGGTTGCTAAAACAGCAAACATGTTTCACGAGCACGAGTTCAACGTTAAAGATCTCTTAAAAGAGGGGGAAAATATTCTAGTGATCAGGCTTGATTCCCCTAAAAGGGTTCTGGAGGAGACGTATAACAAGAGTGATGTTAAGCTGAAAGGAGCGTATTACTCCCCGGTTGTCTACGGCAGGAAAGCGCAATACTCCTTCGGCTGGGATTGGGGTCCCAGGCTGGGAACCTCAGGGATTTGGAGGAGCGTGGAGCTTAAGGCTTACGATGTTTGCAAGATTGAGAGCTTCTATTTCTCGAGTGACTTGAATAGTGATCTTAGGAGCTCGAGGGTGAGCGTAAGCGTCTCCATAGAGGTCTTTAAGGCGGATCGCTTAAAGCTGAGGGCACGGGTAAGAGGCTTCGGTGAAGACCAGGTTAGAGAGGAATACAGGGATGTTTCGCCTGGATTAAACGTTTCCAAAATCGAGTTTAATATTGAGAACCCTAAGCTGTGGTGGCCAAACGGCTATGGGGAGCAAAACCTTTACGACTTGGAGATTGCTGTTGAGGATTCTAAAGGCGTTTTAGACACGGTTAAAAAGAAGGTTGGAATAAGGAAGATTGAGGTAGTGCAGGAGAAGGATGAAGAGGGGAGAACCTTCTTCTTCAGAGTTAACGGTGTTCCAGTTTTCTGCAAAGGGGTCGATTGGGTTCCTGCAGACTCCTTCCTGCCTAGGGTCAGCAGACGGGTTTACGATTATCTTCTAAGCAGGGTGAAAGAGGCGCATATGAACATGGTAAGGGTCTGGGGCGGCGGGGTCTATGAGGATGAGGCTTTCTACGAGCTTTGCGACGAGAAGGGGATACTTGTCTGGCAGGACTTCATGTTCGCATGCGCAGAGTATCCTGAGGAGGAATGGTTCTTCGAATTAGTTAGAAAGGAGGCTGAGAAAGTGGTGAAGAGGCTCAGGAATCATGCTTGCCTAGCAATATGGTGTGGCAATAATGAGAATCACTGGGGTTTCAAGGCGCATTGGTTCGGCATGAAGGATAGGTTCTATGGTGAGACGATCTATCATAAGATACTTCCCGAGGTTTGTTCTAAACTTGACCCTGCAACCTTCTACTGGCCGAGTAGCCCATATGGGGGGGACGATCCTAATTCTCAAAGCGAAGGCGACAGGCATAACTGGGAGGTCTGGTCTATGCTAAGAGACTACACGGAGTATCTTAACGATAAGGGTAGGTTCATAAGCGAATTCGGCTTCCAGTCGGCACCTTCGATGGAAACTATTAGAAGGTTCACTCTTCCCGAGGACAGGGATCCGCAGAGCAGGGTCATCGAATTCCATAATAAGCAGCCTTTTGGACAGGAGAGACTCTGGTTTTTCATTCTAGCGCATTTCAAGCTGGCTGTAAACCTGAGCAGGTTTGTCTACTTGACTCAAATAAACCAGGGGGAAGCCATGAAGACGGGTATAGAGCACTGGAGGAGGAGGAAGTTTAAGACTGGGGGAGCCCTGATATGGCAGCTTAACGACTGTTGGCCAGTGCTCAGCTGGAGCCTGATAGACTACTACGGTGGCCTTAAGGCTTCATACTACTATGTGAAGAGGGCTTTCAACCCCGTTAACGTTAGCCTGCTTGTTAAGCAGGATATGGTGGAGGCCTGGGTTTGCAACGATCTTCTTAAACCAGTGAAGGGCAGGCTTAGGCTCATGTCTTTCGACATGAAGGGAAACAGGAAGAGGGGGAGGGAGAGGGAGATTGTCGTGGAAGCGAATTCTTCAAAACCCTGTATGGAGCTAAGCCTAAGCGAGTTAAGCGTGAAAGACAGGTTCAGCAGTTTTCTAGTATGCGTTTTCGAACCCGAGGACGCTGAGCCCAAGTGTGACGTTGTATTCCTTGAAAAAGTGAAGTATATCACGCTTCCCAAGCCTAGAATCAGAGTGAAGCTTAGCAAAAAGGATAGCGCAACCTTCGAGCTCAGCCTGGTTTCGAACAATGTTGCAAAAGCCTGTGAAATAAGGATTAGAGGGGTGAAAGCAGATTTTAGCGATAACTTCTTCGACCTTCCCCCGGGCTTTGAGAAAAGGATTCTTGTAAAGCTGGAGAAACAGCTTTCAAAAACCGAGCTCATGAAGAGAATAACAGTATCGCACTACTAGGGCAGTTTTAAACGCTTTTCCACTAGAAACCTTTTATAACCTGCTTAAATAAACCATATTCGCTAGCCGGAGGAATAATGATGAGGATTGAAGTAAAATATTATGCTTGGATCAGGGAGAAGATTGGTGAGAAGGAGATGCTGGAGGTTGATGACGGGGCAACCGTTAGAGAAATCGTTGAAAAACTCAGGGAGAAGCATGCCGACCTGGCTGGGGAGAACTTCCTTATCGCGGTGAACGGGAGAACGGTAGACTTGAACACCTGTTTAAAAGAGGGGGATCTAGTAGCCGTGTTCCCTCCAGCAGGAGGTGGTTAGAATGATCCGTGTTACTGAGGATGATTTCTCGATAGACGAGGTTGCTTCAATTCTCAGGGGAAGGGAAGTCGGCGCGGTAGTGTTTTTCCTAGGTGTTGTAAAGGGATTTAGAGAAGGCGAGGATGTTAGCGAAATGATTGTTGAAGCATACAAGGAGGCTGCTGAGGCGGAGCTTGAAAAAATAAGGAGGGAGGCTCTGGAGAGGTTCGGAATAATTGATGCAGCCATAATCCATAGGGTTGGAAGACTTAAGCCGGCTGAAAACATAGTTCTAGTAGCTGCTTCAGCGAGAACCAGAGTGGAGGCTTTCAAAGCCTGCAGCTGGATGATAAACGAGGTTAAGGCGCACGCACCCATATGGAAGAAGGAGGATACTCCGAGAGGGTGGAGATGGGTTAGGGAGACGGTTAAGCCTTGAACGGGAAGGACAAGGGGCTGGAGATGGTTGACATAAGCGGGAAGGGTGTTTCCCGTAGGAGGGCTGTGGCGAAGGGTTGGATAAGGCTAAGGCGTGAAACCGTGGACGCGATAAAAACTGGTAGAGTTGCGAAAGGCGATGTTCTAACAGTCGCAAGGGTTTCAGCAATCCTCGCGGTTAAGAAGACCCCTGAGCTGATACCCGGCTGCCACCCAGTTCCACTAACCCATATAGCTGTCGAGTTTCAAACAGGAGACGACAGGGTCTCAGTGGTCTGCAGCGTCGCCTCGGAGTCTAAGACAGGTGTAGAGATGGAGGCTTTAACCGGGGTGGCTGCAGCCTTGCTGACGATCTGGGACATGGTTAAGGAGATTGAGAAGGATGAGAAGGGCCAGTACCCGTTTACAGCGATAGAGAGCATAGTTGTCGAGGAGAAGGTTAAGGATTGGACTATTTAGAACATAGAAAGGCTTCTCCCAGAAGCCTCGTGTTCGCAGTGGTTACGGTGAGCGACTCTAGGACTTTTGAAACAGACGAATCCGGCGGGATGGCTGAGGATATTTTGAGAAAGGAGGGCCACGAGGTTTGCAGGAGGCTGATAGCCCGGAACGATGAGGATGAGATAAGGAGTATTATTGAGGGGCTGCTTAACAGTAGGGAAGTCGACGTCATACTGACTATCGGAGGAACCGGGTTAAGCACGAGGGACGTTACTGTTGAAACAGTTTCTAAAACGGTTGAGAAGAGGATTGAAGGGTTCGGAGAGCTTTTCAGGTTCCTCAGCTACAGTGAAATAGGTACGGCAGCAATGCTTACGAGAGCTTTCGCAGGCGTTGCAAAGGGAAAGATATTGATATGTCTGCCAGGGTCGAGGAACGCGGTGGAGCTGGCGATGAGGAAGCTGATACTTCCGGAAATCGGCCACATGGTTAGAGAAGCGAGAAGATGAGGAAGAACACTAAAGGACGCAATACTTAAGCGACGCTGGAAGAGCGCGCGCTAGAAGGAGTATGCCCGCCAGTATAAGTTAGGCTAGACAGTAAACTGGAAGCGGAAAACTGGCTAATCTTTCCACAGACAGGTGAGAAGAAGGTTTTAAAGCAACGGATTGAAAAACCGATAGGTGAACATGGGTCAGGAAGCAGTGGTTGCGCAGAGTATTTCTAAGTTGTACAACGGTGTTGGCGCACTGGATTCTGTCAGCTTCACCGTCAGGTCTGGCGAAGCTTATGCTTTCATAGGTCCGAATGGCGCAGGCAAGTCAACATTATTCAACATCATAGCTGGCGTTATGAAGCCATCTTCAGGAAGCATTAGAGTTTTAGGAGGCAGCCCTTTCGACCCGTCGACGCGTATAAAAATCTCATATCTTCCAGCAACACCGCCGCTATACCCGTGGCTAACGGTAATGGAGAACGTTGATTTCTACGCGTCGTTATACGGTTTTAACAAGAATACTGTCCGTCAGGAGGCCAAGAGGCTTTTAGAAACACTGGGTGTCCAGGAACTGGCAGCCAAGCTGTCTTCCAAACTGTCAACGGGACAGGCGAAGCTGGCTTCAATCGTGCTAGCCCTAGCCGTTGAGGCCGAGCTACTGATCCTGGATGAGCCCACCACTGCTTTAGACCCGGCTATGCGCAGGAGCATCATAGACTTGCTGCGCGAAAGGGTTTCAAAAGGGGTCACTATCCTAATGGCGACTCATATTGTTGACGAGGCTGAGGGACTTGCAAACAGGGTTGCAGTAATGGACAAGGGTAGGGTGATCGCCGATGGCGGTGTTGAGGAACTTAAAAAACTCTACGCCCCGCCGGCTGTACTAGTGATTAAGCCCGGTCTTGAACACGTTGAGAATGCTTATGCTGCTTTAAAGAACCGTTGGGTAACCGTTTATAGTCACGACGGAGAGGTACGTATACATACTGATGATCCTGATGGGGACCTGCCTAAGGCTATACTAATCCTCGGTGAAAAAGGGATAAGGGTGTTGAGTGTAAGCGTAGTCAAGCCTACGCTTGAAGACGTTTTCTTCAAGCTAACTGGAAGGAAGCTGGGAGAATGAGAACAAAGCCGATAGTTTCATTCATTGTTCGTGATTTAAAGCTGATGATTAGAGATAAGATGTTTATTTTCTGGCTCGTAGCATGGCCACTGATATGGATCTTCATGACAGCATACATTTTCGTGCCACCGACTGGAGACGGTGGAACAATAATGCTTAACCTTGGGATTGTAAACCTAGACAGCTCTCAAACACCGTTTAACGGCTCGTCTTTGATTAAGATCTTGGGGGAAGCGGAGTATAACGGTTCAAAGCTGTTTAGCCTAAAATTGTACCACTCTGAGGAGGAAGCGTTACAGGCTTTGAGGAGAGGCGAGCTCGACAGCGTAATAGTTGTGCCTGAAGGATTCGGCTATGCCGTAATCAATCCTGTTGAGAAAGCAAGGCTTCAGGCATACGTTGGTTCAAGAACACCCGAGTCTGCGCAAATATCTTCCTCAATAGTAATAGGCTTTCTGGAAAGATTTTCCGAAGAACTCTCGTTTAAGAGGATTGAAAAAGCAGTGAACATAGTTAAAGGGCTGCCGATACCAGAAGAGGAGAAACAGTGGCTTAACACTGCTTTGCAAAGCATCATGCAACCATTAGACTTAACTGTTGAGCACATATCGCCTGAGGTCTTTGAAAACCGTGCGAGAACATTGGGCTGGTATACGATTGGAGCAATAGGAATGATGTTCCTTTACTTCGGCTTTAACAGTGGTGCGATACTCATAGTCTCTGAGAAGGAGAGGGGAACTCTTAGAAAGCTTTTCTCAACCCCGCTTACTGAGGGAGAGTTTCTGGCTGGAGGCTTCCTCTCTCAACTAACTATCCTACTAATATCCACGTTGATACTGATACTTGTAGGAGTCTCCCCAGCTGTTGGGGCACGCATCATTATAGACCCATTGAATCCGGTACATCTTCTAGCCATTGCCTTCATGGTCTGCGGAGCCTTGATGAGCATGAGCATCGGAGCCTTGATCTCATTATTGTCAAAAACAGTAAGAGGAGCTTCAGGCATGGGGACAGTGCTCGGCCTTCTTCTTAGTTTTACTACAGGAATCTGGTTTCCCTTAGAATGGATGCCTCAACCCGTAAGATTGCTGGCTGCAATCTTTCCTCCAGCTTGGAGTATTGAGGCCAGTCGCAGGATACTCGTGTTCGAAAATATTGTCGAGCCCCTGATTCTCGACTCGGTGAAGATTTTTTCCTCAACAGCTGTACTCTTGGCTTTAGCACTACTAACGTACCGAAGCAGAATCAAGCAATACGCCGAAACATAATTTTACCCTTCTTATAAAACCAAATATTTTAGCGTCTTAGGCTAGACGCTTGGTTGAATAGAAGCGTGTCTAGGCGATGCGCAGCGAAACCGATAACGAGTACGGTTTATTCAACCATCTGAGACGGAGAGTTATTGAAGCATGGAATTTATTATTATACTTGGTGAGAAACTGCTCTGTGTTTAAAAATTTATATTTTAGCATTCCTAATTCAAAAGTATGCCGTTGACGGGCGGCTTCGACAGGAATGACAAGCTGCTGATTATCCATGCGGATGATGTCGGCATGTGCCACACGGAGAACAAGGCAACTTTCCTGGGTTTTCAAAACGGCGTGGTTTCAAGCTGCAGCCTTATGATGCCATGCCCATGGATACTTGAGGCAGTAGAGTTCTTCAAGGAGAACCCGGGTTACGATCACGGAGTGCATTCAACGCTGACGAGCGAGTGGAGGCTCTATAGATGGGGCCCGGTGAGTTCAAAAAGCGAAGTACCAACTCTCCTGGATGAGCAGGGATACCTGCATAAGGAGGCCAAGGATGCGGCGAAAGCCTCTAGAGGAGAGGTTGAGGCTGAACTAAGGGCCCAGGTCAAAAAGGCTTTCAACCTTGGCCTGCGACCTTCTCATCTGGATACTCATATGGGTCCAGTCTTCTTCAGGCCGGATCTCTTGGAAACATATGTTAAAGTTGCCCTGGATAATGGGCTTATACCAATGTTGATTAAGCCTACTGACAGCGCGTTTGAAGTGGCTAAGCAGATGGGCATAATGATATCTGAAGACCTTGTGAGCAGAATTCTGAAATCCGAGACGCCTATGCTGGATAATTTCATCGGAATGACTTTCGGGTCAGACCTGCAGGAGAGAATAAAGTGGTTTAGAAATGTTTTGAAGGACGTAAAGCCGGGAACCTTAACTCAGATAATAGTTCATCTAGGCCTGCCAGACGAGGAAATGAAGGCGATAATACCGGGCCAAGGCGTTACGAGCCATATAGATAGGTATCTGGATTACCAACTGGTTACCTCTAGAGAAGCCAGGGAAATCGTTGAAACACTTGGTTTCACCCTTGTAGGCTGGAAGGACTTGAAAGAAGGGGGTCACTGAAATGGCGTCGACCCAACCGTACAGGATACCGCGCGGAGCCTGGTACGCTGTCTTCGTATTCTTCCTGTTCATGCTGCTCCATAATACAGATAAGTTCCTGATTTCACCGCTCTTTCCATCAATAATAGAGGAATTCACTCTCGCATATATCCAGGTCGGTGTCATACAGACAGGCACCGCAGTAGTTGCCGTTATTTTCATGCCCCTTTGGGGCTATCTTTTCGATAAATATGCTAGACCTCTCTTAGCCGCTATCGCCAGCACCGTTTGGGGAGTAACAACCGTATTCTCAACTTTCTCCAGAAGCTACATTGAGTTAGCCTTTACTAGAGCATTGACCGGGATAGATAACGAGTCGACCAGCGGGATAGTCGCGTTCATCAGCGACCATTTTCCACCTGAGAAAAGGTCTACGGCTTTCGGCGTGTTGAACACTTCGGCCGCGGTTGGAGCGCTGATAGGCACTCTTATCGGTACAACCATGGGGAAAACCTTAGGATGGCGCTCTGCCTTCCTAATAACAGGGGTACCTGGCATACTCTTGGCGATCCTGATAGTAACCACGCTAAGGGACAAGCCGAGGGGGTCTACTGAGCCTGAGCTACTTGCTGTTAAGGACAAGCTGAAGGATACTTTCAGGAAGGAGTCGTTGATCCGGGTGTTAAAGAGAAAATCAGTGCTCTTCCTGTTCACGCAGGGATTCTTCGGCGTCTTCCCGTGGCAAATAATCACTTCTTGGCTCTTCATCTACATGACTTATGAGAGAGGTTTCGACCCGGATTCTCAGCTGCTCATAATGCTGGTTGCGATCATAGCCATGGTTGCTGGAAACGTTGTCGCCGGGGTAGCTAGCGACTGGGCATATAGAAGGAGCCTGAGGGGAAGGGCGATTTTCGCCGGGATCTCGGTGGCCATTGGCCTTGTTTTCTTCGACCTAACGCTTTTGACCAGGGGGGGAGTGGAGCTATTCGCCATGTACGGAGCGTTAACAGGCTTCTTCATCCCAATGGCCGGCCCGGCAGTATCCGCATCTCTCCAGGACATCGCTCTGCCCGAGGTCAGGAGCACCATTCAATCAGTGGCGATACTCGTCGAGAACTCGGGCTCAGCTTTTGCGCCATTGATCATAGGCTACCTGGCAGACATAATGGGGTTGGAATGGGGGATGGTTGTTATAATAACCATAACCTGGACGATATGCGCCGTGGTTCTGACCTCTGCCTCATTAACCCTTCCGAAGGATATAATGTGGAAGCGCGCGGAACTGGCTGAAAGAGCTAAGAAACTGGTTTCATAAGGAGCTACAATAAGAAGGATTAGGAAGCCTAAAAATATTTATGCTGTGGGTCGAAGCATCGCCGCCATGCAGAGGTTCGAGTTCGCAAGAGAGGATATCGTCAGAGACTTGACGAAAATCGGGATGGGGAGAGGGGATGTGGTTCTTGTCCACAGTTCTTTAAGCAGCATCGGATACGTGCCTGGCGGCGCGGAAACACTGGTAGATGCTCTGCTTGAAAGCGTTGGGGAAGAGGGCACGATAGTTGTTCCAACCATAACTGGCCAAATATTTGATTCCCCGGACACTCCTCCGAGTTTCTTCAAAGACAAGCCTTGCTGGACTGGAGCGGTTCCGGAAGCCTTTAGAAAAAGGAAAGAAGCATATAGAAGCAGACACCCGACTCATTCTGTTGCAGCCATTGGAAAAATGGCTAAGAAAATAACAGAGGGGCATGAGGAGGCTGAGGCTCCGTGTGGCAAAGGAACTCCATACCTGAAAATACCTGAACTCGGCGGGAAGATACTGTTTATCGGAGCATCGTTAGAAAGCAATACGAGCTTCCACTCTGTAGAGGAGCTAGCTAGGCTCTACTATCATTTGCAGCCCGAGCCGTCACGTTGCAGGATCGAGATGGATGGGGATGTTGTTGAAAAAAGGTATTTTCTACACGCCTACGGGACTCCCAGGGCCTTCGACGAGAAGGAGGAGGAGCTTTTGAAGCATGGAATAGCAAGAATCAGCTACATCGGTAGGGCGAGAAGCATTCTGATTGACGCTGAGAAAATGGTTGAGTTCACTCTGGAGAAAATCGAGGAGGACAGGCTGTACTTGGTTAGGAAGGACTGTGTTGACTTATGGAGTGTTTCCTCAAGCATCAGCCTGATTCAGGAGAACAAGTTCAACTCGATAAGAATAAGCCTCTACGTGCCGAGAACGGCTAGTGTAAAGTTTTCCGGAAACTACATTGCTGTTAGGGGTGTGAGGATGGGGCTTTTCGGCTTAAACCTTACTGAGGGCTTTTTGGAGACCCGGTTGAAAACTTTGAATGAACTGGAGCTCCAGGGAGGCTACAATTACTGGATGAGGTTTAAGAAGGCGGAGCAGGGTATCAGGATAGAAGTGCTTGATTTTAAAGAGTCCGCCTCAATTTTCAACCTTTAGTCAAACCAGTTTGGTTTTCCAAGAGAAGGTTTATTAGTTTAACAGGCCTGAACCAGGCTGATGCTGGTTAAAAACGCTAGGATAGTCAACCCCTGGGGTGAATCTTTCGGAGACGTACTGATCGACCGTGGTAAGATAAGGAGGGTAGGCGAGATCCACGGTTACACTGAGGGCGAGAGTATTGATTTAGAGGGAGACTTTTTACTTCCAGGCTTCATAGATGTTCACATACAGGGAGCGGGGGGAGCCGACATCCTTGACGAAGACGAGGAGGCAATTAGAATCATATCTGAAGTATGCGCCAGGTGCGGGGTTACCGGCTTTCTCGCAACGACTGTTTACAAGCCTGGGCTGGAGAACAGGCATTTGGAGAAAGCGTTGAAAGGGGCTTCTAAGGGCCTAAAGGGGGCGAGGTTTCTGGGATTCCATTTAGAGGGCCCGTTCATCTCAAGGGAGAGAAGAGGAATGATTCAGGAATCCTCTGTCTGCAAACCCTCTGTGAAAGTCCTGGCGGAAATAATTGGTAAGTGTAAGGGTTGGCTTAGGATGATGACTGTGGCTCCTGAGCTCGAGGGCTCTGATGAAGTAATAAGGCTTCTGGTTGAAAACAATGCTATAGTTTCCTTCGGGCATTCTTCAGCAGACTATGAGCAGACCCTGAAGGCTATAAGAATGGGAGTTAAGCATGTTACCCATTTCTTCAACACTATGCCGCCTATTCACCATAGGGCTCCTGGCCCTGTGCTAGCCATATTTGAATCTAAGGATGTGACGGTGCAGATAATATCCGACGGTGTTCATATCCACCCGTCCATGGTGAGGTTCGCGACGAAGGTTTTGGGTGAAGACAGAATCATACTGATAACAGACGGTGTTAGGTCGACTGGTTTACCTGACGGCAAGTATGCTTACAACGGTGTTGAATTCACATCCTTAGAGGGGGCTGCAAGGTATTTAGACGGCACGTTGATCGGAACATCCGTAGGCATGAACGAGCTGGCTAAGCGTTTTGCAAGGTTTACGGGCATGCCCTTAAGCACTGTCGCCAAGGTAGCCTCGTATAACCCTGCTAAACTGCTCAGTATTGAAGAGTATAAGGGAAGCATAGAGGAGGGGAAGGATGCGGACATGGTTGCAATGAGGGAGGATTTCAGTGTTAGAACGACTTTCATAGGGGGTATTCCATTCGAAACATAGCTGCACGTTAGAGGCATCTGTCTTGAAGAAACCATGGATAGGCGAGTGATCATGTTCTTGCTGGAAAAACGACTACATGCTTAATGTTTCTCGCCCGTCAACTCCTAGACCTCTAGCACCGTGGAAGGGTTTAGAATATTATTCGGGTCGAAAAGCCTCTTTATCCCTTTCATAAGCTCGATGCTTTTCGGATGCGTGAACTTGTAAAGCTCGTTCACCCGTATTTTTCCAACACCGTGTTCTCCAGTAATGGTTCCTCCAAGCCTCATCGTAGCCTCATATATCTCTCTTTTCACAGCCTCATAGTTATCCGCATCCTTCCTCATTATGTGTGAATGAACATTTCCGTCTGCAGCATGCCCGTATACAGGAATGTATGCGTTGTATCTCTCAGCAATACTGTCAATAGCGTCCGCCAGCCTTCCGACTGCGGAGGGCGGCACCGTGGTGTCGAGAATATCCATAGAGTCTCTTTTAAGAGCAGTGTAAATATTGCTCCTTATCCTCAGAATGGATTCCTGCTCGTCTCTTCTCTCCGCAACCAATGGTTCAAGCCCCTTGTTCTCAACGCATATCTGGGAAAGCTTTTCAGCCTCCGAGTACACAATGTTTTCCTCACCAGCCAGTATCGCTATCAGGAAAACCTCACCTTCGAAAACCCATTTCTCACCCAAATGTTCAGCAGAACGCCCCATCAATTCTTTCTCAACATACTCTAGCGCGAGAGGAGTTATTCCGGAGCGCAGTATTTTTGGAACAGCATTCAACGCGTCATGCCTCGAGTTGAAGGGAAGCAGAAGGGTGAAAGAATACGGAGCCTTAGGGTTAAGCCTTAAAACAACCTTAGTTATTATCCCAAGAGTCCCCTCGCTGCCTATGATTAGGTGCATCAGATTGTACCCCATGTTGTCCTTCAGAAGCTTCCCGCCGAACCCTATAACCTCCCCAGTCGGAAGAACGACTTCCAAGCCCTTAACGAAGTTCCTCATAACGCCGTGCTTAACCGCCCTTGCTCCGCCCGCGTTGCAGGCTACGAGGCCTCCGATCTGCGCGCCCTCGTCGCCAGGATGCGGTGGGAAAGAGAGGCCTGCCTCTTCAGCAGCCTTGAGAAGCCCTCCCAGCGTCGCCCCAGCTTCTGCAACAGCCATCAGGTTCTCCAAGTCCACTTCAATCCGATTCATCCTCTCCAACGAAAGGATTATTCCGCTTCTAGTAGGCACAGCCCCTCCGACTAGGCCTGTCCCCCCTCCCCTAGGATAGACCGGGATCCTTTTCTCGTTAGCCAGCTTCAGGATCCTTGAGACCTCCGTGCCGCTCCCCGGCTTCACCAGCACGCAGTCAAACACGGCGGGTGGCCTCACCGGTATGCATGTTTCATCGAACAAATAGCTCTCCATCTTATCCCTGCCAGCAACTACCGCCTCCCTGCCGACGATCTCCTCCAGCTGCCTCACTAAATCCTCCATCAACCCATAATCGTCCTCCTGGCTTTTATTTCTTTTATCATAAGGGGCACAACATGATAGAGGTCTCCGACAATACCGTAGTCAGCAACCCTGAATATCGGCGCTGAAGGATCGCTGTTGATAGCGACGATGGTTTCAGCATCCTTCATCCCGAACAAGTGTTGCGGAGACCCTGAGATCCCGCACGCCAAGTATAGCTTCGGCTTAACAATGCTTCCGCTATACCCCACCTGATGCTCCTTCCTTATCCAGCCGTCGTCCACGGGTGGCCTGCTTGAGCCAACCACCCCGCCAAGAAGGCTGGCAAGCTCCTCCAGCAGTCTGAATCCTTCCGCTGACCCAAGCCCCCTGCCGCCTGCAACTATGATTTCAGCATCCGCTATGTTAAGCTTCTTAGGGACTGCTTCACCAACGAGCCTAATGCCCGCGCGGGGAGGTGCCTCAGCCTTTTTTTCAACAATCAGACCGCTTCTACTCTCATCCTTCCCCCTTGCTTTAACAACCCTGTACCGCACAGTAGACATCACGGGTCTAGTCTTGGTCTTAATGTGCGCAAGAATGTTGCCCACGAATGCTGGTCGAATCTGGATCAGCTCACCGTTCTCGTCGATCCTTAAATCTATGCAGTCCGCGGTTAAACCGGTTTTAAGCGCCGCCGCAACCCTTGGGCCCAGAGACCTTCCGAAGCAGGTTGCCCCCATCAGGATGACGTCAGGCTTCTCCTCTTTACAAAGCCTTACAAGGTTGTGCGCGTAAGCCATCGTGTTCAAACCGGAAAACACGGGGTCGTTGAATAGGAAAACCTTGTCTGCACCGTAATGTATTAGCTCCGAAGCCCTAGTCTTATCAAAGCTACAGCCGAAAACCACGCTGTAAAGCTCCCCACCCGTTTGCTCAACTATCTCCCTACCCTTTCCGAGAAGCTCGAAAGTAACCGGGTGCACTGCCTCCCCCTTAAGCTCCGCTACGACAAGCACCTTTCTATCAAGGCCTTTCCCACTCATTTTCAAATCAACCCTTTTGACTCTAAGAGGCGAATAAGCTCGCCCAGCCCGTCTTCAACATTCCTGTAAACCCTGCCCTGTCTAGTCTTCTCCTTCTGAACAACCACCTTCTGAACCCAAGTTGGAGAGCCAGCGTAACCAGCCTTATCCAGTTCGAGAAAACCAGCCAAGTCCTCTGCACGCCATATTTTAACCTCGCTCTTCATGGCTTTCATCTTGCTTTTCAAAGTAGGCAGCCTCGGCTTGTTTACATCCCTGGTTACGCTGATTAAAACAGGGTAGCCGGATTCAAGCGTGTAGGAAGCATCCTCCGTCTCAGATACGACGATAATAGATTTTTCAGAAACGTTAACAATCCTTGAAGCATAGTAGACATGGGGGATTTCAAGAAGCTCAGCAACCTCAGCGCCAACCTGCCCCGTGTCGCCGTCGACAGTCTTTTCCCCGCAGAGAATAATATCGTAGGAGCCGATCTTCCTGACAGCGGCCGCGAGCGTGTGAGAAGTCGCCAACGTATCGGCTCCTGCGAACCTCCTGTCCTCGAGAAGGATCGCGTCGTCAACACCCCTGGCTATAGCGTCCCTCAGGGAGCTTACAGCCTGCATGGGGCCCATGCTTAAAGCAGTGATGAAGCCCCCCACCTTCTCCTTAATCTGCACAGCCGCCTCTATAGCGTTCAGGTCAAACGGGTTTATCTCTGCCGGCGCTGAACTCCTGTCTATTCTCCCTGTTTCCACGTCGAACCTAACCTTCTCGATATCCGGAACCTGCTTTACGAGAACAATTATGTTCAGCAACTGTTTTTTACCGGACGGAGGCTTTTAAAGAGGCTTTTAAACCTTCGTTCGAATCCACCATGACCCTTAGTACGGCAGAAGAATCGTTTAAAAAAGGAACGCGGTTTCCTTCTAAAAGTTTTTCTCGTAAATAAATATTTCCGCCTTATCCATTCCGAACGGTTTTAAAACGTACTCATCCGTCCAATGCCTCTCGTCCTCAAAAGTCTCCGGCCCTATGTAAAGGGGGTCTCCCCCCGCGTAGTGCAGCGGTCCGAAAGCATTTCTCAACGTCCCAACAATCCTCACCTTAAGCTCGTTACTCCCCCTCCTTACGAGCCTAGTCACATCCAGCGTGAAAGGATGCGTGAAGACCTTGCCAGCCTCCTGCCCGTTTAGATAGACTACGGCGAGCGAAGCCCTTAATCCATCCAGCCTCAGGATAAACGTCTTACCGCCAGGGTCTTCATCGTATTGAAACTCTTTGCTCAACTCGAACGAGCCGACGTAAAACGGGTAGCCCTTTTTAGTCAGGTCACCGGTTTCAACCGGGACATGCTCTTCAACAACCACCGGGTTTTTCCCCGGGGGGAGCTCAACCCCGAATTCTCCGATTAGGAAAATGTTCTCCATCTCAGGCTCGATCCCGACTAGCCCTTCAAGCTCAACCTCGTTCCTACCCTCGCTTAAATACTCCGTCACGCTCATCACCCGCAGGCAGTCGTCAATCCAGTGTCCTTCATCCTTCCATTGAGCATCTCTCCCGTTTATCCTCATCTTGAACAGGTGCGGCGTCTCCATGGCCAGCATAATCCTTTTTCCAAGGGGAGTGGTTTTCAGCTCGAAATCAAACTTTAAAGTAAACCTTGCTCCAAAACCTTCTGCAACAATCTGTTTTCTAGCCTTGCAAAGAGGCATTTTTTCACTCCACTCGCCACCCGTCCTGTATCTACAGTAGTCTAAAACCAGAACGTTAGGGTCAACCCGCCTAATATTCCAGTCTGCAGACAAGTGTATTTCCGAGGTTTTTCCAGGCGGGTTGGATACGCTCTTCGGCTTCCCCGGGGAGAAAACAAGTAGGAGCGAGGAAACCGGTTCAAAAACATGCTCCAGATACGTCCAGCCGTTCTCCAAATAGCCTTCAAGCTCCGATATTGAGCCGTCAAGCGTATCCAAAAGTTTAATGCTGAAAGAACCGGGTAGCCCTATTCTAGCGTTCACAGCCTTATCCCTGCTCACGTTAAAAACGAATAGAACCATATCGCCAGCATCGTCCCTCCTCAAATGGTATAGGAGATTACCCTCCTCGTCACCATCTATTTTCAAAGTTTTACGGTTGATCAAAACGTTGCTCAAAGACCCCTCGCTATAATCCTCTTTAACAGTGCTTCTATTTATGAGGTCAGCTAGCTCCATACTCGGCTTCCCGTCAACCAGGCTTGGAAGCGGTTTAACGAACACTAATTCTCCTCCGGAGTCTTTAAACTTTCTTAAAATCTTAACCGTGCTTCCAGCAAGCGTCAAGCAAGGCGGTACAACCACGACATCGTAGGAAGAATAACCAACCTTTAGCCTCGAGCCCTCAACGCTAGCATGTTTCTCCATAAGCATCTCGTCGCCAAGGTCGAAGTCAACGTGCAGTTTCAGAAGAGACATTAGCAGCCCTTTAAGCTGGCCATCCAGAACCTTCACAGTAGAATCGTTCAGCGGAGAATAGCTTGCCCAAGCGCTTCCAATAGAGTGGATAACAAGCACGTTTACGATCCTCCTCCCCCTGGAAAGCACGTAGCAAAGTCTTGAAAAATGATCCTCCAGATGCTCGTTGTAATCCCACCATGGTTGACCCCAGTGGAAGTTCAACCCGTAGTCCCTTTTCCTCCTGCCTCTCATCGAGTAGGGAACCAGGTGGTGGCACATCAGGTTCACACCCATTGTTATAAGCCAGTCGCCAATCCACTTCCTGTCTTCGAAACTAGGGTAGTTACCTGTGCAACCATAGACCTCGCAGAGAACCCTTTCCTTTCCAAGCTGGTTCGCAGCCGATGAAACCTGTTTAGCAGTCAGCAGGCTCCTCCAGACATGCATGCCCAAATGATCTATTCCGGGAACATGCTGATACTCGTAGTGAGGCATGGCCGCGCCTATGCGGATTGTCTGGCCCAGGAGATCATCCTCGCTCAAGTAGTGTCCAGTAAACTCCAGATTGTTCTTTTCACACCACTCGTACACCTGTTTCGAGAAAGACTCTAGGAAAAGCAGGGTAACGGTCCTCCAGAAGTCATACCGCACCTTCATGTAGTCGCCAACATCGAAGAAAAGCTTCGGAAGATGATCTGTTAAATCATACCCGTTGACCTCCCGGAACTTCTCCGGAAGCCTGTCTGTCCAGGGTACTGAGAACGGGGGTATTCTCGGCCCCCTTGGAGGCATTGCTTGCCTCGGAGGCGGCCTGCTGGATGAGAAGTTCGGCTCATCCGTGAAAACCCCTGGAACAGTCTTTCCAACATGCTTCTTAAAACGGTGGACGTAAGGCTTGTAAGCCAGGTTTAAGAATTGCTCGACCGTCTCGTAATCAAGAAGGTCGACGTAGCACGAGCTGTTGTACCAGGCCTCTCCGAGCGGCGCCACGTATTTCAGAAAGGTCAGGTAGAGCCTCGCCGAATCCGCCTTCTCCTCGAAAACCCTCTTAAAATCCCTGGGAACCCCGTTCCCGTCTAAAACGCACTCGAAGCCCGCTATGATGTCCTCCCCTTCATAGGTTCTCGTGTCAACCATCATGACCAGTGCTTTAGCCCTATGCTTAGAGCTTGAGAAAGGGACAAGCCCTCCCGCGAACCCCGAGGGCCACCAGAGCTCGTCGTAAATCCAGATGAACATATCGTTTTCCTCCGCCTCTTCAACGGCAGCTCTGAAAGCATCGAACCATTCGTTGCTCAGGAACGGTGTGACGAGGCCCTCTCTAGCGTGAAAGAACGCGCCACCGTATCCAGCCCTGCCCAGAGACCGAACCTCCTTCCTGACTTTATCCTCAGTTAAAAGATCGTTTATCGACCAGAATGGAGCGCCCTTAAAGATTGAAATGGGTTTTCTAAATTTATTTTCTTCTATCATTTTAGCCTGATGGTTGTTAAAGGAGTTATTTAACTTTTTCAAGAGAAGGAGGGAGTATCCATGAGCAAGCAGAGTTAAGGGAGAGGTGAATCAGGGTTGCCGTTTGAAGATGGAAACGTTTATATCTCGGGAAATTGTTTTTCAAGGCGAAAAGCGTTGAATAAGGTAAGCGTAATATTGGGCTTTTTAACAATCTTAATATGCTCGGCGACACCATGCGTGTTTACGAGGGTAGCTGGTGACGACGTACCCCTGCACACTAGACAGTTTTCACCGACAGGCGACGCTCTAGTTGCAGGAGGAACCTTCAGCAGTAATAATTATGGCTCGCTCACCCACATAGGAATCAGCGCTGGTTCAAGCGAGAGTCAAGTTTGGCGGTCCTTCATAAAGTTTGATCTGGACAAGATTCCTCCAGGCTCAGTGATAGTTTCAGCTAACCTAATGCTATTCATGTATCAGGCTCCTGTTTCAAGCAGAACACTAGTGTGCAGTCTTGTTAACGCAGATGGCTGGGACGAGGGGACAATCACTTGGAACAATCAACCTCCAGCCACGGTTTCAGTATCATCCATAACGGTCGGCACTACTTCAAACGTTTGGCTTACTGTAAACGTAAAGAGCTCGGTTGAAAAGTTTGCGTCTAAGGATACTGCTGGCGCGATGCCGAACTTCGGTTGGAGGCTTAAGGACAGTACGGAATCAGCCGCTTCCCAGACTTATTACTACATGTATTCTAAGGAACATACTGACTCGAGTAAGCGTCCCTATCTTGAAGTCAAGTATTATCCTCCACATCTCGAGCTTAGTCTTGCAAGCAGCTCTATTCAGGCTGGAAACTGGGTTAAGATGACTGTTTACCGGAAAACCTATAACGGGGAGCCCGTGACCCGAGGGGATTTAAAGGTTAAGCTTAGCTCAACCTCAACCTCAGCCAACAAGAAGTTCTCCCTAACCCAGGGTGGGCCGGCGATAACTGAGCTAACAATATCTGAATCCGATGGAAATTCCAAAGAGTTCTGGTATTATGATGATAAGGCTGGAGCATGGGATATTCATGTTTGGACAGACGACTACATGTATATTACTTGGAGCGGCGGCTTCATAGTTTTCGTACCTAATTACGGTGATGATACTGAACAGTTGACCGTCAAGCCTGGGCCGCTTGACCATTTCACATTCGACACAGTGTCTTCTCCAAAGCAGGTTGCAGTACCGTTCTCAATAACCATTACTGCGTATGACGCCTACGGCAACGTTAAGACCGACTACACAGGGACGAACTCGCTTTCAGACACTACTGGAACCATTGAGCCGAAGGTGACCGGCGCTTTCGTAAACGGGAAGTGGACAGGCATGGTCTCCATAAGCAAGATATGGGACAGTGTCAAGATAACTACGAGCGGAGCAGGAAAGACCGGTGAAAGCAACCTTTTCAACGTGAGACCAGGCCCTCCAGAGAAGCTCGCCTTATCGCCTTCAAGCTTCACTATGGCTGCTGGAGTAGCATACCCACGTCTTAATGTCTCTCTCAGGGACGCTAACGGCTTTGAAACCACCAGCACCTCCGCGATACTCGTTAGTCTTTCAACAACATCGCCGGAGGGGGAGTTCAGGCAGCCTGGGACAACAACCAGGATAACTAGCGTAACAATTCCAGCGGGTTCGAGCATGGTGAGCGTAGACTATTACGATGTAAAGGGAGGGGTATGGATCTTGACAGCCTCAGCCGCAGGCTTAACGCCTGGGACAGCGACCGTCACAGTGATACCTGATACGACACCGCCAGTTACAACTATAAACTACGGTCCCAAGTATTCGAGTAATGGAAAAACCTATGTTTCAGGCTCCACGTTGTTCGAGCTTTCAGCGACAGACGATGCAAGCGGAGTTAAACAGACAAAGTATAGGGTTGACGGCGGCTCCTGGAACACTTATACGGCGAGCTTTACCCTCGCAACACTTTCAGACGGGCCTCACGCAATAGGATACTGTAGTATCGATAGGGCTGACAACAATGAGGCTGAGAAAACACTGACTGTAATCCTGGATAATACTCCTCCGGCAATAAGCGGCGCTTCACCTACTGGAAGTCTCGTCCTGGGCTCAACATCCGTAAAGTTCACCGTAAGGGTTGAGGATGCTGGCTCAGGAGTAAAGGAGGTTAGGCTTACTGTCGACGGAATTCCCCAGGGAACCATGGCGGGTGGAAGCGAATACTCTAAGACGATAACCCTCTCGGAGGGCAGTCACAATTGGAGTGTCGAGGCGGTTGACAACCTGGATAATGCAGCATCCTGGAGCGGGTCCTTCACGCTTACAGTAGACAATGCCCCGCCTATAGTCACAGGCTTATCAGCCCCCTCAAACCCTGTCTTCGGAGAACCGGCTGCAATAACATGCCAGGTTTCAGACGCGGCTTCAGGAGTAAAGGAGGCTAGCCTTTACTACTCGACGGACGGAGGTGCCTCCTGGACAAAGGTCACAATGGTCCCTCAAGGAGGGGTTTACACGGGTTCCATACCTTCCCAAATGTTCTTTAAAGAAGTCCAGTACTATGTTACGGCAGTTGACAACGTTGGCAACGAGACTAGAACACCCGTGTCAAAATACACGGTCGGCATACCCATTTGGCTCTACCTGGCCATCTTAGCTATAATTGTCGTCATCATTGCCGTACTGCTACTGAGAAGAAGGAAGCCTTCCTACGCTCCACCACTCCCTCCGCCCCCTCCACCTCCACCAGCATAGCGGGGACATAGGCCCGTGAGACGTGGGAAATTTTTAGTCTTAACCTTAAAAAGGCCTGAAAGGAAGCTTAATATATGTTTTTAACAAGACAAAATAATGTAGAGATGGATACGGATAGGATTGCGGGCATAGCACTGGGCCTGGTTATAATTCTAGCGATGTTCCTACTGCCGTTCGGCTCCTTCATGCTTCCCTCCGGCCAGACTGGGGAAACAACCTTGTTCAGCATGGTAGCCCAATTCATTCAAAACATTGCAAACGGCGTGCAGCAGCCCATGAACCTCTTAATATACGAAATAATTATTCTAGCATCATTCATAATCCTGATTGCTGCTGGAGCCCTAGGGCTATACCCGTTGCGCTCCGGCGTCATAGGTATCCTTGGAATAATACTCGTAACCACAGTAACAGTCTTCAACCCTGTACTCGGCTTCAACATGCCGAGCTACGGAGCCGGCTACTTCATAGTCTGGGGAGCCTCTGTAGCAGCAATAGTAATAGGCAAGTTTAGACCTACTGCGAGGAGTAAGGTTGCCGCGGCGGTGTCGCAACCCCCTACGGTGGAGGTTGTTGAAACATCCAGCCCGCCTATGGATCTTTTTAAGCCGTTATCGAGCGAGGAGGAGACTCGAACCCCTCAGGAGGAACCCTCTCCAGCATCCGAACCGACAGCCGGCGCCCCCTCCCTACCAGTTGGCCTGAACGTTATAGAGGAGGAGATTACGAGAATCAGGGCTTTTCTAGTTGTTTTGGAGGATGAGAAGAAGGATAACATAATATCTGGAGAAGCATTCAATAGGCTGAGTACGAGGCTTCGGAAAATGCTTGACGAATTGGAAGCGGAAAGGAGAATTATGCTGGACAGGTTGAGCGAGAAACGCTCTTCCCAGCCGAGCTGACTCTGAATTCTAACGGGAAAGCATCAGCATGGAAAAACCGCTTGCCGGGGGAGAGGACTGGGATTATTGAGTCCACGGGCCAGCAGTAATCTCAGCTGGCGCAAACCAGCAACCATTAATAATCCTTATCCCTACGGATAATAGAAGCATGAAGCGGGATGCAGGTGCGGGGAAGAGGGTTTTAATAGTTTGCCAGCTAGCACTGGGCCTCCTCATCCTGATAATCCTGCTTCAGCAGGCAAATATCGAGGAGACTTTTAAAGCCCTGCTTTACGCTGATGCTAAATACGTCTTAGCCGGCTCCCTCCTGATACTGGCTGCTTCAACAATGATAGCGCTATCCTTCTACTTTATCCTATCATCCTTAAAATACAAGGCTGGGCTTTCAAGCTGTATCCAGGCAAACTTCGCAGGCCAGTTGGCGAGTGACCTTACACCTGGGCGTGCAGGATACTTCATAACTCCGTTCGTAATGGAGGCGCTTAGCGAAACCCCTTTCGAAGCATGCTTAGTGGCAACAGTCCTATCGGGCATGGTTGACTTCATCATAAGGGCTTTCCTGACAGTAATCTCAGTAGTATACCTAATCGGCCCAGTTGAATCTATTTCAGGAGTTCAATGGATTGTTGTTTTAAGCGCCCTAATTCTAGCAGCCAGCGCCCTAGGCTTCGCAGTGCTACTCTGGTCCGATAAGCCTAGGAAACTCATACTGAGGCTAAGCTCGTTCAGGACCATAGGCAGATTCCTAAACCCCTACCTGAAGATGGTTGAAAACCTTCAGAAGGAGGGTGTTAAAGCTAAGAGGGCTCTGGGGCCGGTTGTTCCCGCCATGCTGTCGACATCAATCCTAGACTCGATGGCCCTCTATTTTTTCTCCCTCTCCGTCGGGGTTGAGTTAAACCCAGCGTTATTCATCTTCATATACTCGCTCGTTTCAAGCTTCACCTACCTGCCTTTAACCCTAGCCGGCATAGGTGTGCAGGAAGGCGTTTTAGCAGCCTTGCTACATTTGTTCGGCGTGCCTCTTTCGCACGGCGTATCCGTATCGCTGCTTTTCCGATTCATATATACGGTGACTGATTTCATAGGGTTGCCGGCTCTTTTGAAGACAGGATTGGAGAAGGTTTTCAACAAAAAGACATGAATGAACCCCGGAGCGCTGTTCCGGAGTAGCCATCTTGGCGGAGTTATAAGTATTGTTGCTCTAACACTCTTAACATGAAGGCATATTCTGGTTATACATCGGGTGGAGAAATATTCAACACACTTAAACCTGGCCGGGTGTTCCGTAGCCTAGGCGGCATCACCGCTTTAGTAGCAAGCTTTCGGGGGAAAGACAGGAAAAGTGGCGGCAAACGGGAAGGGTGTCTGTGATAAAACAGCCTCAAGCATCACCTCCTACGCGGTTGCCAACGCGAGCAACACTAGAATCGGGCGACATAATTTATTCGAGTCTTTGAAGATGGAAATCATAATAAAGCTTAAATAATTCTCACCAGGAAATGGGGCATGGCAAAGTTCAGCCCTAGAGAGTTCATCAATACGAAAACAAGCCGTCTAAAAAGCGAGATATGCGGTGAGACAAGCATAGTCGCGCTATCCGGTGGCGTCGATAGTTCCGTGACAGCAGTGCTGGGTTTTAAGGCAGCCGGTGGAAACCTGAAAGCAGTTTTTCTCGAAGACGGTTTTATGAGAATAGGGGAGGCGGAACGGGTTAGCAGGGTCTTCAGAAACATGGGGATCAGCGTGAATGTGCATGACGTTCAAAAAGAGTTTTTATCGGCTTTAAAGGGTATTAGGGATGCTGAGGAGAAGAGGAAAGCCTTCAGAGAAACATTCTACAAAACGTTTTCAAGAATTGCGAGAGAAGAAGGCGCTAAGATAGTTCTGCAGGGGACGATAGCGGCGGACATAGTTGAGACCGCTGGAGGAGTAAAAACCCAGCATAATGTCCTAGAGCAGATAGGTATAAACCCGCTGGAGAAATACGGGTTTAAAATAGTTGAACCATTGAAGGAGCTTTATAAGAGTCAAGTCAGGATGGTTGCGAGGGAACTCGGGCTTCCCGACGAGATTGTCAACAGGAGACCTTTCCCAGGGCCGGGATTAGCGATAAGAATACTTGGCGAGGTTACGGAGGAGAAGCTTTCAATAATAAAGAAGGCAACATCCATAGTTGACGATGAGCTTGCAGACATAGAGTGTTTTCAAGCATTCCCAGTTCTTCTGGAGGGGAAGGCTACTGGAGTAGGCGGCGAGTCGTCTAGGAAGTACGGATATATGATCGCCCTTAGGATCGTTGAGTCTGAAGACGCTATTACTGCGAAATACGTTAGACTAGACTGGAGCAGACTTGAGAGAATAAGGGATATCATAATTAGAAGCATCCCTGAAGTATCCAGAGTGCTTTACGATGTAACTGACAAGCCTCCTGCAACCATAGAGTTTGAATGACCTACTAGGGTTAAAGCTTCCCGACACTCATATTTATAAAACAGTGTTGAACCTAATTTTCACGGGAAATGGAGGAGACACCCATATTTGTAAACGTCATGGGGGAGAGGATACATGGCGTCATGCATGTTCCCGACAGGCCCCCGGCGCCGACAGTCGTCCTCTGCCACGGCTTCACTGGAAACAGGATTGAAGCCCACAGGCTGTTCGTGCGTGCCGCTAGGAAAATGAGTAGGGAAGGAATCGTTGCGGTCAGGTTTGACTTCAGAGGGTCCGGCGAGAGCGAGGGCGAGTTTGAAAAAATGACCGTGTCCTCAGAGATCATTGATCTGAACACTGTCTTAAGCTTCCTGCTTGGGAGGAGTGAGGTTTCCAGCGATAAAATTGGCGTCCTGGGGTTAAGCCTAGGCGGGGCAGTCTCGATATTAACTGCTGCACGGAACCAGAGTGTAAAGGCCGTGTGCACATGGTCCTCCCCTGCCGAATTCAGATTAATTTCAGACGGGGAGAAAGCCTTTGGAATGGATTTGAAAAGCATTCTGGAAAAGGGTTACGCCGACCTGCCAAGCGGATACAGGGTTGGCAAAGACTTCTTCACAGACGTTTTGGAGCACGACATACTGGATAGTTGTTCAAAGATTTCTCCAAGACCCCTGCTTATCATACATGGATCAGAAGACCCCGTCGTCCCAGTTAAACACGCGCAAATGCTCTACGATAGGGCGGGGGAGCCTAAGAACCTCATAATAATAGAGGGAGCGGACCATACTTTCAGCAGGAGAGACTGGGAGGACAGAGTTATAGAGATTACGACAGAATGGTTCAAGAAAAACCTTTAAACAACGAGTGTTGAAAGGAGGGACACTGCTATCGGCAGCAGCAGATTATCCTCCACAGTGTAAGCCTCAACCATCGCAGCCATGGTTGAGAGTAGGAGCGAGGCCAGTGGGGAAACGCCCGTTAAAATTAAAACGGTGAAAAACGTTGCGAAGCCTGAGAGGCTTCCCTCAAAAGTCTTACTCGTAAACGGAAGCCTGTGAGTACCGGTTAGCCCACCCACGAGTGTTGCTACAGCATCAGTCGTCGCTAGGGAAACAACCCCGTAGAACGCGTAATCCTTGAATAGGAAGTAGGAGAGGGTTACGCCGAGAATCCCGTAGGTTAAACCTATGTATCCACCTCTCTTCTCGTAGTCTCTCTCAACAATCGACAATTGGTAGTCTATAAGGTCCTCTATCCCGCGGATCTTCTCCTCAATCCTGTCTACAACCTGACTAGTAACCCTGCTTTTCAAAGGTATGTAGTTCCTGATATCGTTAAAGAACTTCTCCCTTCTCTCCCTCATGAAGCTCTTAACCTCGCTTCTTAAGAGAGGCCGCTTAATCTGTATCGCGTTCAGGGTTAACGCCACAATGCTTAAGACCGAGTAGAAAAATTCAGTGTTAAAAGCAATTTCGAAACGGCTTAGCGCAAACGGTAAAAGAAGTATCAGCGAGAGTAAGAAGTGTAAACTCTTTCTGATTAACTCCCCGTAATCCAAGGCCTCACGCATGTTTTCGCGTTTCCAGGTTAAAAGCTTTAAGAGGCTGCCTCAGAGTCTCCAAGGGTCTTAAAGGCCTTTTCACCCTTCTTGTAAGAGTATATGAATGGAATCGCGAAGTCCACTTTATCATTCCTCTGGAACTCTTCGAATATCCTCTTGTTTATTTCATGAGCTATCCTCGGACGGTCAACAGCCAGAGTCATGTATCTAAGCCTAAGATAGACGCCGTAGTCGTAGAAATCAGACCTCACATAGGGCTCTACGCCTGTCTCCTTTATTATGTCTTCAGTCACCTCGGCTGCAACCCTCTTAACTATCCTCTCCGCCTCCTCCCAGTCTGAATCATAAGTTATCCTTACGACAACCTCGTCCAATATGTAGGGTTGAGTCGTCTTAATCTCGCTCGTATAGTTTATTATTACGTTTGAGAAGAGTATAGCATTAGGTATTAAGATTCTTCTTCCAGACGGCTCCTCGCTTCCTATCGTGCCGCCAACCTGGTTCAGAGTCGTGTACATCATTCCAACGTCTAAAACATCTCCTATCAGCCCCCATGCGGGGAGGAAAATACGGTCGCCCACTTTAAACGGGCGCCTTATGTTTATCAGGAACCATGCTGCAAGCCCAGTGACCGGTTGCTGCAGGGACCATCCTAGAAACATTCCTCCGAAGGCTCCGAGCGCGGTGGCGAAGGTCAACCCGCCTCCGGTGAAAATGCTCATGATCAACAGGATTCCGATGAAAAATATGATTGAACGCAGAAAGTTCGTCAGCATTTTCACGTCCCCGCGTTTCCCACCGGCGCGAATTATAGTGGAGGAAATCATGTAGGACAGCACCACGTACATTATGTAGACGCCGGCTGCAACAAGCATAGCCTGAACAATAGTCGCCGGCTCAACCTCTATTGTAAAAATAGGAGGCAGGAGGGGTATTACTGTCCTCCCGTAAATGACGAATAATACTAGAATTATCAGTACGGCTACGATTAGCCCCATCGTCTTAAGGCTTCTCATGAAGACAGTGATTATTCATCAGCGTTATTTAAGGCTTCTATACGTGGTGTCTAAACAAGTTTTTACACCAGTAAATTAAAAAGCCTTAAATAGAGAATCGTTTCAGAGGACGCTTTTGAACTTGGGGAATGATGAAACTCGTAGAATCCTGCTAGAAAAGCTGAGCGAGGAAGAAAGGAAGCTGGTTGAAAAAATGCTTAAGCCGGGAGAGGTAGTTTTATCAGTTGCGAAAGGAGACCTGGGTGAAGACGGCTGTTTCTCAAGCTACCTCTTCATAGTTACGAACAGACGTGTATTGAAGATTGATGCTGAAGATAGAGCTAAAAACATGGAATTAGAAATCCAGAAGGCTACGCAAGTAGTCTTCAACGACTATCTTGGAAACAGTGAGTTAATCCTAATAGTCGACGGTAAAGAGGTTTCTGCAGCAAGGTTTTCAAGGGATAAAATAGGCGAGTTCAGGCATGCGGCGGGAGTGATAAACGCGCTTCTCCAGTATAAAGACCCTAGGGAAATAGAGTTCAAGCTCTACCTTGAAAACAATGGGAGGAGCAGGAGGAGCGCCATAATCTGGCTCATGTCCTATCTCAAGCCCCACTGGTATTTAGTGTTAACGGGCTTAACACTATCCATAGTGATAACAGGCCTGAACCTAGTGCCCCCCTCATTGCTTAGAACACTCATAGACCAGATAGCTACTCAAAAACAGGAGGCCACTCTGCTAAACCTGACTATTCTCCTAATAACCATTTACGCGTTGAACACCCTGCTTGGAATACTTCAAAACTATTCGCTTTCCCTGCTAAGCCAGAAACTGGTTTACGGCATGAGGAGAGACCTGTATAGTCACGTGCAGGACCTCTCAATGTCGTTCTACGACAAGATGAGCACTGGAAGAGTTATTTCAAGGATTACTGACGACATTGGAAGAGTCCAATGGTTCCTGGTTTGGGGGATACCCAGCTTAATCATAAACATTCTTTCGATAATCGGAATAGGCCTCATAATATTCACAATGGACTATAGACTGTCTCTCTTCGCACTACTGCCTTTCCCGCTGATAATCCTTGGGCTCCCAAGATTCAGATCTAAAGCTAGGCTTGTCTACCACAAGGCCTGGAGGAAATGGGCTGACGTCAGCTCCCTGCTCGTGGACACGATACCTGGAATATCCGTCGTAAAGTCTTTCGCGAAGGAAAAGGGAGAGGTTAACAGGTTTACTGAGAAAATGAACGAGGTGGTGAGGGCAAACATCGACATAACAAGGTTGCATCTAGGGTTTTTCCCAATCCTGGGATTCGTAAGCTCCGCTGGGGCAGCGATAGTCTGGTATGTCGGCGGATTACACGTGATCAGTGGAGACATATCCCCCGGCACGCTTGTCGCGTTCGTCAGCTACATGTGGATGTTCTACGGTCCGATTCAAACAGTAACCAACCTTGCTGAACCACTCCAGCAGGCAATAACCTCTGGGGAACGCATCCTTGAAATCCTGAGGATCGATCCTATGGTGAAAGACGCTCCCGATGCTAAGGATTTCGAGATAATGGGGAACATAAAGTTTGAAAACGTTACGTTCGGATATGAGCCCTTCATACCGGTTTTGAAAAACATAAGCCTTGAAATAAGAAAAGGCGAAATGGTTGGGATAGTTGGGCAAAGCGGCTCGGGGAAGACGACTCTGACGAAACTGTTGCTAAGGTTCTACGACGCGAACGAGGGCAGGATTCTGATAGACGGTGTTGACATTAGGAAAATCAAGTTGGAAAGGTTGAGGAAAAGCATAGGGATAGTTGCTCAAGACCCCTTCCTTTTCGACAATTCCGTTTTATTCAACATAACATACGGTCTTGAAGAAGTGGATTTGAAGAAAGTGATAGCGGCTGCGAAGGCGGCGAATATTCACGACACAATAATGAGCCTCCCGTTGGCTTACGATTCCCCCGTCGGGGAGAGAGGCTCCAGGCTTTCAGGAGGAGAGAGGCAGAGGGTTGCGATAGCGAGAGCAATAATTCTTGAGCCAAAGATCCTAATAATGGATGAGGCTACATCTTCAGTTGACACACTGGCGGAGAGACAGATACAGCAGGCCCTAGACAATATTTCTAAAGAGAGAACCACGATAGTGATTGCACATAGACTCTCAACCCTTCAAAGGTCGAACAAGATAGTGGTGATGGATAAGGGCAGGATTGTTGAAACCGGGACTCACGAGGAGCTCTTGAGACTGAACGGGCTATATGCTAAAATATATAGGGCACAGTTTGCGGAGGCTGAGAAACAAGTTGCCGTTGCTTGAAGACTTCCTCAGCAAGACATGGGTCGTGGATGCGGATAAGTTGAGGATTCTTAAGGGAGACAAGCCTAATACTGTGAAGATGCAGGGAAGCAACGGCGGTTTTCTCGAGGTGGTTCCAAGGAAGCCTTTCCCAATAAGCCATCCTCACTTCCTGATATTTACCGACACCCAGGGAAACGAGGTTTGCATAGTGGAAGACTATAGAAAGATGAGTGACGAGTCTAGGAGAATTCTTGAAGAGACGCTTGAAAAACTCTATTTCATACCTATTATCAGGAGGGTGAAGAAGATGGAGACGAGTGGGGACGAGTTCATATGGCATGTGGAGACAGACAGAGGATTTAAGGAGTTTAGAACGAGGGGAAGAAGGAGTGTAAGCAGAATGGGGGAGAAGATCGTGATTATCGATACTAACGATAACGTTTACATAGTTAAGGACATTAATAAAGTCGACGAGCGGAGCAGGGTGCTTCTCGAAACAGTGACTTAAACTCCTCGAGAACCAGTCGTTTACCAGCAACCTTCCAGTCAAACCCTGTTACCCGTGAACTGAAATATACATTTTCAGCAACTTTTAAATAGTATAACGTTAAGTGGTTTTAAAAATGCCGAGCGGCAATAAGCACCCATTCCTCAGAATCTTGGGATACGTTAAGCAGGAAAAAACCATGCTAATCGGAACTCTGGCCACGATCATATTTGGGGCCATGTTGAACATAGTTAGCCCCATTATTGCGGGGAGGGTTATCGACGTTACAATTGTAAAGGCGTTGTCAGAATTATGGCTTTACGCGGCCGCCATAATAGTACTAACGCTCTCCTCCGGCGGAATGTCCTTCCTACACGAGTATTTAAGCGAGGCCCTAGCGCAGAGAATAGTCTACAGGATTAGAATCAGCATCTATAGGCATTTGCAGGACCTATCCTACAGCTTCTACGACAGGGTTGACTCGGGGCAGATAATAACCAGAGTCACTAGAGACACTGAGAACATAGGTAGACTACTCGGTTTCGCCCTTCCAAACATAATAGGCTCCGTAGCCACCTTGGTAATCGTGGTCACAATCCTTTTAACAACAAACTTTAGACTTGCCCTAATAGCGTTAGCAATAGTACCGTTAATAGCGGTTGTTTCCCTGTCTTTCAACCGTTTTGTAAGGCCTTTGTTCGAAAGGATTTGGATTGAGACGAGTGGGATGAGTGCAATGATTCAGGAAACTGTTTCAGGCTTTAAGGCTTTGAAGACCCTGGGTGCAGAGGAAGAGATGTTTAAAAGGTTTGAGAAGAAAAACAGGGAGATATACGACATTGGTATGAGGAGTGTTTTCCTAAGCTCGCTAACATGGCCTTCGCTCGGCTTAATAATCGGAATCGGGTCGGCAGCCGTATACTGGTACGGTGGCTTCCAAGTTATCGGAGGAGAGATCAGCCTTGGTCAGCTCGTCACTTTCACCATGTATCTTGGCATGCTCGTCTGGCCGATAATGTTGATAGGGTTCGTGCTCTCCAGATACGCGGAGGCAATGGTCTCAGCCCGAAGAATATTCGAAGTGCTGGATACTGAGCCCGAGGTTAAGGAGAAGCCCGGCGCGATAGAGTTGAAAAACGTCAGGGGAGAAGTGTTCTTTAAAGACGTGGTTTTCGGATATGATAAGGATAAGCCGATACTCCGGGGGATGAGCTTCAAAGTTAAGCCGGGGGAGAAAGCGGCTCTAGTGGGAGCGACTGGTTCTGGGAAAAGCACGGTGATAAAGCTAATACCCAGGTTCTATGATCCCCAAGAGGGCTGCATCCTTATAGACGGCGTTGACATTCGCGACGTCAAGATAAGCTCGCTTAGGAAACACATAGGCATAGTGCATCAAGACGTTTTCCTCTTCCCCACCACTATAAGGGAGAACATCGCGTACGGCAAGCCTAACGCTACGCAGGATGAAATAGAGAGGGCGGCGAAGGCGGCGAGAATACACGACTTCATAATGAGTCTTCCAAAAGGGTATGATACTGTGGTTGGCGAAAGGGGGGTGACTCTCTCAGGAGGGCAAAGGCAGAGGCTGGCGATAGCCCGAGCCCTACTCGTAAACCCTTCCATACTCATCTTGGACGATTCAACTTCAAGCGTGGATGCTGAAACAGAGAAGGAAATATACGAGTCTTTAAAGGAGCTTGTTAAGAACAAGACTGTCTTCATAGTCACGCAGAGGCTTTCAACACTCAAGCTAAGCGAAAGAATAATCGTTATAGAAGACGGCAGGGTGGTTGAAGACGGGGCTCACGAGGAACTAATGGGGAAAGGAGGAGTCTACGCCAGGCTATACGTCTCTCAATATGCTTTTCAGGAGGTGAAACCTTAGGATGGGGTGGCATTTCCGCCAGGCTGCCGAGGCCGAGGGGAAGCCTAGGGAGATAGCTTCCAGAATACTAGTCGCGTGGCTTCTCCGATGGCTAAGCCCCATGAAGCTACACGTAATCATGCTTCTGACCGTGGCGTTGGCTTCTATAGGAGTCAACGTGGTAAGTCCATACGTTAGCAAGCTTCTAATAGACGAGGGCATCATGCAGCACAACCCTGACGCCCTGGTGAAATACGTCGTCATGCTGGCAGGGATTGCTGCCGGGGGATGGGTATTGGGCTTTGCCAGGGGCATCTTGTCCGGCAGGATAAACCAGAGGCTTCTCTACAGTATGAGGAGAACTGTTTTCAAACACATGGAGGAAATGGATATTGCACACGTTAACGTTGAGAGAACCGGTAAAATAATTTCGCTGATAATAAACGACATAAGCTCCATCGGGGAAGTAACTACCTCGGGAACGATAGAAGCCATAATAGGATCAGCAACAATCGTCGGCTCTCTATACGTCATGTTCACCCTCCACGCAGGGTTGAGCCTAGCCACTCTCGCCATAGTTCCCTTAATGCTGTTTCTATCAAGGTATTTCGCCATTAAAACAAGACAAGCCTACAGGCAAACCAGGGAGAAGCTTAGCGAGTTGACGAGCAGCGTTGAACAGAGCGTCTCAGGCTCAAGGGTCTCCCAATCGTTCGCAGAAAGGAGAAACGTTGACATCGCTTCGTTCGACAGGCTCAGTGCTGAAACGATGAGGACAAATCTCCGGGCCAGGATTGTTTTCGCAATGATCAGGCCTTCGCTCGACGCCATTAGGACTCTTTCATACGTGATACTGATACTTTACGGTGGCAGCCTGGTTGCATCTGGAGAAATCAGCATAGGGATTCTTATTGCATTCTACGGGTATGCCGAAATGTTCTACAGGCCCATAATCACGCTGACAACCTTCTACAGCATGTTGCAAGCAGCCTTGGCAGCGGCTGAAAGAGTCTATCTTTTCCTACAAGTGAAGCCTAAGGTTGTGGAGCCGGAGGGAGCAAGATGGATAGAGATAAAGACAGGTAGAATCAAGTTGAAGAAGGTTCATTTCAACTATGATGGGAACACTGTTTTCCAAGGGTTGGATTTTCAAGTCAACCCGGGCGAGATAGTTGCCGTGGTCGGCCCCACGGGAGCGGGTAAAACAACCTTGACAAACCTCATACTGAGGCTTTACGACCCCCAGTCTGGGGAGGTTTTGATAGACGGCTATAATGTTAAGGATTTCTCGTTTAACTCCCTCAGGAAACAGGTAGCTCTCGTCCCGCAGGAACCAATACTGTTTAACGGCACGATCTTGGAGAACATAAGGCTTGGCAACATGGAGGCTTCTGACGAGGATGTTAAGAAAGTTGTTTCAGAACTTGGCTTAGAAGACTTGATAAACAGGATGCCGCAGAAGTATGAGACAGTAGTGTCCCCCGGAGGGGGGAACCTCTCGCTCGGGGAAAGACAGTTAATAAGCTTTGCGAGAGCCATGCTTAAGGATCCGAAGATCCTCATACTGGATGAGGCTACGAGCAGCTTGGACTCCTACACCGAGTCGCTTCTCCAGAAAGCAATGGTGAAGCTCATGAAAGGCAGAACATGCATAATTATTGCCCACAGGCTTTCAACAGTCAAGCTTGCACACAGAATAGTTTTCCTAGATAATGGAAGGATAATTGAGGAGGGAACTCACGAGGAACTGATGAAGAAGGGCGGCGCGTACGCCAAGCTTTACGAGCTTCAATACGGTGCGGCTCCTGAAATAAAGGCAAAGTAATCAACCATTCTTTTCAACCCTAAGATGAAAAGCGCACGCCATAAGACAAGTTTCCGAATCTATTCCTACATCAGGTTTTCAGCCTCAGCCAAAAGCTTTCTAGCGTCTGTTTCAGAGACGCAGAAAGTCTGAACCAATACTTTCCTAGAGTCAAGCGCCTTAAGCATTGGAATCACCTTTTCCCTAGGCATATACAGCACTAAAAGCTTCCCGGCTTCCAGGATCTTCCTGTAGAGAGGAATCCATTTCGCCGATCCACAATCATCCCCCCGCAATTCTTCTCCAGCACCCGGTACCCACTGAATGCCATCCAGCCTCCCGACTTTAAGCAGCGAGTCCAGATGCGGTATTTCCCCAGGCCCGTCGAGATGATATATTGCTCTATCCAGCCTTTCACACTGTTCTTTAACATGGGGAAGTACAAACTCGTCGAAAAGCTTCGGGGAAAGCATGAATGCGAAATCACACTGAATCGGGTACCATCTTTCAGGGCACCATATGCCCATCCAAGCAGACGTGCCCTCTATGCGCCTTCTTATTATCCTGTCCAACTCGTCGTAACACATGTGCCAGTATTCTATAATCTTGGAGGAGAGTGATTTAACGTCCGCAGGATTCTTAACAAGGTCTACGACCAGGTTTTCAGCGCCTCGCAGCGAGGCGGCGACATCCAGTATTCCACCAAGGTCAGTCATGCCAACTATGCCGAACCCCGCCAGGGTTTCAGAAGCTGTTTCAGTTATCCTCTTCGTAAGTATCCACCACTCGTTAGCCGGGTCGAATTCTATACGGCGTAATTCCTCCCAGCTTTTCCCGAGCGCGTTATTCCTCTGAGCTCCAAACCATACTGTCTCACTCTCCAAGACTGGTTCCGCACCCAAGTATGCACCAAGAACGCCGGCGCCAAGGTTTACCCACAGGTTCGGATAGGCTTCACCCCCGTAGTATGTTTCTGCACACTGCCTCCGAAAACCCTTTATGTTTCTAGCCATAGCAGCCGGATCCTTAATGCTTCTCGGAAAACCCCAGTGATCATAGTCGAATTTCACATCCTCTTCCGAAGCATACTTTGGGCTGCTTCGTGGAGCGAACACCTGTATAAGAGGCCTGTCTAAAGAATCCTTCTCCCACCAGGCTGAGAGCCGCTCCTTAGCCTCGGCCCAATCCTCTTTAAAGAACATGACGGCTGACTTAGAGAAATCCGGATAAAAGTTTTTCGCAGAACAGGGTTCATAGCAGCTGAGTGTTTTAAGCAACCTGTGTAGAACCGTGGACATTTTGAAAGGCTGAGCATTATTTAAAGCTTATTTACTCTTTAATGGAACTGCAAACCCATGCCCCAAGTAAGGATTCAGCCTGAAGGAATTAGGGTTCAAGCCTCCTACGGGTCAAACCTATTAAACGTGCTCAGGGAAGCGGGTGTCAACATAGAGAGCGTCTGCGGAGGACGCGGGGTTTGTAAAAAATGCGTGGTGGAGGTTGTCAGCGACGGGTTGACTGAGCCCACGTCTGCAGAAGCAGAGCTGGTAAGACTGTCTAAATCCTTCAGACTGGCCTGTCAGGCGAGAATCATAGGCGACGTTACAGTTAAAGTTCCCCAGGCCTCCAGACAGGCCAGGGGCAAGATACTGGAATGGGGGCTCGTTAAGGATTTTGAATTCACCCCTCTAACGAGAAGCGTGAAAATCAAGATAGACGCACCCTCGCTCAGCGACCAGAGGTCTGATGCTGAACGCCTCACGCAGGCGGTGAATGCGAAATCGATCGACGGCTTGCTTCTCAAGAAGCTGCCGGGTAGGCTGCGTGAATCGAAATGGGATTTAGAGACAATCATCAATGAGGATGAAGTCCTAGACGTTAGGCCGCGACGCGACCAAGATTTCTACGGGGTTGCTGTCGACGTCGGCACCACTACTGTTGTCGCCTACCTCGTCAACCTGAAAACCGGGCGGGTTGTCTCCGTTAAGTCGGATTACAACGGTCAGATCGCGCATGGTGACGACGTAATATCGAGAATAACCTATGCTTTGAAAGGAAGCGAGAACCTGGGGGAGCTTCAAAGCAAAGTCGTGGCGACGATAAACAGGCTGATTCAAGACGCGGCTGGCGAGGCCCGGTGCTCCCCCTCCGACGTTTACGAAATAGCCTTCGCCGGAAACACTGTGATGACCAGCCTCCTATACGGGGTGGAGGTTTCAGCAATAGCTACAGCACCCTACGTGCCGCCTTTCAGATCCAGCCTCCGCTTCAAGGCTAGGGAGATAGGCCTTAAGGTAAGCGATTCCGCAACATGCTATACTTTCCCCTTGATAAGCGGCTATGTCGGCGGAGATGTGGTTGCAGACATACTTGTTTCAGGAATGCATAAGCAGGATGAGAAGTCCATGCTGATAGACCTTGGAACCAACGGTGAAGTAGTCCTGAAAGCAGGGGACCTGATGCTCGCATCCTCCACGGCGGCGGGACCAGCTATCGAGGGAGCTGGCCTCTCAAACGGTATGAGGGGTATGGACGGCGCGATAGAATCAGTTTCCATCGACGTGGAGACCCTCGATGTCTACTATAAGACGATAGGCGACACGGATCCGAGAGGAGTATGCGGCTCCGGGGTTGTTGACGCAGTAGCATGGATGCTCATAGCCGGAGTCTTAGACCAGAAGGGGAGGATTACTGACCTAGATACTCCGAGGATCGTGAATACTGATGGAAACAAGGCTTTCGTGCTAGCGGTTAATAAGGAGGGTAGGAGAATCTGCATAACGCAGACAGACGTTAGAAGCTTTCAGCTTGCGAAGGCAGCCATATTCACCGCATGCATGCTTCTCCTAAGGATTGCTGGAGTAAGCTTGAACGAGGTGTCTAAAGTATACATTGCAGGAGCCTTTGGAAACTATATTGATCCAAGGTCGGCGATGATAGTCGGCATGATGCCTGAGTTTCCTCTAAACAAGATTGTGCAGATAGGTAACGGTTCAGGCCAAGGCGCAGTAATGAGCCTCCTCTCTAGAAAAGCTAGGGAGAAGGCTGAAATTGTAGCTAAGAAGGTGAGGGCTATCGATTTAAACACGGTCCGCGAGTTTCAAAACGAGTTTATTGATGCAACACAGTTCCCCCATAAGGAGAGAGACATGTTTCCAAGAGTAGTTAAGGCTATAAGTATGAAAACTCCCCTACTGGATTAAGGCCAGTAATCCTTCTCTCGGAAGGTCGGCAGCCTCCCAGTAAAAACCCTACACATCTTTTCCCTGAATATTTCCCCATCATCCGGAATAGAATTAACAATGCTCTTAACGCGGGAAAGGAAGCGGCGCTCAGGAGGACTCAGGCGTAGGAGTGACGAACCCTCCAAGATCTCGACTGTTCTTCGGCATGCAGACTTAACCCTTCTATAGTAATCACTATACTCGGAGACTATCGCTTCCGCAATCTTAACAGCCGTATCCGGGGAGAGGACGAGGGCTTGAGGATCGTCAAACTTGTCCGACAGGACAAGCATATCTCTGAGCTCCAAAGCTTTCCCAAGCATTATTGCTTTATTCATAAGTTTGCAATCATAGTAAAGAATCTCTAGGAAAACCTGTGGCGCTGATCCCCCGAAAAGCCTAAGGTTTTCAACCTGCTCATTCGACCAGAGATCACAGCATGCGGAGGCAACATTACCCATCAGACTGGAGTGCGCGCAAGCACTACTTTTACCCTCCATCGACATTGGGAAACCGGTTATTGCTTTCAGGACCACGTTCTCATAGCCACAGTCCTTTCCAGGACCTATTGCCCCCTGTTCGTAAGCGACGAGAGACCTGGCTGCTGACATGGCTCTCACCATCGCTGCAAGCGTGTGGGGCAGCGACATTGATTTCACACCACCCGCTAGCTTCATCGCGGTGTTTGCGATAGCGCAAGCAGTATCCCCACCCGCTATACAGCCGTTTTTACTCGCAACGTTAACAATATCCCTCCAGATGAAGCTCATGTCTAAAGATGCCAGTAGGATTGAAAAGACTATTCCCTCAATATCCTGCCTAATCACGCTATGGTTGAAAACGTCTTTACCGCCTTCAGACTCTATAGACAGAACGTCTGCACCGTTGGAAGAAACAGCCTCGAAAGTCTCCATCATGAGACTGTAGTTCGCGGTTGATCTTAAGCCCTCCCGGAAATCCCTTACGTCTGCAACAGTAACTCTTAAGCCAAGCTTCAAACCGTTCTCCTCATGGTATTTCTCCATCAGTGATTTCTGCATGCTTGCTACTTCGCCTGCAAGCCTAGGATTCTTAGTCTCCATGAAGGTCAGCTCAGTCTCTATCTGAAGCGAGGGAACGCCTAGTTCAACAGCCCTGTCGAGAATCTCCCTCGTTATAGCATGCACCTCAGCCTTAAACCCGGCGGGGTCCTTATCGGACAGGGCCCTAGGGAAAAACTTTACTTCAGGAATTACTTCGCCCTGCCCTATTTTAAGCCCGAAGCCGTAGTTCAAAGGATGCTTAGCTGATCCGAAGACTAGTTCAGACGGATCATTTACCTCTAAGCGGCTGAACGAGGGCATTTCCAATCGAACGATTTGATGGCTTTTTAAATATTGTGGAGAAGGCTTAGTTCCTCCAGTTTTCCATGCATATAGAAGCACTAAAGCCCTTAAACACCGTCTTCCAAGCAGATCCTTCCTGTTTCCTTGAAAGATTTTCTCTTTCTCATCATAAAAAAATTTCATGTTTTTCTGCTTCATCGAGAATTTTAAGCGCGCGCTTGGAATCCACTAGTTGACCCTCTAAAGGGGTTATGGAGGGCAAGGATAGGGAAATGCAGAATCATTTATGAAACAGTGAGAAAGAGAAAGTAATCGTTTTCCATGATTTTGACCTGCACGCGGCTGCTAAACCATAAAACAAGGTAAAGGTTATAAAAGTGGTTGAGCCGCTTATCCCGGGTTGAGCGAGATAGGAAGGCTGTTTGGACTCCTCGAGTTGGGGAGTGATGGTTTCGCAGACTTCAGGATAACTGAAGTAGAGTCAACCTCTCTCTCCATTAGAAAGGGGGTTGTTGAAGAAGTGGTGCATAACACTAGCATAGGTGGGGCTGCAAGAATCCTGTTCAACGGGGGCTGGGGATTCTACTATACTACTAACCTCACTATTGAAGGGGTAAAGACTGCTTTGGAGAACGCGTACAGGGCGGCTAAAGCCGTGTCGGAGAACGTTGTTGAGAGATCAATGGTCAGGGTGGAAAACACCTATAGAGATGACGTCAGCTTAAGAGTGAAAATAGACCCTAGGGATGTTTCGCTAGAGGAAAAGGTGAAAACTGCGCTCGAGTTTGACAGGTGCATATGGAAAGACAATGAGGGAATAGCAACGACTTCAGTCGGGCTTTCAGACAGTGTGAAAAAAGAGTATGTAATTAACAATTATGGGACGGAGGTCCTATACGAGGTTTGCAGCGTAAGGATCTCGGGCTCAGCTGTTGCGAAGGAGGGAGACCTTGTTCAAAACGTGAGTACTGCAGCGGGTGGAAGCACAGGCTGGGAGCTGGTAAAGGAGTTCGACCATGTGAAAGAGGGTCTGGAGCTTGGGAAAAGAGGAACAGGGCTCTTAAAGGCTCAACCACCCCCAAGCGGGAGGATGAACATCATAATGGATCAGAGCCTGGTGGGAGTTTTCATACACGAAGCATTCGGACACGCGTCTGAGGCTGATGCCGTGAAGGCCAACAGGTCTATTCTCGCAGGGTTAATAGGTGAAAGGGTTGGTGGTGAAAAAATAAACGTCATCGATGACCCAACCATCCCCGGGCTCAGAGGCTCATACCCCTACGACTCGGAGGGGACGAAAGCAGAGAGGAGGGAGATAGTTAAGAACGGGATCCTAGTCGGGTACCTCCACTCCCTGGAGACAGCGGCTCATCTCAACGCTAAGCCAAACGGGGCTGCTAGGGCAATGGAATTTTCAAGCAAACCCATAGTTAGGATGAGCAATACTTTCGTTGAAAACGGTGAATACAGCCTGCAGGAGCTGACTGAAACAATAAGGAACGGCATATACCTCGCTAAATCATACGGCGGGTACGTTGACCCCGCCAGGGGACAGTTCTACTTCACAGCCCAGGAAGGCTACCTTGTGGAAAACGGAAAAATAGGGGAGAAGGTTCAAAACGTGTCAATGTCCGGGTTAACCCTAGAGGTGCTGAAGAACGTGATTGGAGTCGGAAACGACTTGAAGCACGCGTTCCCTGGGACTTGCGGGAAGGATGGGCAGTGGGTCCCTGTCTCCGGCGGGGGCCCGCATCTCGCAGTGAAGGATGTAGTGATTGGAGGCAGGAGATAACGCACGCGCCACATATAGGCATGAATGATAACACGGTGAAAGTCTAATACACTAAGTGATTTCTATTCCGAAGGAATATCGGATTCTTCAACAGGTTTATGATTCAGAGCTCAAAGCGTGCTCTTTCATCATCTTCTCATAAAACCATTTCTTTGAATTCAACTTCCTTAGCCTCCTAAGCTCCCCCATCCTTGCCCATTCCTCTTGTGGAACGAGTCTAAACATGTCTTCGGATTCATGCGAGTCAACCACGTAATCCCTTACAGCTTCATAAACAGACCTTTCTACATCCTCTCTTGAAAGCCCCTTACCAGCTAAGCCGCTTACCAATTCGTCTCTATGAAGCCATTTGGCATTTCTCTCTACGAATATGTCTGCAACCGCCTTCTCTAATTGCTCTGTTTTGCATATCTCTTCATCCCTTCTCTCCTCTGGGATCCAGTTATATGACCGTGTCTTACTGTCATAATATATCAGTTTCTTTCTTTCAGCTTCAGAGACCACGTCTTCAGCATCATCGTAGTCTATGCCCTTCTCCTTTAGCTTATCATACAGTTCTCTATACACCATCATCTTTACCAGCCCATCCTTAAATATCGAGCTGATTAAAGAAGAAGCTGACTCAACGGCTTCTCTCCACTTCTCCATAACCTTCTCCTCATCCAGGTAATCCGGGTACTTGAACCCGCTCTTTTTCCTTCTCTCCTCAGCCATGCTGATGATTAAACCCGTCCCTTCTTACCACATAAAGTTTTTAAACATAGCTTCTCGCAGGAATCCAATGAGCCCGATCTCTGAAGGATTACATCCCGCGGTGAAGGATGTAGTGGTTGGGGGTAGGAGATAGATGGATATGCTTGGCTTGTGCGTTAGCGGGGTGAGGCTGGCTGAGAAGCTTGGGGCCAGCCAGGCTGAAATAGTTGCTTTAGCGGGAAGGTCTCTCAGCCTTACTGTGGAAAAGTGTTCTGTCAAGGGGGTTGAAGAGGGTTCTTTCTCATCCTTCGGCGTAAGGGTTTACGTGGGTAAGTCCATAGGGATTTCTACAGTCACACCCCTCGAGGAGGACAGGGTTGAGAAGGCTGTTAGGAGGGCAATAGCCCTGGCGAGGGGAACCCCGCCTGACGAGGCCTTTGTCTCGCTGCCTGAAGACAGGGAGCCCGGGGAGGTTCAGGGGCTGTATGACGATGCGATAGCTACGCTGTCTTCAGAGGATCTGGTTTCGAAAGCTTTAGACGGGGTGCGCGCCTTGAAGGATGTTGATGAGACGCTCGACGCGTCGGGCGGCGCAGGGTTAACCGTTTCTGAAGGCTTCATCGCCAACTCGCTTGGGGTTGAGAGGATGCAGAAGTCTTCAAGGCTCTCCTTCGGAATGGAGGCGCTTAAGAAGGCCGGTAATGGGGAAATCGGAACGGGGTTCGACTATTTCCTGACCAGGTCTTTCAGGGAGCTTAGGTTTGAAGAAGTCGGGGTGAACGCTGCGAGGAAGGCTGTTAAAAGCATAGGCGGTAAAAGGGTTGAAAGCGGGGAGTATGTTTTGATTCTCGACGAGAGGACGACTCTGGGAACGATTAGCAGCATCGTCGGCTATGGTGCTAACGCTTTCTTCGTCCTGCAGAAGTCTTCCTACTATACTGGTAAGCTGGGGGCAATGGTTGCGAGCGAGCAGTTAAGCGTTGCTGACGATCCTCTCTATCCTTTCGGCTGGGCCTCCTCGCCCTTCGACGCCGAGGGCTACCCGTCAAGCAGGATCAGGCTTGTCGAGAAAGGGGTCTTGACGAATTACATTACTGACTCGTATACGGCGAACGCTTTAAAGATTGAGAACAACGGGCATGCTGACAGGCATGCTCTAGGGGAGAGGCCGGTGCCGAGCCTAACTAACCTCCAGGTGGCTCCCGGGGAATACGAGGATGATGAGCTGTTTAAAGACGTGAAGCGCGGGATATATGTTTACGATAGTTCACTAGGCCCAGTAGGCGGGTCGAGCAATGTTTCAAGCCTGATTGACCACGGGTTCCTCGTTGAAAACGGGGAGTTGAAGCACCCTGTGAAAAACACTATGGTTGGGACCACCGTCTTCCAAATGCTTCAATCCATTGACGCTGTCGGCAAGAGGACTAGGAACGAGGCTGGGCGCATAGCGCCGAAAACAAGGATAAGAAACGTGAAGGTAAGCGGTTAAACTCTTTCAATAATGCCCGGTTTTAGAAAAACTGTTTTAAAAAGCCAGCTTCACACCAATGGGTTCAAACGGCTCAAGCGTAATTTTAAACACGCCCCCCTCAAGCTTCACAAGCCCTTCTCCACCGCCCACCAGCCTGAAGGAGGCTAGTGGGCTCCTACTTCTACACTTTGCTGCCACCTGCACTGTTTCTCCAGAAAGGTTTACCATCAGGATGACGTCCTCTCCAACAAGCAGGTCGCAATCATCAGTCAACCCATTTATCTCCCAAGGAGTTTTTAAACCACTCCTTAAAAGAGCCGAGTCTAACGCGTCTAAAAACAGTTCCGGCAGCTTTTCCAAAACAATCTTCGACGGGATTCCGATAAAGATGCCGCATCCCCTCTCCCCGTCGATTCTCGTAACCCCGTAGGCTCCCGGCTGAAACACCGACGGCCTCGACTCGTATACTCCCAGGGCCTCAGCCTCACTCGGGGTCACGCAGAAAACAAGCTCAAAGCCGAATCTTCTGACTATGCCGGCTGGAATCCTGTCACCCATCTGGCTCAACAGTTTTAAACCCTCGTATCTACCGATGTTCCTGCTCTCCACCCCTAGGAGGCGTCTAAGACTCC
>Ga0209102_1000089_pt1 | contig 59805 bp, 57 predicted proteins | sample ConPoolayeHmetaG_FD_185483 | JGI IMG/M metagenome (GOLD analysis project Ga0209102, IMG submission 185483) | Hot spring microbial mat communities from California, USA to study Microbial Dark Matter (Phase II) - Cone Pool mat layer H metaG... ... | reverse complement strand
CAAGTTCGGGGCACAGGCCGTCTCACACGGGTGCACGGGGAAGGGAAACGACCAGGTCAGGATGGATGTGACGATCAGGTCGTTGGACCCCGACCTCAAGATAATCGCTCCGGCAAGGGAATGGTCCTTCGGGAGAATTGAAGAGATAGAGTACGCGAGAAAGAAGGGGATACCGGTCCCGGTCCGCGCCAAGAGCCCCTACAGCACGGACGAGAACCTGTGGGGAAGGTCGGTCGAGTGCGGCATCTTGGAGCAGCCAGACAAGGAGCCTCCGGCGGATGCCTACGCGCTGACGGCTGACCCGAGGAAGGCGCCCGACGAGCCGGAGTACATGACGCTCGCCTTCGAGAAGGGCGTGCCCGTGAAGCTGAACGGAAAATCGATGGGAGGGGTTGAGCTCGTCCAGGCGGTCGCCTCAGTTGCGGGCAGGCACGGGGTGGGCCGGATCGACCACATTGAGAACCGAGTCGTCGGGCTGAAGTCGCGCGAGATCTACGAATGCCCGGCCGCAACAGTCATACTTGCGGCGCATTCGGACCTTGAGAAGTACGTCCTGACACGGCGCGAGCGCAGCTTCAAGGAGACGGCCGATCGCGAGTGGACTAACCTGGTCTACGGCGGGTTGTGGACTGAGCCGCTTAGGGAATCCTTGCAGTGGCTGTGCGAGAGGCTGAACGAGCCGGTTAGCGGCGAGGTCAGGATGAAGCTCTACAAGGGCCACGCCTCGGTCGTCGGGAGATCCTCGGAGAACGCTCTCTACGACATCGGGATGGCAACCTACGAGAGGGAGAAGGACACCTTCGACCACAGATCCGCCGTCGGATTCATCGACCTTTGGGGGCTCGAGGCGAGGACGGCCAGCAGGGTAAGGTCGAGAAAGACCTAGCGCCTTGGCCTTGGGGGCCCTGGGATCGGCGTGGTTGCCCTGATGGCAGCGTCCAGCGCATTACTCACCTTCGTCGCCTCGTCCACCAGGCCTTTGGGCGCGTAGGCAAGGCGTCTCACGACCTTGCCCCTCCTCCACGTCCATCTAACGTAGCCCAGGGGCTCGAGGTACTCGGACGCCTCAAGACGGATCTGCACGGCCCGGTCAAGGTCGTAGCGAAGCCGTAGCACCAGCCGCCTCACCTGCGCGGCTATCTCATCCCCCCTCATGCCCTCGCGGTCGATCCTGCTGGACAGCGCTCTGTAGAACTCGTTTGCGACATCGCGCGGGAAAACCAGAGGGTGAAACGGGCCACCTCTATACATCCTGTAGAGAACAGTCCTGGCTTCCTTCCTGGAGATGGGATTTCCCGGCAGGTCAAAGGCCAGTTCGCGGCTCCTGGCGAGGTGCCGCATCACGGATTGCTCGAGGCAGTCGTCGACCATTGCGTCCAGGTTTGCATACAGCGCCTCTGCCACGGAGCACTCGAGTTCCTCCAACCTGATGCGAAGATCGTCCAACCTTGACTGATAAAGGAAGGTCTCGTACTGCGTGGTCGCGGATCTTCGTTGCGCCACGTAGGACAGCCTCGCCCTCTCCTTCAGGATCCTGCTTTGCTCGGCCCTGAAGGGCTCAAGGAGGCTTGGCAGGCGGTTCCAGGACCGGCTCCGCTGATGGACCGGCCGCCCCTGCTCCGCCGAATCCGGATTGGCGGGCTGGGGTCGACCGAGCTCCAGGACCATTTCATTTATATTGCAGGCACCGGGCTTAAAAAGATTGAAGTGATCGCGGTGGCAGGGTTCCTATCTTACCTCTTGCTCCAAGCTGGAAGGGGAAAGCTCTTTCCGGACTTCAAGCAGCCCATAATCTTGTTCGTGTTGTTCGCAGCCATGGCAGCCCTGATAGTCTACGCCTACATCTCTAGGGAGAAATAGGGCCTCGTTTGCCGTGCCACCGGGGACCGTCATATCTCGTCGGGTGCGGCTATACCCAGTAGATCAAGAAGTTGCGATAGGACCGTCCGCACGGATTTCACCAGGGCGAGCCGTGCGCTTCTCAGCGGTTCGGCTTCCTGAAGGACCCTGTGCTGCATGTAGAACTTGCTGAAGAGCGAGGAAACCTCCAGGGCATGTTCTGCCAGGTAGTTGGGCTTCATATCGTTGGCGCTTCTTGCGATGATCCCGGGGGTGCGGGCCAGCGACCAGATCAGGTTTCGCTCCTCAGCGGTCGAGAGCAGGTCGATCCGTTCTGGCTTGAATCCCTCCGCGTTGCGCAGGATGCTGGAGGCCCTGGCGCACGCGTACTGGACGTAGGCCGAGGAGTCCCCAACGAAGTTTATGGCCTCCTCCCACCGAAACGATATGCTCTTGTTTGGGTCGACCTTCAGGATGTTAAACTTCACGGCCCCAAGTCCCACCTGCGCGGCAATCGACGCTATCTTGTCCGGCGGAAGGCCGGTGCGCCTGTCAAGGACCTCCTTCTCGGACCTCCTGATCGCCTCGTCCATGACCTCATCTAGGGGCACGGTTTGGCCCCGCCTCGTCGACATCTTCTTGCCTCCCTCGTATGTGACGAAGGAGTAGAATGCCGCGCGTAGGTCCTTGGAGTGGCCGAGCATCCTCAGGATCGCATCAAGCTCGGCAAACTCGCGTTTGTGGTCCTCGCCCAGTACGTTGACGAAAAGGCTCCCATCCCTGAACTTCCACTCGTGGTAGGCTATGTCCCTGAGAGTGTATGTGGACGAGCCGTCGCTCTTGATCAGCGTGACCTGTCGAGACTTCCTCCTGGGGAGTCCGAGCGAGGTGAGGTCCAGCCCCACGGATCCATCGGGGTTTTCCAATAAAAGCCCCTTGGACCTCAGCCGGCTCAGTATCCCTGGCAACGAACCGTCCTCGACGAACTGGCTCTCGGGCGTTATCTCGTCAAACTCTATCCCCAGCCTAGAGAGGGTCTGGAGCTGGCCTTCAAGGCATCCCTTCGACAGCGAGCGAAGCGCGCCCAGGATCTTGGGGTCCTTGTGGGCTGCCGACTCAAGCTCTCCCACCTCGGCCCGGGCGTTGGGATCTTCCGCCACCTTCGCCATCGCCGGAACGTAGGTGAAGAGCGTCTGGAAGTCCTTCTTCGACGAGTACTTCGCGTATCTCTTGCGCAGCCTCTCGGAAGATATGCCTTTTCTCTGCCCCCAGTAGAGGACGACGATCTGATGCCCCATGTCGTTCAGCAGGTAGAGCCGGCGCACCTTCCAGCCCATGTAGGCATAGATCCGGGAGAGCGAATCACCGAGCAGGGAGTTCCTGGACCTGGCGATGTTGATGGGACCCGTTGGGTTGACGCTCGTGTGTTCGAGCACCAGTGTGCCCGGCGAGGTCTCTGGGCGTCCAAAGTCGCGTCCTCTTTGCAGTATCTCGGATACGACGCTGGGGGCGAAGCGGTCCCACTCGATGAAGAAGTTCAGGTAACCCCTCACCGCCTCGACCCTGCGGATCATCTCGTGCTTGGGGAGGGAGGCAGCCACGCCCTCGGCGGTTCGCACCGGATCCTTGCCCGCGGAGGACGCTGCCTTCATCACGATTGTTGTCGAAAGATCACCAAAGGCCTTCTGCGTGCGGTCAGAGATCTCGAGGGAACTCGGTTCGACCTCGATTCCTTGCCTGGCAAGGGCATGCGAGATCGAATCGGCCAGAGCCTTCTTGACTTGCGTCAGAGGATCCATATTCGCACCTAGCTGGGCTTGTACCTCAAGATGGCGCCGATTCCTCCGAAGGCCATCAGGAGTTGCCGTCCCTCCTCGGTATCCGTTGAGATCAGCTGAGCATCGGCCTTGGATTGCTCCGCCTTCTCGATGAGGGCGTCATCGAGGTCCTTGACCGCATCCAGGGCCATCTGGCCCGTCTGGCAGGCAGGGCAGCGTGCCTGCTCCGGAGGAAGCTCGGCGTTGTTCGGGCCGTCCAAAACCCTCTCAAGCTTCTGGCCGCATGCGGAGCAGCGGTATGTGGCGAGCCACTTCTTCACTCCCTCCGAGACGAGCAGGGTCTGCACGGCGCCCATGTCAAGCATCCGCATGATCTCGTTGATGCCGTAGGCTGCGAGGCCGTCCTTGGCGACCTCCTCCAGGAATCGGGCAACCACTTTCTTCTCGGCCATGACGGAGAGATCTGAGAGCGCATCGCGGGCGACGTTCACGATCTCCCTGAGCCCATCCTCGTCCGTGTAGGCGACGTCGAAAAGGTCCACCACCTTCTGCTTCAGCTCGTTGGACATATAGGGGCCCTTCATGAAGTCTTCCTTCGTCGGGGACGGCCCTCCAACCAGGATCCCCTTCAGTCCTTGTATCTGCGAGAAAGCCGTGTTGGCCGCCTCCCCGATCCTGTTGAAGAACTCCACCGCCGCCGCCTCCCTTAGCCTCTCGAACCTCCTGGAGGACTGCCCTCCGGCCTTGAACTTGCCTGGCACGCCCGACGTCAGCTTCCTGAGTTTCTCGATCCTCTTCCCGTTAAGGAGGCCCAGGGTGGCCTCTCGGCGGTCAAGGACCAGGATGCCGAAGATCTCCTTCTCCTTCAGCACCTCCTCAAGGGGATCCAACACGAACTCCTGGAGGCATCTGTAGAGGCTGACCGTGACGGGCTCGGGGGGGTTGAGCGCGTAGAGCCTTATGTCCGCGACGCCCTCCTTGTCGCTGACGTTGCCGCAGAAGATGACGAGCCCGCCCTTCGGGGTGGTGCGGTAGAGCTTGAGAAACTGTGAGATCTTCTCCAGTGCCGCGAGCACGTTCTTCCTCGTCGTTTTGGACTTGATGTTGGAGGCCGTGGAGTATTCGTCCCTAACCCTCTGGGCCACCAGATTGATGTCGTATCCGTCCGGGATGTAGATGGAGATCAGTTCCGTGTGCCTGCCGCGATAGGATCTGAGCTGGCTCAGGGTCTTCTTGAGCCTGTGCTTCTCTAGCGTAGACTTGTCCAATCAGCTGACCCCCGGGCAGGTCACGCCCCGACTACGAGCCTGTAGTAGATCGACGTTCCGGCGGTTGGGCTGCGTCTGTAGATCCGCACCACGTCCCCGGGCTTTCCTCCGAGGATCTTGATGACCGGATCGGTCCGCCTGATCTTCGGAAGCTGGGAGAGCTCGATCTTCAGCTCGTTGGCGAGCCTCGCCTTCTCATCCTCGCTGAGGATCTCGTGCTTCGGCACCAACTCGTGCTGTAGTATGTCGATGAGCACGTTGCGCATGCTCATGTACCTTATGCCCTCCTCAGCCACGACCTTCTTGGCCTGGGGGGTGAGAGGCGCGTCGGAGACGATGTGGACCTCGTTGGCCTTCTCCTTCTCCGCTCGCTTGAGTAGGGACCTTATCTCCGATACCCCGATTGACTTCTCGCTCGTGATGACCTTGATGATGATCTTCTCGTCTTCGTACGTGCCGATGAGCTCCTTGCCGCTCCGGACGATGGAATAGCCATCGTCCTCGAACTTCTGGATCGTCCTTCTAAGCATCTCCTCTTCCGCAAGTGGCAAGGCTAAACCTTCCGGTGGTCTGTTGCGAATTCGCTCGGCCATCGCGTTCTTATATGTATCACCGTCAGGCCTCTTGGGGACCGGGCGCGGCAGGGCCGCACAACATGGCCGTTTAACGTTCATGCTTCCCGGCAGTCCACATCTGACGCGCACGAGGTGAGATCATCTCATTATCCTTAGGAGCGCAAGCGGCAGGTTGCGATAGGTGGAGAGGCTCTCGTACTTGCCGTGGCCCAGCCTAGCGAGGCTCCTGCAAACCTCATCCCCCTTCCTTATGCGCCCCACCCTGATCACGTTGAGCCGCCTGAAGGCTGGGGCAAATTCCCGCGGATCGCCGCCTTGGTTGTAGTCGCCGTCGGTCACGAGGACCGCCCACTTGTCCGGCCGCCGGATCTTGGCCATCTCCTCGTAGGCTTTCCGCAGGGCGGCCTCGATGTTGGTGTAGCCTGACGGCTTGAGACCGAAGATGGTGTCGATCATCTCCTCGATCGGCACCGTCTTGCTGAAGGGCTTGAGCACGGTTGGGTCACTTTCGAACAGAACAACGGAGTAGTCATCGTACTTCATGCTGTATGCCAGAACCGCTATCGTCACCGCGGCGATGGCGAGTTTCTCCCTGTACATCGATCCCGATACGTCAAGTATGAGCATGCCTGCCTTCTTCCTCTCAAGCCTCTCCTGTGCAACGATTTCCCTAGCGCCCAGGGCCCCATACTCAAGCAGGTTCTCTATGGTCTGTTCGAGATCGAACTCCTCCATCCCGGGCGCATACTCCGCAGTCCTTACGAGGTCCTTCCTGACGCCGCGCCCAGCGACCCTGAGGGCGGATCGCAGTATGACCTTGCAGGCCATCGATAGGAAGAAGCGCCTATACGACTGGGGCAGCTTGTCCCTGAGCATGTAGTAGAGTTCCAGAAGCTCCCAATCCTCTCTGTCGGATTTCCCCACGATGAACTCGGATGACATCTCATTGTGCTCGAGCACATCCGCGACGGCGTACCTGTTGCGCCTGGCCAGACCCAGGAGCGCGGGGAGGTTGTCGGCCTGGATCGCCAGATCAGCGAGCTGGGATATCTTGTTCCTATCAAGCCCCTTGGTCTTCTGGTAGACATCGTGTGCGTCCGTTGCGTGCACGATCTCCTCTTGGAGGATCTGGTCCCGGTCCATTCGACCGAACCTTACGGCGGCCTCATCGGGGGATATCTCCCCCTCGATCACCGAAAACCCGGGGAAAGGACCTCTTTCACGCAATCCTCTATGACCTCGGAAACCGTCCTCCCGCAGCCGTCCATGAGTTCGATCTTGGTCGCGAGGGCCATGACCGACGCCAAGACCCAGTTTTCCGGCGTCGGTGGAAAGCTTGCCATGATGCTCGCGATGTCGATCGCACCCCGGACGGATGAACCCCTCCTGATGTCCGGATGATCTCTCGTCTTCCTCGCTATCTTGACCGAGGTCGCTATCTGCCTTGGATCGGGGTTCTCCGACCAGATCGAGGCTATCTTCATTTCCTCCTCCTCGCTCTGGTAGTCGAGCCATATCCAGACGAAACGGTCGCGGAGGGCTTCGCTGAGGGCGGTCGTGCCGACGTACTCCGAAGGGTTCTGCGTCGCGATAACCATGAAGCCGTCGTTGGCCGTGACCGTTCCCAGCTTGGGGACGATTATCTGGTGCTCGTCCATGGCCGTGAGCAGCACGTTCTGGGTGGTTTCCATAAGCCTGTTTATCTCGTTGATGAGGAGCACTCCGCCGGCCTTCATGGCCCGGATTAGCGGCCCCTCGATGAAGGAGTTCCACGTATAGCCCTCCTTCATGACCATGGGCGGGTCAAAATATCCCACGAGCTTGTGCTCGGTGAACCTTTCGTCCCCGTCCACCCGCATGAACTCCTGGTCAAAGTAGGCCGCGATGCTCTTGGCCATGATGGTCTTTCCCGTGCCGATGTTGCCCTCGATCATGAGGTTGCGCTTTGCTAGCTTGGCCGCCAAAGCCTTCCGCAGCTCATCGGTCCGGCCCACAATCTGGTACCGTTCCTGTATCTGTCGAACCATCTCGTCGATCTTCAAGAGGTCCCGCCCTGCCTTCCAGCGTTCAAACCTTGATCTTTTCCGCAGTTTCTATTAAATATGACGAGATCGCCTCGCGAAGCTCCTGGATGCCTTGCTCGCGGCTAGCGCTCAGCTCGACCACGGGTGACATTCCGCTGAGGGCTCGCCTCGCCGCATCCACCTCCTGTGGGCTTGCGATGTCGACCTTGTTGATGGCGACCACGATCGCAGCCGAGAACATCTGCTTGGTCTGCCGCAACAGGGCGACTTGTTCGTCGAGGAGAAAGCCGCAGGTCGTGGTGGGATCCACCATGAACACCACTACGTCCGCCAGATGCTTGATGGCCTCGATCGCCTTCAGTTCTATGGGGTTCTTCTTCTCCATGGGACGGTCAAGCAGCCCGGGCGTGTCTATCACTTGGACCTCCCTCCAGCGCCACTCGTAGTATCCGAGCTGAATGGCCTTCGTGGTGAAGGGGAAAGGCCTAATCTCTGGCGCCGAGCCCGTTAGCGCCTTCAACAGGGTAGTTTTCCCGACGTTCGGGTATCCAGCAACGACGACCGTTGGGATGCCGAACTTGATGGACGGGATCTCCTTCAATCTCGGCGCGAGCTCGGCTAAGTAGCTCAGATATGGGGCAAGGGATCTTGCCCTTGCAGACATCCTGCCGTAGGCCATCTTCCTGATCGACTGCATCGCAGCTGGGCTTCGGGCCCTGAGGATCTTGGAGGTAGCCCTGGAGGCAAGCGCTTCTATCTCCGCCCGGACGCGGCCTATCTGGATCCGTGCCTCCTCAAGATCTTCCCCACCTAGGATGCTGAGGAGTTCTTGATAGAAAGGTTCAAGCTTCGACCGCGGAGGGATCGACTGCTCGATCTTAGACAGCGACCGATTCAGGTGCTTCGCTGCGCCCCTCAGCCTGGCCGTCTCCTTGATTCTCGCCTTCGCGATGGGCTTGAGCCCGGAGACGTCCACCTTCTCGGCCGCCTCGGACCCTAGCAGGAACGATCTCTCGATCAGCTCCTCGATGTTGACGAGGTCTATCCTAAACGTGACGGGCGCTTCACCGCTCACGCGACCACCGCACCCTGCCGTCGGAGGACCTGACCTCTCTGACCCTGTGGAACGGTATGTGTGAGATCTCGTCGCCCTTTCTGATGGTGATCGTTCCACCGCCGATCTCCAGGACGTCCTTTCCTTTGAACGATTTGAGCCTGGCAACGGTTGCCCCGTGGAGGTCTTTGGCACGATCTAGGTAAGATATGGTCGCGTTCTCGAAATCTTCACGGGGATCCCACTTCAGCTTTGAAAGAAGATGCCTCAGGGCCATCGTCCATCTTCCCCACGCTCGCGAGAAATAAGTTTTCTCGAAGCGGCAAGCGCGTCACAAGGCTCTCAGGGTCACATCGGGCGGGCTGCCAGACGCAGCCATTTCGGCTGGACGATTCGCCGCTCCCGTCTGGAAGTAGTGGGAACAAAACATATAACGCGCAGTCGCAAGCGCGCCTCGGATGACGGCATGGAAAGCCTTCAGACAGAGGACTCGTAAGGTCGCAGAGGAGGGGCCCTTCCTGGTGGCGGGCAAGAAGAATATGCTCTACCTCTCCGGCACAGACGCTGCGACCTTCATGCTCGTTCCCTCGGACGGCGACCCCATTCTCCTCGTTCCCAGGTTGGAGGGGGACAGGGCGAGATCCGAGTCCTGGGTGGGCGACGTGAGGGAGTACGAGGCCGGCCCCGTTCCTCTGAGAAAGGGCGAGAAGTGCATCTTCCTCCCCCCCGTAGATGCCCTGACAAACGCACTCGACGAGTTAGGGATAACGACGCTTCGATTTGATTCCCTCGATGAAAAGACCTTCTTACGGCTTTCTCGCTACTGTCCCACCCGGTCACCCCTGTTGGAAGGGATGAGGATGGTCAAGTCCACGGAGGAGATCGCGATCATATCTCGGGCCTGCAAGCTCGCGGGCGAAGCCTACCTTGATGTCTCCTCGGAGCTTGAGGGAAACCCCACGGAGCTTGAGGTGGCGGCAAGGATCCACTCTGCCATGGCCGCTAGGGGCGCAACCTGCGCGTTCGAGCCAATCGTGGCCTTCGGGGCAAGGTCCGCCTTTCCGCACTCGACGCCAGGCAGAAAGAGGCTCTCCTCGTCGTCGCCGGTGATGGTCGATATGGGCGCCAGGGTCGAGGGATACTGCAGCGACATCACGCGGACCGTCGTGAGGGCGCCAGGTCCGGCCGAGCGAACTCTGGAGGTCGTGAGGTCGACGCTCCGCGACGTCGTGGACCATCTGGAGCCCGGGATGCCGGTTTCGCAGGCCGACCTTCTTGCGAGGAGGTTCATGGGAAGATATGCCGCCTTCTTCACACACCGCCTAGGCCACGGGATCGGCCTTGACGTGCACGAGCCCCCATCCCTCTGCCCAAGCAGCCAGGAGGTGCTGAGGGACGGGATGGTATTCACCGTCGAGCCGGGCCTGTACTACCCGAACAGGTACGGGGTGAGATGGGAAGAGGATGTGGTCTGCTGGAAAGGAAGGTTCAGGATCCTCGGATAGAGCATTATATAGAAAACTCCGTCTCTACATAGCAAGAAGTAAAATTTATAAACGCGGTTCCGGAGGTGTCGACGGTCTTCTCCGAGGGAACTCTGCTTGCCCGGCCGCTTCTCCTCTAGCTTGGACGAGATTAACTCGGCATGCTCTTGCTCCCTTGGGCCTGGCCTCCGGGCCCGTAGCTCAGTCTGGCAGAGCACTGGCCTTTTAAGCCAGGTGTCCGGGGTTCGATTCCCCGCGGGCCCGCTTGGCTAGGGGGTTTGTATCATGGTGGGACCTAGATGGCCATTGATGAAGGCCTTCTTCGAAGAGAAAGGCCTCGTTAGACAGCACTTGGATTCCTACAACTACTTCGTTAGCGTCGGAATCCAAGAGGTCATTGATGAGATCGGCGAGATAAGCTTGGACGTTGAGGATTATCGCGTCAAGCTCGGGAGGGTTACCATCCGGGCACCGTCGATCAAGGAGGCGGACGGCGCGCGCAGGGCGATCACGCCCATGGAAGCGCGCCTCAGGAGCCTCACCTATTCAGCCCCGATCTACCTTCACATGACCCTCATGAACGCCGACCTTGAGGTCGAGAGCGAAGAGGTCTACGTCGGCGAACTTCCCGTGATGCTCAAGTCCGATCTCTGCGCGCTGCACGGCATGTCCGAGGATGAGCTCGTGCAGGCGGGCGAGGACCCCGCGGACCCTGGCGGATACTTCATCATCAACGGGACCGAGAGGGTCATCGTCTCGATAGAGGAGCTCGCCGAGGACCGGATGATAACCGAGAGGGATGAGAGGACGCAGTCGCAGAGGACGCGTCTTTTTTCGACCCGCCACGGTTACCGGGCCAAGATAATGGTCGAGAGGAAAAGGGACGGGGCATTGAGGGTCTCGTTTCCCAGGGTTCCGGGGTATGTCCCGCTCGTGGTTCTGATGCGGGCCCTAGGGATGGAGATGGACCGGGACATCGCGGACGCGGTCTCCAAGGACCCGGACATTCTGAACGAGCTGTACCCGAACCTGGAGGATGCTAGGGAGATTTCGACCCAGCAGGAGGCACTGGACTTCATCGGCAGAAGGGTGGCGGCGGGCCAGGTTCTTGAGCGCAGGATCGAGAGGGCCGAGCAGGTCATCGATCGCTCGCTCCTGCCGCATCTTGGAAATGAGCCGGCGGACAGGATGAAGAAGGCCTATTACCTCGGGAGGATGGCGGAGAGAACCATAGAGCTTGCGCTGGGAAAGAGGGACGAGGACGACAAGGATCACTATGGCAACAAGCGGCTTAGCTTGGCCGGCGACTTGTTAAAGAACCTATTCAGGGTCTCCTTCACGGCGCTGGGCAAAGACATAAAGTACCAGCTCGAGAGGAGCATCAGCAGGGGGAAGAGGCTGAAGATCGGCATTGCGGTGCGAGCAGACCAGCTCTCGGAGAAGATGAAGCACGCCCTCGCCACAGGGAACTGGCCCGGAGGAAGGACTGGCGTCAGCCAGCTCCTTGCTCGCGAGAACTTCACGACCGCTTTGTCGCATCTTCGAAGGGTCATCTCCACGCTCAGCAGGTCCCAGTCGCACTTTGAGGCAAGGGACCTCCATGCAACGCATTACGGGCGTCTCTGTCCGTCTGAGACGCCGGAAGGGCCCAACTGCGGCCTCGTCAAGAACCTTTCGCTCATGGCGATAATCTCCACAAACGCCGATGTCGAGGTCGTGGAGAACACCCTCTATGACCTGGGCGTACGAAAGCTCGTTCCCGGCAAGAAGGAAGCGGGGGCGGCGGTCTACCTCAATGGCAGGCTGGTCGGCGTGGTCGACGACGGCTCGGCCCTCACGGACAGGATCAGGAGCCTGCGAAGGAAGGGGATGATATCCGAGGAGGTAAATGTCAGGCTGATGAAGACCACGAATGAGGTGCTCGTCTACTGCGACGCGGGCAGGGTTAGGCGCCCGTTGATAGTCGTGGAGAACGGCGTTCCGCTGGTCACGGACGAGCACATACGCCAGATCCAGAGCGGGGAGATCAAGTGGAGCGACCTGATCGCCGAGGGCGTGATCGAGTACCTGGATGCTGAGGAGGAGGAGAACTGTCTCATCGCGATCAGTGAGGACCAGCTTGGCCCAGAGCACACCCACCTGGAGATCGACCCCTCTGCGACGTTGGGGATCTGTGCCTCACTCATCCCGTACCCGGAGCACAATGCATCCCCCAGGAACACCTACGGGGCAGGGATGGCCAAGCAGGCGCTCGGATTCTACGCGTCAAACTACCAGCTCAGAATGGACACCAGGGCCCACCTTCTTCACTACCCGCAGAAGCCCATAGCTGAGACTGGGGTCATGGATGCGATAGGCCTCAACAGGCGGCCGTCCGGCCAGAACTTCGTCGTCGCCGTCGGCTGCTTCTACGGCTTCAACATCGAGGATGCGTTGGTCATCAACCAGTCGTCAATCGAGCGGGGCCTCTCGAGGTCGACCTTCTTCAGGTCCTACGACGCGGAGGAGAAGAGGTACCCGGGAGGACAGGTGGACATCTTCGAGCTTCCGGAGGAGGAGGCTAGGGGCTTCAGGGGGGATGAGAAGTACAGGTGGTTGGACTCCGACGGAGTGATCTGGCCGGAGTCCCAGGTTCTCAGTGGGGATGTGCTGATAGGCAGGACGAGCCCCCCGAGGTTTCTGGAGGAGATGGACCGGTTCGGCACCAGGGTCGAGAGGAGGAGGGAGACCTCCGTCTATGTGAGGCACCGCGAGGAGGGGATAGCTGACGTCGTTATGCTCTCGGAGACCTCCGAAGGGAACAAGCTCTGCAAGGTCAAGGTCCGCGACTTGAGATGCCCGGAGATCGGGGACAAGTTCGCCTCCCGGCACGGCCAGAAAGGCGTGATCGGCCTCATCGTTCCCCATGAGGACATGCCGTTCACTGAGGACGGCGTCGTGCCGGACCTGATCATTAATCCCCACGCGATTCCGGGAAGGAAGACCGTCGGCCAGATTCTTGAGACGCTGGCTGGAAAGGTAGGCGCTTTGCGCGGGGAGCCGGTCGACACCACGCCTTTCTTCGGCATGACCGAGGACGAGATCAGGAGCGCGCTCGAGGAGAGGTGTTTCGACTATGCCGGTAAAGAGGTCCTCTACGACGGAATCACGGGCGAGAAGATGCAGATGGACATGTTCATCGGCGTGACCTACTACTGGAAGTTGCACCACATGGTCTCCGACAAGATCCATGCCAGGTCCCGGGGTCCGATCCAGATGCTGACCCGCCAGCCCACCGAGGGGCGCGCCCGCGAAGGCGGCCTGCGGTTCGGCGAGATGGAGAGGGACTGCTTGGTCGGCCACGGGGCCGCGCTGCTGTTGAAGGAGAGGTTGCTCGATGAGTCCGACAAGTGCGTGGTGCTGGTTTGCACGACCTGCGGAAGCATAGGTGTCTACGATAGGATCACGGATACCCAGTACTGCCCGATGTGTGCGGAGGCAAGCCTCCTTGAAGAGGTGGAGATCTCCTACGCGTTCAAGCTACTCGTCGACGAGCTGAAATCCCTGGGCGTGAACCCGAGGTTCGGGCTGAAGGACAAGGCATAGGTGATGGCTTGAGAATCCCCAAGATGATCGGCGAAATTAAGTTCGGCCTGCTCTCCCCGCAGGAGATCCTCAAGATGGGCGTGGTCAAGATTACCACTGCCGATACCTACGACAAGGACGGGTACCCGATAAACGGCGGCCTCATGGATCCGCACTTGGGCGTCATAGATCCGGGCATAAAGTGCAGGACATGCGGCGGGAAGAGCAAGGAGTGCCACGGGCACTTCGGATACATCCAGCTCGCGAGGCCGGTCATCCATGTGGGGCATGCCAAGCTCGTCTACAGGATCCTGAGGTGCATCTGCCCGAAGTGCGGCAGGGTCACCATAGAGGCCGAGACCGCCGAGAAGATGAGGGCGGATCTCGCCCGGGTGAAGAATCCCGAGCGCAGGGCCGCCATATATGAGCAGTCGTTCAAGATAGCGGACAAGGCGAAGGTCTGCCCGTACTGCGGCGAGCCGAAGCGCTCCATAGCGTTTGAGAAGCCAACGCATTTCTACGAGGACGGCCAGCGGCTCACCCCGACCGACATCAGGGAAAGATTCGAGATGATCCCGGATGAGGATGTGGTCCTGCTGGAGATGGATCCTAAGGTGGCCAGGCCCGAGTGGACCGTGCTAACGGTCCTGCCCGTTCCCCCCGTCACGGTGAGGCCCTCTATCACCCTTGAGTCCGGCGATCGCTCTGAGGATGACCTGACCCACAAGCTTGTTGACATAGTGAGGATCAACCAGCGCCTGCAGGAGAACATGTCGGCGGGCGCCCCGCAGTTGATCGTGGACGACCTTTGGGACCTGCTTCAATACCACGTCACGACGTACTTCGACAACGAGATCTCGGGGGTGCCTCCGGCCCGTCACAGGTCAGGCAGACCGCTGAAGACGCTCTCACAGCGCCTCAAGGGCAAGGAGGGCCGGTTCAGGAGCAACCTGTCGGGCAAGAGGGTTGACTTCTCGGCAAGGACCGTGATCTCCCCAGACCCATGCCTGAGCATCAACGAGGGAGGCGTGCCGGAGGAGATAGCCAAGGAGCTCACCGTGCCCGAACGCGTCACGGACATGAACATCGAGAGCATGAGGAAGCTTGTTGCGGCGGGCAGCAACGTTCATCCCGGGGCCAACTACGTGCTCAGGCCTGACGGCAGCAGGAAGAAGATAACGGAGGAGAACAAGGCCGAGCTGTCACAGGAGCTGGAGCCGGGATACATAGTGGAACGGCACCTCAGGGACGGCGACATCGTGCTGCTGAATCGCCAACCCTCGCTGCACAGGATGTCCATAATGGCCCACAGGGTGAGGGTGATGCCCTTCAGGACCTTCAGGCTCAACCTTTGCGTCTGCCCGCCCTACAACGCTGACTTCGACGGGGATGAGATGAACCTGCACGTAATCCAGACGGAGGAGGCGAGGGCCGAGGCTAGGATCTTGATGGAGGTGCAGGAACACATACTCTCGCCTAGGGTGGGTGGCCCCATAATCGGATGCATTCACGATCATATTTCTGGCTGCTACTACCTGACGAGGAACGATTCGTTCTTCACCCGGGAGGCCGCCCAGCAGATCCTTAAGTTCGCTGGACTGGACACAAGGTTGCCGAAGGCTGCCAAGAAGGTCGACGGGGTTGAGTACTGGAGCGGCAAGCAGATCTTCAGCAAGTGTCTTCCCAAGGATCTGAACATGGAGTTCAAGGCGAAGGTCTGCACGAAGTGCGATGTGTGCAAGAAGGCCGAGTGCGAGCAGGAGGGTTACGTCATCATCAAGGACGGCGAGCTCGTGAGCGGCGTCATAGATGCGGCGGCGATAGGCGCCTACTTCGAGGGGAAGATTCTTGACGAAATCACTAGGAGGTATGGGGCTGGCGCGTCCCGGCAGTTCCTGGACGCGGTGACCCGCCTGGCCGTCTGGGTGGTGTCCAAGAAGGGATTCACCATCAGCATCGATGACTACGACATTCCCGAGGAGGCGAGGGAGGCCATCGCGGAGGTCCTCGAGAAAGGCGAGGAGGACGTCGCGCGGCTGATCGATGCCTACAGCGAGGGCATGCTGGAGCACCTGCCAGGGAAGACCCTGGAGGAGACCCTTGAGATGCGCGTGATGGAGATATTGAGCAAGGCCAGGAACCGGGCTGGGGAGATCGCTGAGAGGTATCTTGGAATGGAGCGCAACACCGTCGCGATGGCTAAGACCGGCGCGAGGGCGAACATGCTGGATCTGACCCAGATCACAGCCTGCATAGGGCCGCAGGCAGTGCGCGGCAAGAGGTTGAGCCGCGGGTACAGCAACCGCACGCTTTCACACTTCAAGGTGCACGACGTGGGAGCGCGCGCCAGGGGCTTCGTCAAATCAAGCTACAAGGACGGACTCGATCCGCTGGAGTTTTTCTTCCACGCCATGAGCGGCCGGGAGGGCTTGGTTGACACCGCGATACGCACTGCCCAGAGCGGCTACATGCAACGCAGGCTCATCAACGCACTGCAGGACCTGAGGGTTGAGTACGATGGCACCGTTAGGGACACGAGGGGGATCATCGTGCAGTTCCGCTATGGTGAGGACGGCGTAGACCCAGCTCGAAAGAAGGGAGAGCTCGGCGTGGACCCCGAGTCCATAGCCCAGGATGTATTGGGGGTGTGAGGATGCTGTCGCAGAAGAGCATAGACAAGATCGTTGAAGAACAAGCCGGGGTGCTGCCTGAGAGCATCCTGGAGCGTCTTCGCAAGGCGCTGATGGATCGGTCCACGAGGTTGACCGTCGCCAGCGCCAGGAAGATCATGTCCCGGGTCTTGTCCGCGTTCGAGGAGGTGCAGGTTGACCCGGGCGAGGCCGTTGGAACGGTGGCCGCCCAGTCCATAGGTGAGCCGGGCACCCAGATGACGCTCAATACCTTCCACTACGCTGGGGTCAGCGAGGTCAACGTCACATTGGGCTTGCCCCGGATGATCGAGATCGTCGACGCGAGGAGGGAGCCATCGACGCCCATGATGACCGTCTATCTGAGAAAGGAGTGGGCGTCGGATGAGGCGGTCGCGACGCGCGTCGCTAGGTCGATTGGAAGGGTCAATCTTGACGACGTGTCGCGCAAGGTAGACTTGGACGTTCTGGAGAACTCCATGACGGTTGAGTTGGACAGGGCCAGGATGACGGAACTTGGCCTGACTCCGGAGGAGATCGTGGCGACGACCAAGGGCATCTCCAAGGTGGAGTCGGTTTCCTTCGAGAATAACGTGCTCACCTACAAGTTCAAGGACGTGACTTTCAAGGACATCCGGCGCGTCGCGGACAGGATCCGGAAGAAGAGGCTTCGGGGCCTTAAGAACATCAGCAGGGTCGTCGTCAAGAAAGAGGGGGATGAATACGTGATATACACCGAGGGCTCCAACCTCATGGACGTGTTGGTCATACCCGAGGTCGACTTCAGACGAACGACGACGAACTCCATCGTCGAGATAGAGGAGGTTCTCGGCCTAGAGGCGGCAAGGGCCGCGATAGTGCAGGAGATGGCCAAGACCCTGGAGAGGGGAGGGCTTGAGGTGGATCTTCGCCATGTGATGCTCGTTGCCGACATGATGACCTGCGACGCGAGGGTCAAACAGATCGGCAGGCACGGCGTGAGCGGGTCCAAGGCAAGCGTGCTTGCGAGGGCCAGCTTCGAGATAACCACCAAGCATCTTCTGGAGTCCAGCGCTAGGGGCGAGGTGGATCGCCTAGAAGGGATCATAGAGAACGTGATCATAGGGCAGCCAATCCCGCTCGGAACCGGGATGGTCAAGCTGACCATGAAGGAGGGTTGAGGGTTGGACCTCGAGAAGGCACTTCGGCAGGCCATCGAGAGCGGCAAGGTCGAACTCGGGATGGACTCGACCATGAAGGCTGCCAAGACAGGCAGGGCTAGGTTGGTCATCGTCTCCAGCAGATTCCCGCCAGATGCGCGCCAGGACCTTCAACGTTACGCGTCGATGTCCAAGGTGCCGGTCTTGGAGTTCAAGGGCGACAGCGCGGAGCTGGGCAGGGTGTGCAGGAAGCCCTTTCAGGTGGCGTCGCTCGCCGTCATAGATCCGGGGTCCTCCAACATCCTGTCCGCCGTCAAGGGTGGGTAGGTTGGGATTCAAACTCAGCGCTGAGCAGATCCAGTACATAGCCATGTTTGAGAACCTGACCGGCGCAACGGTCGTGGACTGCGTGGTGCCGGAGAAGGGCAACAGGGCGGTTTTCGTTGTGAAGAGGGGGGACATTAGCATGGCCATCGGCCGCGGCGGGTTCAACGTAAAGAAGGCCAGCAGCTTGCTCCACCGGGACATAGAGGTGGTCGAGTACGTCGATGACCCGAAGGAGTTCATCAGCAAGATGGTTCTGCCCGCAAGGATTCAGGGAGTTCGGATCGTGGAGGGCAACGGCAAGAAAACCGCCTACGTCAGCGTCCACCCCCACGACAGGGGCATCGCGATCGGGCGCGACGGGGCCACCATCCAGAAGGTAAAGTTGCTCTCAAAGCGGCACCACTCCATTGACGACGTCATCATCGTGTGAGCGTGGTTAGCCGGGACAAGGCGATCGTCGCCGCCGGCGTTACCGCCCCGCGGTTCCTCTGGTGGAGCGAGCGACGCAGCTAGGATAAAGTTATAAGTCTTCTTTAAGAGGAGACTCCACACAAGGTCCAGGTTGGGCAAGACCTTGGGTCCTTTGCTGATCTGGGCCGTTCTCGAGGCACGTCCTTGTCCGCGGATGAAGAGGAGCTAAAGGTAAGAATCCCGAAACGAAACGAGGTCATCGGGCTTGTCCAGCAGATGCTGGGCACCGGGAGGCTCCGCGTAAGGTGCATGGATGGTAACCTGCGGCTCTGCCGCATACCGGGCAGGATGCGCAAGAGGGTCTGGATCAGGGAGGGCGATGTGGTGTTGGTGGAGCTTGACGACGTCCAGAGCCATGCGAAGGGCGACATCAGCTACCGCTACACCCAGGATCAGGTTCGCTGGCTGAAGCGCGAGAAATACCTGCCGGAGGTGCCAGTTTGAGCAAGGGGGGAAGGGGAATCTACGCATCGCGGAAGCTCAAAAAGGATAGGTCGAGATTCCGCTGGAGAGACCGCTACTACATGAGGAGGGTGCTCAGGCTCGATGAGAAGGCCGACCCGCTGGAGGGTGCGCCGCAGGCGAGGGGCATAGTCCTGTTCAGGGACAAGGTCGAGGCCAAGCAGCCCAACTCAGCCTGGAGAAAGGTCGTTAGGGTACAGTTGATCAAGAACGGCAGGCAGGTCACCGCCTTCTGTCCGGGCGATGGCGCGCAGAAGTACGTGGATGAGCACGACGAGGTCATCATCGAGGGGATCGGAGGCTCAAGAGGGGGCTCCTACGGGGATCTTCCCGGGGTGCGCTGGAAGGTGGTCAAGGTCAACGGCGTCTCCCTGAACGAGCTTGTGAGGGGACGGAAGGAGAAGCCGGTGCGGTAGCGGGTCTCGGGTTGATTCCATGGCCAAGAAGAAGCGGAAGGCGAAGGGGAAGAAGAAGGCAAGGCCGAAACCCGAGGTGCAGGAGGAGGTCAGGCCCGCCGTCGTGGAAGCCGCCCAGGTCGAGGCGAAGCCCGAGGTTGTCCCCGAGCCGGTGGCTGAGGCCAAGCCGACCGAGGAGCCGATGAAGCTCTTCGGCAGGTGGAGTTTCTCCAACATCACGATCCCCGACCCCGGTATCAGGGGCTACGTGAATCTTAACCCGATCATAATTCCACACACGGCTGGGAAGCTCGGCAACAAGCCCTTCGGCAAGTCGGGGATGAACATCGTTGAGAGGCTGGTCAACAAGGTCATGCGCTCCGGCGCCGGGGAAAAGATCGGGGGAAGGTTCATCCGGAACAAGTACGGCTGCGGCAAGAAGGAGAAGGCCATCAGGCAGATCAGGGAGGCCTTCGAGATCGTGGAAAAGAGGACCAACCAGAACCCCATCCAGATCCTCGTGATGGCCATCGGGAACTGTGCTCCCCGCGAGGAGACGACCAAGATATCCTATGGGGGTATATCCTATGCCAAGTCGGTGGATGTCTCTCCCCAGAGGAGGGTGGACTTAGCGCTTCGCAACATAGCGAGGGGAGCACTGTCATCATCCTTCAAGTCGAAGAAGACGTTCGTCGAGGCCTTGGCGGATGAGCTCATCCTGGCCGCAAACGGCGATCCCAAGAGCCATGCGGTCGCAAGGAAGGAGGAGACAGAAAGGGTTGCGATGTCGGCGAGGTAGATCGCATGGGCAAGAGAGAGGAAATGATGCGGAAGATCGGGGAGCTCATGCGCCAGAGGGAGCTCATCCGCAACATCGGGACGGCTGCTCACATAGACCACGGCAAGACAACGCTAAGCGATAACCTGATAGCGGGCGCCGGCATGATCTCGCCCGAGCTTGCCGGGACGCAGCTGTGGCTTGACTTTGACGAACAGGAACAGGCCAGGGGCATAACGATCGATGCAGCAAACGTCTCCATGGTACACGAACTGGAAGGAAAGGAGTACCTCGTCAACCTCATAGACACGCCCGGCCATGTCGACTTCGGCGGGGACGTGACTAGGGCGATGAGGGCGATCGACGGCGCCATAATCGTCGTCTGCGCGGTCGAGGGGGTTATGCCTCAGACCGAGACCGTGATAAGGCAGGCCATGAAGGAGAAGGTCAAGCCGATACTCTTCATCAACAAGGTCGACCGCTTGGTTCGCGAGATCAAGCTGAGTCCCGACGATATGCAGGCGAGGTTCATCAAGATTATCACGAAGGTGAACAAGCTAATCTCCCAGTTCGGCCCGCCGGAGTTTAAGGATTCCTGGCAGGTCAGCGTGAGCAACGGGTCGGTATGCTTCGGCTCAGCCGTCAGCAAGTGGGCCATAAGCCTGCCCTATATGCAGAAGACCGGGATCAGTTTCAAGGACGTTATCGAGGCCTGCCAGACCGACGGACAGAAGGAGCTTGCCAAGAAAGCCCCCCTCCATGCCGTCCTGCTCAACTCCGTGATCAGGAACCTCCCCAGCCCCGTCGAGGCACAGAAATACAGGATACCCCACATCTGGAAGGGGGATGTGCAGAGCCAGGTCGGGAAGGACATGATGGAGTGCAACCCAGACGGGATCGCAACGATGGTTGTCACAAGGATACTTGTGGACAAGCATGCCGGGGAGATCGCGGTGGGAAGGATGTTCAGCGGATCGATAGTGCAGGGGCAGGAGGTATGGATCTGCGGCATCAACCGGAAGGCTAGGGTCCAGCAGGTGGCCCTTTACATGGGGCCCGAGAGGGTGAATGTGCCGGTGGTCAGCGCCGGGAACATAGTCGCGCTGACCGGGCTGAGGGATGCCATAGCGGGCGAAACCATCTGCGGAGGAGAGGCTCCGATCACGACCTTCGAGCGGATAAAGCACTACTCGGAGCCCGTCGTAACGGTGGCGATCGAGGCCAAGAGCACGAAGGATCTGCCCAAGCTCATCGAGGTTCTGCGCGAGATGGCCAAGGAGTACCCCGAGATCGCCGTGGAGATCTCCGAGGAGACCGGCGAGCACCTGCTCTCCGGTCAAGGCGAGCTTCACCTCGAGATCCTGATCTACAGGATAAGGAAGGACAAGGGAGTGGACGTTGAGACATCGAGGCCGATCGTGATTTACAGGGAGACCATCGACAAGCCCTCCCCGCCCATAGAGGGGAAGTCCCCCAACAAACACAACAAGTTCCTGATCTCGGTCGAGCCTCTGGAGGACAACATCTACAACGCGATCAAGGAGGGCAAGCTGGCCGAGGGGAGAGTCCGCGGCAAGGAGCTTGCAAGCCAGCTCCAGGAACTGGGCATGGACAAGTATGAGGCGAGGAGGGTCCTCGACATCTACCAGGGCAACATCCTCATCGATATGACCAGGGGCATAACCTACCTGCCTGAGGTCATAGAGCTCGTGATCCAGGCCTTCGAGGAAGCTGTCGCGGGCGGTCCTACGTCCAGGGAGAAGGTCATAAAGCTGAAAGTGAAGCTGTTGGACGCCCAGATACACGAGGACCCAGTACACAGGGGCCCCGCGCAGGTGATACCGGCCGTGAGGAGCGCGATCTTCGCCTGCATGCTGACAGGCGGCGCGGTGATCCTGGAACCGGTGCAGCACGTCTTCATATCCGTTCCCCAAGAGTTCATGGGCGAGGCTACCAAGGAGATGCAGTCCCGGAGGGGCCAGATCCTGGACATAAGGCAGGAGAACGGAACTGTGATGATACAATCAAAGGCACCTGTGGCCGAGCTCTTTGGGTTCTCGGGCGCCATAAGGTCGGCTACGGAGGGAAGGGCGTTGTGGACCACCGAGTTTGCCGGCTTCGAGAGGGTTCCTAGGGATCTGCAGCCTGAGGTCGTGAGGGCGATCCGCGCGAGGAAGGGCTTGAAGGAAGCCCTGCCAAAGGTCAGCGACTTCGTGGGCTAGGGCCAACGCAGCTGGCCGCGGTGCGGAGGCGCGGGCTAGGTTTTGAGAAAAGATATTAATAGAGAAATGCGGGCACATGCTCGGAACTTGAGGTGTGTAGATGCCAGAGAAGCCGCATTTGAACCTCGTGACGATCGGTCATGTTGACCATGGCAAGTCCACTCTCGTGGGCCGCCTGTTGGTTGAACACGGGGACGTTCCCGAGTCGGAGATCAAGAAGTTCGAGGCCATGGGCGAAAAGGGCAAGAGCTTCAAGTATGCGTGGGTCATGGACAGGCTCAAGGAGGAACGCGAGAGGGGCCTGACTATCGACCTGATGCACCGGAAGTTCGAATCCAACAAGAACTACTTCACCGTGATCGATGCCCCCGGGCACAGGGACTTCGTCAAGAACATGATCACAGGGGCAAGCCAGGCCGACGCGGCGTTGTTGGTCGTTGCGGCGGACGAAGGCGTCAACGTGCAGACGAGGGAGCACGCGGCGCTGGCCTTCACCCTTGGGATACAGCAGATCATCGTCGCCATCAACAAGATGGACAGGGTTGACTTCAAGCAGTCGGTCTATGAGGCGGTCAAGGCGGATGTGATCAAGCTGCTAAAGAGCATCGGCTACGGGGCTAGGGCCGACCAGTTCCCCTTCATCCCGATCTCGGCCTTTTACGGCCACAACCTAAGCAAGCGTTCGGACCAGATGAAGTGGTACACCGGAAAGATCATCCTAGAGGCCTTGGATGACTTGGAGCCGCCGAAGAAGGCGATCGACAAGCCGCTGAGGATCCCGGTCCAGGATGTATACACGATCACGGGCGTGGGAACCGTGCCCGTGGGCAGGGTTGAGTCAGGAATCCTGAAGGCCGGCGATACCGTCATATTCCAGCCCTCCGGTGTGAAGGGCGAGGTCAAGTCCATAGAGATGCACCACGTTGGCATCCCGAAGGCCGAGCCAGGCGACAACATCGGGTTCAACGTCAGGGGAGTCGGGCGCAACGATATCCGCAGAGGGGATGTGGCGGGGCACCTGGACAGTCCCCCGACGGTGGCCAAGGAGTTCATCGGCAAGGTCGTCATCCTGGAGTACCCGACCGCCATAACGGTCGGATATACGCCAGTTTTCCACTGCCACACAGCGCAGGTCGCTGTGACCTTCACGGAGCTCATACAGACCATGGATCCCAAGACCGGCGCGGTCAAAGAGAAGAACCCGGCCACGCTGAAGAAGGGCGACGTCGCGATCTGCAGATTCACTCCGACGAGGCCGCTCGTCATAGAGACGGCTGCCGACATCCCCCAGTTGAGCCGGTTCGCCATCCGGGACCAGGGACAGACCATCGGGGCGGGCATCTGTACCGAGATCACGCAGAAGGCCTAGGAGCTTTTGGCCTTTCGCCGAGGAGAAGCGATGCAGAAGGCAAGGATAAAGCTCATAGGCACATCTCCCACCAAGCTGGAGGACGTCTGCGGCCAGGTGAAGCTGATCGCCGAGCGCACGGGCGTCAACATATCGGGGCCCATACCCCTCCCAACGAGGCACCTCACCGTGCCGGTTAGGAAGTCGCCCGACGGCAGGGGGACGGCGACGTGGGAGACGTGGTCCATGCGGGTGCACCGCAGGCTGATCGACATCGACGCGGATGAGAGGGTAATGCGCCAGATCATGCGGGTCAAGGTGCCGGAGAGCGAGGTAAGCATCGAGATCGAGCTCATCGAGGTCTGATTGCTCCTACACAACACATTTCTTTGCTTGCTGGCCGCCCAACCTGCGCCGGGGTGGCAGAGCGGCTAATGCGCTGGACCTCTCCTTGAGGGGTGAGCCTTGAGAGCCGGTGCCCCTCGTGGGGCTCGAGGGTTCAAGTCCTTCCCCCGGCGCTCTCGGGTCTGGCCCACAAGATGTCCAAGTTCGTCGCTGCGTTGAGCGCGGTACTTCAGGACCTCATGGCGAGCAGACCCCGCATATGTTGGGAGAGAAGGCAGCGGTGTTGTACAACGCTGGGTTTGGCGAGGGCTGAGTGCCATTCCATGACCGCCGACTGCCCCAGCGTAGCCTTTGAGCATCTAGGTGCAGGCTCGAGATGATGTCTGGAAAGGCGAATCTTGACTATCCGTGGAAAGCGAGTGGCGCGACTCAAAGGATGCGGCGCGCCCTAGGGCCCGTCAGCTCTGCTGGATTGGGGGTTCAAGTCACAAGCGGCTGGCATGGGAGCGGCTTCTCTTGTTGAGCGCTCTGGATCCGGCAGCCCTTTCGGATGTTGACCAGCCGCCTTTCCCGCGCGTCGGATTGATGGATCCCCGTGTTGCGATGCGGCCAAGACGCTTCTAACCTAGCAGACGCAGGCAACCTAGAGCAGCCATTTGCTCCTAGGATCTAGCTCGCCTGCGATCACCATCTTGCGGAAGTCCTCCGTGATGTGCGCGACGTATATCTGGGGGACCCCGGTGCGATCCGAGCGGAAGACGCAAAGGCTTCCATCCTGCGAGAGGGCCGGATGCGGGTGGCCGAACTCGTAATGGTCCTGGGTCGCCCCGGGATGGCAAAGCGGCGCGAAATGGGCGGACGGGACGTGGATAAGCTGCAGGCCCTGGTCGGGCCAGTTCGTGTCGGCAACGATCCACTCGCCGTCCCACGACGCGGCGGAATGCCAGAAGTATGGGCCCTGGACCAATCTTTTCGGTTCGCTGCCCTTCTCTGCAATCCAGATGCATCTTTCGGGTGGCTTGCCGCACCCTTGGACCTCCAGATGCCTGCCCAGCAGCGTGGCATGGGCATACATCTCGGGGCAGAGATACTCAAGCTCCTTGCCGTCCTCGTCGGTAATCCACTTCCCTGCTAGCTGCCCCAGGTTCGTCACAAAGCGGGAACCGTCGCTCCGCACGACCGTCCCCCACTCGACCTTCCCTTTGGTCACGACCAGCCTAGGGCCCGTCGGGTCGCATGCGAAAAGGTGTCCGTCGATCGCGATGTCTTCGATTCCAGACGCCTCGAGGTCGACGCGCAAGACGCCCTGCCTCGTTGGCGCGCTGTAAGGGATGAAGAGCCGCCTGCCATCTGCGGAGATGTGAAGGTTGTTCGCAACGGCCCTTTGCGGCCAATGCCCATCGAGCGAAGACAATTCCTCGGTTTCACCCGTCTCGACATCCACCGTGCAAAGCTCCTGTTCCCAGACGCAGTAGATGGTCCGGCCGTCCAAGGTAAGCCGGGCGGCAGGACGACCGTAGTAACCGCCCGCCTCCATCCGATCACCGCGCTCGGTGAGCTGGAAGAGATTCAGGCCGTCGGTGTCGGCCCGGAATATGTCCCAAGGCGCGTCCCGCGCTGCAAATCGTTGGCAGAAGAAGACGACCCGCCGGTTATCCGGCGTGATGGAGGGCCAGTCGTAGAGAAAGGGGGCGGACGGAAGCGGATAGCTCGTGAGTTGGATGACCTTCACGCCGGTCTTCGGATCGACCCTCTGTATCCTTTCGCTGGCAAGGGGGGTCCGCAACATGCTAGCATCTCCCCCTGGGAACCGCGACCGCCAGATATAAAGCCTCTCGACTGATCCAGGGGTAGAAATGGGACGCGGTGATTGCAGGTATCGGGGCGAGGCGCAGCCGGCCACGGGCTGGATCTAAATACTTTAGCATCAGATCTTGATTTCAAATTCTTTTGGTGGACTGACTCATGGAACCGCGATCGCTGGTTCCTTGGGAGAAACGCCGTCGGGGTCATTGACAAAGGCCCCTGACGGGGCCGGAACCGGCCCCTTGAGAAGCGGGTCGTCCGTTCGACCCATCCAATTTTCCAGTCGGCCACGCATCTCATTCAGGATCGGCTCCGCTTCCGGGTCGCGGGCCAGGTTGTTGGTCTCGTCAGGGTCGAAGATTAGGTCATAGAGCTGTTCGGTGGCGACATAGCGCTGGCGCCACCCGTGCTGCAGCAGAAAATCCTTGGTCGGCGAGTGATCGCAGTTGGGAAGCACCGGCCTGTTCCGTCGGTCGAACCTGCGGATGTACTTCCAACGCCGCGTGCGTACCGCCCGCTGGGGCTCGTAGGCAGCATGGTACGTGATCTCGGCGAAGACCTGCTCGTTTATCTCCTTCACCTCCCCCCGAAGCAGGGGCAAGATCGACCGGCCTTCGAGCCATGCGGGATGCCGAATTCCCACCAAGTCGCAGATCGTCGGGAAGAGGTCGATCTGCGAGACCATGGCGTCGATCACCCTCCCTCCCCCGAACGCGCCGGGCCCGCGCATGATGAGCATCACCCCGATCCCTTGATCGGTCAGGTTGCATTTCATGCCAGGGAAGGCGATCCCGTGGTCGGTGGTACATATGACTAGGGTGTCGTCGGCAAGGCCCGAATCCTCGAGGCTGTCGAGGACCTGGCCTACCCCCTGGTCAAGGTCCCGAACGCTTGCCCTAAGCCCGGCCACGTCCAAGCGGACCTCCGGAGCATCCGGCAGGGGGTGAGGCGGAAGGACCCAACGCTCGTCCCCGGCGGCAGGCGCGGGGAACGGGCGGTGCGTCTCGGAGAACCCGACCGAGAGGAAGAAGGGCTGGGGAGGTTTTCCCAGGATGTACTCGGCCGCCGCCGGTGCGACGTGCTCGGCGCGTTTGGATCTAACCTCAACGATGCGATCGTAGCCGATGATGGATGGATCCCTGGCGATGTGTTGCACGCCGATCAACGTCGAGCTGTATCCAGCCTCCCTCAAAACGTGGACGATGTGCCGGCCATAGTCCTTCAGGCGGAATCCCCTATGTGCGAGGCCGATCATTCCGCTTCCGTGGGCGGACTGGCCCGTCAACATGGCCGCGCGGCTTGGTGAACAGGTTGGAGCGGCGCAGAATGCTTGGCGGAAAAGGATTCCTTCCTCGGCCAGGCGCTGGATATTGGGCGACGCCACTGCGTGGCCGTAGGGCTCGACGAATCGGCCGGTATCATGCGAGTGTAGGTAGAGGATGTTGGGAGCTTTCATCGACGCTCGCCGCCTCTCGGGCGGCCACGGCACTATGCTTAAGTGTTCTCGTTTATCCTGGGCCCTTGCAGCGTTGTAGATCCGAGGGTTCCACAGCGGGCAACTGGATTTGCAAAGGTGCCTCTACACGATGGTCGGGCAGGGGCAGGTCCCATGACGCCTTGGGCTGTGGAAAAAATGGTTGGCATGGCCCTAGGAGATGGCCGGATGAAACGTGCTGAGGCTAGACTCCCTCGTTGCGCCACAGGTGGAAGCTGACCGGTAGCAGTGGCTTGATGAAGCGAGCCGGCCGGGGAAGCGATCCAACGTCCGCCGGCGAAACGGGGCCGAAAAGGAGGCGAACCATCTTCCTTTCGGGGATGGGAACTGCCCTCCCGCTGGTCCTGACGCGATCAAGGGAGATGCCATCGCTTGAGAAGGCCAGCTCGACGCCCGTCTCCGCCCCTTCAAGCGCAAGGACTATGCTCGTCTCAAGCCCGAGGCCCAGGCCCTCGTACGCCGAGGCAAGCTGGTAAGAGAAGGCGTCCAGCGCTCGATACAGATCGAGTATCTTGATCATCCTAAGACAGCCGAGGCTCCAACTTTGGCTGAGCTGGCGCAGCCTGGCGTTCAGGGGATGGAACCACGGCATGGAGACATTCACCGATCCTAGGCAGAGCAAGCGGACCAGATGGTCGAGGATGGCGTGAAAGCCGTCCGCATCGCCCGCCAGTTCGTCCACCCGCAGCCCATTCTCCTGCCTGAACACGACCGCGTAGGATCGTATCGAGCCGTCCCTTCTCGCAATCCACGCCTCCTTTCCCGATCTGTTGAGCAGGATGGCGTGAAGGTCACGGTCCCGCTTCAACCCGATCCGGTGGCGGTTGTGGAGACGGAGGGTGGCTTCGATCTCGTCGGACGAGCCCGCGCACGGCTCGACCTCGAATCCGGATGGCCTCGGTGAGGGCTGCAGGGACCGGGGAGTGATGTTGAACTGCCAAGTCCTCCCCGCGAGCTCATACCCTAAACGACCGTATCGCTGCCTGTCCCCCTCAAGGTCCGACAGCGCATAGCCCTCGCGTTTCGCCCGATCGATGCACAGGTGCATGAGCCGGGTCATGAGCCCGCCGCCCCGGTATTCAGGATCGGTGGCAACCCAGCCTATCCCTGCACTGCGAATCGTGCGCCTGCCGACCATGATCGCCCGGTCGACCGAAGCCAGATGGCTAACCACCCTCGACCCGTCCTTGACGACGAGGGAGCCTTTCAATACCCGGTCGCAGTATGGGCCATTGAAGGTTGGCGGGGCAAGATCTCTATCGCCGGGGAAACACTTCCTCAGAAGTGCGACGAGCGAGTCGCGATCTTGGGCATCCGGAAGGGTTGGTCCCTGAAGATTTGCTTTGAGCACGGCTGGGTGGTCAAGGACGGTCCTGAAAGCTTTTCGTGAAGATCCACGAAGGGTCAGACCGCCAGCGTCGGAGGCGAGGCGGGCGGGCTTCGCTCGGCCACCGGTCGCACGGCGCAATGGAAAGCATTATCTTCTTGGCCCTCCGCGGAGTGGCGGAGCTGATGCGATGGTTGCCGTGCCGTACTGTTTCAAGTGCAGCCTGAAGATCGATCCGAAGAAGGATCGGTGCCCCAACTGCGGCGGACCGGTCAGGTTCAAGTTCATCCGCGGCGGACAGGAGTCGGTGACCGGTAGGGAGGAACGCAAGACCACCGGAGAGTACATCCGACCTCGCGCAAGTAAATAGGATGGGCGGCCGAAGCGGGTCGGCCCCCATCCCTGACGCTGTTCTTCGAGGGCGCGGTGCGCCCAACTCACTACGTGACGTAAGAAAACCTATTCCGAACGCATTCAAGGAGGTGTGAAGAATGGTGGAACTGACGCCGATCGAACAGGTAGTCATCAAGACGCTTCAGAACCTCGGTGCCACGGACGAGTCAAAGATGAAGACCGCCGAAGAGGTAGAGAAGAAGTCGGACAAGCCAAAGGGACAGATCAACGCCGCACTGATGAGCCTGGTGAACAAGGGACTGGTCAAGAGGAAGGTCAGGGAGAAAGCTGCTGGGTACTACCTGATCAAGCAGGCCTAGCTGATTGTCGCCGCAAGGACCTGCACCCCCCCCTTCGCGACGTGGCTTGTCGGGCAATCTCGTCGGGAGGACGCGGGTGTAGCAGCTTGCACGGCTGGACTCCGATCCGGCCGTCCATTGCGCACGGAAGCGTCGGTTCCGCCGTGCTGCCAGGATCTACCTTCTCTTTTTTTCTTCCTACCAACTTCTTTTGCCCAAGAACTGTGGTTTCGGTTCGTCGTCGCGATCCCTTTGTCCGAGCCGCCCAGCCCAATCCCAACGCCGGGCGAGGGCGGCCGTGGGCTGGGGAACGGAGATCCTGAAGAAGTACGAATCTTACGAATCGAATGGCGGGCCAGATTATCGGCCCGTCCATGGAAGCGTGGGGGCTGCTGCAGTCCCCTACGACAAGCCACGAAGGTCATAGGCCAAGCCGCGTTGTGGCTACCTCGCGGTAGAGCCTGCGGCTCACCATCAAGGCCCAGATCACAAGGCCGCACGTGAGAAGCGTGCCGCTGACGGCCAGCCATTCCGTCACGTAGATCCAGAAGAGCGCCCTGTCCTTCAGTCTCATGGCGTCGTCCTTCAGGCTTGCTAACGCCGACATCGCCGATTCCATGATCTCTGCTGCATCTGCAAATTCGTAGGCCCGGTACCTCCCATACGATTCCAACCTGAGCTTGTCCGTCTCCTGCATCCGCAGGTATACGCCCTGCGTGTTGGCCCCGAAACTATCGGCGAAGTCAAGCAGGCTGATGAGCAGCCATCTCTCCACGTTGTAGAAGGAATAGAGCATGCGCAGGTTGTGTAGCTCGAACGCGTTCTCGGGCAACGGGGCACCCGCCGAGTGAAGGAGGATGTTGATGAAAAGATCGCCCGCGTACTCGTTCTCAAACTCGCTTCGCAAGAAGATCGGTGACCACCAGGAGGAATCGAGGTCGTCGGCGACGACCCAGAAGATCCCGCCAGCCGGCCCCACCCTCCATGAAACGAGCCAGTCGCTCTCCTTGCCAAGGCCTAGCGTGATGCCCTTCGATGGAAGTCCCACCACCCTCAATTTGGCCCACACGGTCGCCCCGATCCGCGTCGTGAGGTAGGTAAAGGCGGTGGATCCCTTAACCCTCTCTATGCCGAGGGGGACGAACATCGATAGCACCGGAGGGTCGTGGTTGACGACCCTTATGCTGAAGACTGATCTGTCCTGCTTCATTCCGGCGTTGAGCTCGACGGGCAGTATCTCCCTGAGAGCCGAGTTTGCCCAACCGGGGTAGGCCGACCCGGAGGAGCTCGATAGGTCGCCTCCCATCGTCACAAGACCTCCCAGACCGCTCTCCAAAGCATACCTCATGTCGGATATCTGGGATGGGGTGAACGGGTCGAGGTTTCCGTCGGGGAAAACGAAGAAGTCGATCTCCTTGACCAAGGACTCCCTGGTCCTGGGAAAGTATATCCGGACGTATCTCTGAGCATCCGTGATGCCGAACCTCCCCACGCTATCTGCGTCCGTTGGGATGAGCACGAAGTCCGTGAGGGGGTCGGCGCCAAGCCACAGGGGTATGGGCGACTCTCCCGGCAGGACCTGTCCTATGGCCAGGACGCGAAGCCGTCCCTCACCGAGGGCGGATGGCGAGGCAAGAGAGATCGTTACCAGCGCCAGACATATGCGTTGCCAAGTCTGCCTATGCAGGATCAAACGCGGGAGCAATCTTCCTAGCGCTCATGATAGGCCTGTAATATCTTTCGCATCATACATCGGGGGCAGGCCTTGACTCATTCGCTGGCGGGGCAATCATGGCAGGGTGACGGACGGCATCTCACGATCGGTCGCGCCCCCGCCGAGATCTGGGCGGCTCTGCGCCGCGCGCTAGTCTGAACCGTGACCGAAGCGGGCGCATGGTTGGGCCCCCAGAAGCTGAGGGTAGGATGTGCTGCTTCCTTGCATGCGCCGGGTCTTACGCTTCTCGTCCAGACGGCATGGCTGTTGAAACTTGGAGAATCCACCCCTGGCGCATATCTCGCCTCGGCCTTCTGCGGCGGGGGTGGTTCAGTCGCTTGAGCTCGCGGACCACAGGCTCCTGTACAACCTCGTTTCATCTATTGGCTTTCGGCCGACGAGCCGCGGGCACGGATCGCCCGAAGAAGGGCTCTGCCGGCATTCCTTGCCTTCTCAAGCTCCGAGGGCTTCTTGAGGATATCTCCCTTGTTTCGTGCGAGCACTCTCTCCCTGGCTACCGGCCTTGCGCCGTAGTACTCGAGCCAGCTCAGCATGATATCCTCGTGGGGCTCAAAGCCGGAGGATGCGGCGACGCTGATGAGCGCGAAGTCTAGGCTTGATAGAAGACTTCCCGCTTTGGACGCGTAGTAGCCGTGGCTTCGATCTATGAAGTCCTTCATCCTGCCGGGAGGCCCATCCCAGTACACAGGCGCCCCTATGATTGCGCCCTTGGACTGGGCCAGTAGCTTGAGCAGTTGTTCCACGTCGTCATCCTGTATGGCGCACCTGCCAAGCCTCATGCACTCCCGGCAGCCCCGACAGCTCTCGATCCTGTGTTCGTATATGCGGAGAAACCGGGTCTTCACTCCGGATTTCTGGACTTCGTCCAGCGCCGCGCGTACGGCTAGGTCTGTGTTGCCATCGACCCTGGGACTCCCGGAGACCCCGAGAACGAATTCCTCCATCAGACAGCCCCTGCCTTGGCCATGACCGAGTCAAGCGCCTTCTTGGCCGCCTCTGCCACTAGGTCGGGATCCTTGGACCAGAGATCCTTGTTGAAGAGCTCCACCGAAAGGTCGCCGTCGTAGCCCATCTCATCGAGCGTCCTAATGAATTCGACGACGTCCATGCTACCCTGCCCCGGCAGCACCCTCTTTGAGTCTTCGAGCTCGGCTACCGGCAGCCCCGGTGCATCATCCATGTGGATCAGGAATATCCTGTCGACCGGTATGCGCCTGAGGTCGCGGGTCTTGCAGCCCCCCGTGAAGAAGTGGAAAAGGTCTATCGTGAGCCCCAGGTTGGGCGAGCCAACCTTCCTTATCAGGGGTAGGACGCTTGACGGCGTGTTGAAGAAGTCGCACTTACCTATGGGCTCGAGCCCGATTCTGATGCCGTAGTCGGCTGCCATGTCCGCCGTCTCGCCCGCCCTCTGGACGGCCATCTCGGTTGCCTGAGCGGGGGTGAGCTTGCCCTTGGACGGTATGAAGAGCAGGGCATCGGTTGCCCCGATCTCTTGGGCGAATGCCATCGCCTCTCTGCGCTGCCGTTCCTTGGCCGAGAACTCGGCGGAAGGCTCGTAAAGGAAGCCGCCCAGGAGGAACCCCGCTACGTCCAGCGACGACGATTCCAGGATCCTTTTCAGGTCCTCCATCGACTTCTCCTTCGCATACGCTTGGGCCTTGTCCATGTGGAAGATCTCCACCGATTCGAAGCCGGCCTTCGATGCGGCCGTCAGGCAGCGCTCGAAGGGCACCCCGGAACCCAGGGTAATCGTGTTAAGGCATTTCCTCACATGATTCCTCCGGTCTGCGTGAGCGGAGCCAGGCATTTATGTTTGAGTGCAGGGCTAAGGATGGCCCGTCCTTTCCGAACGAACCGAGGCTCATTCTGTGGTCTGGAACTTCGCCCAAGAGGCCGTCGCGTTTTGGGTCTCGCAACGGCTCCACACAAGTGCCGCGCTGGCCAAGTCTGACCCGGTTCTCCGGACACAAAGCCTAGGCCCGCCCAGAGCTTGACTGTGATCATGTACATTCATCCCGGGGAGAGGGGGTGTTTGCGCGCCCATTGGGATGTATAGGCCCATTGAGATTCATAGGCCTCTTGAGAGCAGATCGGATCCGATCTGGATGAGGATGAAGTCCAAGAGGAAGATCCCCCCGGACAACGCGAGGAGCAGCATTGGCCCCATGATGAGTGTGCCCGTGACCCCTCCGATCACGAAGATCAGCATGGGGAGAATTATGAGGGATCCCATCTGCATGGCGTAGTATGTCCGGTCAACCCTCGTGGAGATCATCAGCTCGACCAAGATGCCCAGCAGGGAAAAGGCCGGGACGGCTAGAAATACTAGCACGATCCAGCTTGCGTTCAGCACCGACACGGATCCGCCTGGGAAGGAGAGACTCACGACCGCCGATATGACCGCGAAGGCGGCAAGGGACGCGCCGAAGCCATAGGCCAAGGGCAGCAGACACTTGCCGAAGAACAGATCCATGTTGCTCAAGGGAAGGGCTAGGAGGGCCTCCAGCGTCTTCCTCTCCCGCTCGCCCGCGAAGGCGTCGGCCGCGATGGTCACGGGGAGCATCGTCGCCAACATCAGGAAGAAGGGCGGGGCCATGAAGTTGACGGCAAAGTAGATGGATTTCTGCATATCGGTCAGGCCAGGGGGAAACACCGAGTCGGGGAGATTCGGCAACTCGGTCGCCGCGTCCTCGGACGCTGAGGCCAAGATCATCATGGAGACGATGAAGATCAGCACTGCGGGAACAAGCACGATGCTGAACTTGAAGTACCCAGGCAGCTCCCTGAAATCCTTTCGCGCGATTGCCAGAGCCCTCAAGACCTGACCGCCTCCAGATATATGTCCTCCAAGGTCCTTGCTTCCCGGCGGAACTCCATGATCCTCCCGCCGAACCTTAGGATCGCCTCCACAAGCTTGTGGGCATTGTCGAACGGCGACGCGATGCGGACCCGAACCGATCCATCACTTGGCTCCGCGGCTTGCACGTAATCCAGGCTGCGGAGCGCCTCTACCAACGACGCTTCAACTTCCTTGAGAACCACGACGTAGGTGCCCGCCTCCGTGGCTTCGCCCCGAAGATCCTTTGTCGAACCGATCATGATTATTCTACCGGATTTGATGATGGCGACCCGGGAACAGAGCGATTCTGCCTCAACGAGGTTGTGGGTGCAGAGGAAGATGGTCTTCCCAGCATCTCGGCTCATCTGCGCGATCTTGTCGCGCACCATCTTGGCCGATTCGGGGTCAAGGCCCGCAGTCGGTTCGTCCAGGAAGATCACGGGAGGGTCATGTACCAAGGTCCGAGCCAGAGCCAGTTTCTGCTTCATCCCCTTGGAGAATGTCCTGACCTTTGAAGTGCGGCGGGTCTGAAGCCCGAAGGCGCTCAGGAGCTCGTCTATCCTCCGCGCCCACTCCGCTCTAGGGACCTGGTACATCTCGCAGTAGAACCTGAGGTTCTCCTCGGCCGAGAGGCTCTCGTAGACCGACGGCGTCTCCGGGAGGAGGCCTATGCTGCTCTTGACTGTGACGGGTTCCTTGACGACATCCCTTCCCAGAACGGTGGCTGTTCCGGACGTGGGTGGGATGAGGCCGCACATCATCCGAATCGTCGTTGTCTTGCCCGCCCCGTTGGGACCAAGAAGGCCGAAGACCTCACCCTCCCTGACCTGGAAGGATATTCCGTCCACGGCCGTGAGCCACCGGAATCTCTTGGTGAGGTTGTGCGCTGCAACCACCGGTTCCGACTCAGACATGGAACTCGCCCTGCTCCATAAGCCTCTCCCAACTCTTCCTCGTCCTCCCGGCGATGCCAACGCTGTAGGCCCTGACCTTTAGGCCGAAGTCCCAAGGCTTGACGGGCGCCCTGTCGACGAACTTTTTCAGGACCAGAGCGATCTTGGCTTGCACCGACTTATCGATCGGGGAGATCATGATGTCGCTGATGTCCTCGGGCTTGAGCCAGCCTGGAAAGCCGAGCCCGGCTCTCATCCTGTACCTGTCGTGGTAGACCCTGATCGTATAGACGCCCCCTTCTATATCGAAGTCATCTCCGTTCTCCACCTGGGAGTGAACGAAGGGTAGGCCTATCTCTCCGAGGATCTGCTCTAGGATTTTGGCCGCCTCCCGGTAGTGGAAGGGGTAGCTTGAGCGCCACGTGTCCTTTGCCATGCTGCTCCTCACCCCGGTCTGGGTGACGTGGGCACCGCCTCGAAAGCCGGATCACGGGCGGCCAAGGAAGGCATGCTCAGGGGCCCTTTGCTCGGCTTCGGCTTGTATCTCTTCGTAGGTTTCGCCTTTCTCTTGACGGCCTGCTCGTTCGGATTGCCTTGGCCCGCGGTTCTGGCGCCTGGCCCCAAGCCATCTCCCTCGTGGTGCGCCTAGTATCCGAGCTTGTCAGTTCAATGTCTTTAAAAATTTCAAGGCGGGCCACTTTCCGATGGGCCTGGGATACTTCTAGCGCGCGTGCGACCACGCATCGCTCGGGGTGTGGGAGGCTTCCTTGACCTTGCAGACCGTATCGGGGGCGTAGTTGCCCGCCCCGGATGACGGGTTCGACCGCCGCCTCGGGTTGAGGAGGATGCACATTGCAGGCGAGCGCGGTGATCGCGCAGGTGGAAGCTAGGGATGATCTTGTGGCTGCAGGCATCGTAGTGGGTGACGGAGACGATGGAGTTGACCGAGCTCGGGACCAGGAAGGCGCATGGGGGGTTTCATCTTCCTTTGGACGGAGGCACTCTCTCAAGGTCGGGGACACGGCCATAGGCCGCATCGTGAGAGACTGCGGTGCGACCAAGAACCGACGACGAGGCCGCCATGAGGCTGTCAAAGTAACTCAGCCCATGCCGGATCCCCGCCGCTTCTTGGCCTTTCCTCGTCTTGCGCGAATCGCCCGGACATGCACCCACATTTATCTTTACGCTGCTGTCGGCCGTGGCGTGGCGCGGGCCCGCCTGGCCTTGATGGCCATAGTGGTGCTTTCGTCGTGCTACCCCGGTTGCGGGGCGAAAAGGATCAAGGTGCTTCTCACCGGCCAGATCGACAACGCGATAGAGCCGCTGCAGATGTGGTTTGCCTCCGAGCCCCTGGTTGACTATCTGCCGGTTCCATCGCGGGACCTTGCGGGCAACCTGGGTGGGGACGAGGCAATGAAGAGGTTCATCCGTCTCTACTTCCCCCGCACCCTGAGGGACATCAAGGCCTTCGACTTCATCCTGCTCAACTCGCCCGTCGTGTACCTCTTCACCTCCGAGCAGCTGGCTTGGATGTACGAAGCGATCGTCGATGGAACCGGCGGGCTGAACACGGCAAGCGTCATGAGCCAGGACGCAAGCATCCACGGGGCGTGGGCCGCCTCGATCCTGCAGACGGCATTCCCCAACGATGCGCCCGCCGTGGTCGCGAGATACAAGGGAGCAACGAGCCCGATAGGCGCGTTCCGCATCCGGGTCAACCGCGAGTTCCCGCAGCCGGTGCTTACGCCCTTCATCCCGCTTGGGGTGGAGACCTTCAATGGCTATGACTCGCGGATCATCATAGCTCGCGAGGGCTCGTCGACGCTGGCATGGCAGGTCGGAAACTTCCCTGCCCTTGGCGAGGTGCCGTACATCGTGGTCTGGGACTACCAGCTCGGAAGGACGATCACGACGGGCGATGCATTCGGCCACACGTTCTGGAGCTCCTACCGCGGAGGAAGGATCACCGACAACATCTACGCCCTGGACATGCTCATGAACATGATATTCTACTGCACCCGGCGGGAACTTCCGGCCGACGTCCTGGCCTTCCACAACATGAGGACCACCTTTGTGGACTTCCGCACGAGGATGGGGCTGCTCGCCGCCTTGATGGAGTTCATCGACAGGTTCGGCGCCAACCCGGATCCCATCCAGCGCAAGGCTGCGGAGCTTGAGAAGCTGGCGGGAGCCGCGAGGGAGAGCTACCTGTCACAGGACTTTGAGACCTGCAGTAGGCTGATGGAGTCGGCCATCGCCGGGTTCTCTGAGGCGGAGGATGTGGCGATTGAGCTAAGGAGAAGGGCCCTGCTGTGGGTTTACGCCATAGAGTGGATGGCGACGACGGGGGCGATCATGATCTCAAGCTCCGTCCTCTGGGCGTTGATGGTTAGGCGGAGGCTGTACAAGACAGTGGCCACCACGAGGGCTGGTTGAGGATCTCCGCAAGTTGGGCCGGGCCGGGGAAGCCTTTACAAGCCGCCGCGGGCGCCCAGTGGGGTGGGATGACGATGCGCAAGCTTTCCATCTACGGTTTGCCTCAGGGCAAGGCCAATATCTTGGATGCGCTCCTGCCTATCGGGACCGTCTTCGTGGGCGGGCTGCACTTCTACAAGCCGGGAGAGAGGGCGCATGCCAGCGAGGCGAGGCACGTGCATGCGGATCACTACGAGATCTTCGTGAACGTGCAGGGCAAGGGGGTCGTCGAGGTCGAGGGCGTAGATTACGAGTTTCGGACAGGTGATGTCATCCTGATAGAGCCCGGCGAGTCCCATCACGTGAGGTCGGACGAGGTAGATCCTCTGGTCAATCTGTGGATGGGAGCCAAAGCATCGGGTCCGCCATGAAAGGCGCTGGTCTGCCAGGCAAGCCGCCGTCCGCCGCCGGATATGTTGCGCCCGGTTGTGCGAGATCACCGACGCCCAAGGGGGAGGGTGGGAGCATCAGGGAGGGGCCATGAGCTCGTAGAGCGCAAAGCGGTTTCTGCTGCCCACCTTCGCTGCGGAGCCGGAGACGCGCAGGGTGTAGGCCACCTTATCCGCCAGGTTCCTTCCGATCCCCGCCTTCTCCGCAATATCGGCCGTCGTGAAGGGAGACGGAAGGTCGTGGGGAAGCAACGCGGCAAGGTCCGCAGGGCCTCTGATGACCCATCGCCCAAGAACCGCGACCAGCCTGGTGTTGCGGGCCCTATTCCTCCTAGACATCTCTCCCCTCTCGTGGAGCCTAAGTATCTCGATGCTGACCCTGCCGTGCGGTATGAGCGGTGCGATGTATACAAGCTCATCAAATGCCCTGATGGGCGAAAACCTTCTTCTTAGCTTCCTAGTCCTTCCCAGCGGAAGCCTCACCTCAAGGATTGCCTGCATGGGGTAGACCACGCACACCGAGTATCCGCCTTCAAGCAGGCCTTGGATCTTGGGCCTTATCCTGTAGAAAGCCTTCGTCTGGATCTCGTATGCCTGCGTGCCGGCGAGCACGTCGACCTTGTATCCGCAGGCCTCTTGCTCGATGAGACCGCCGCGGCAGTAAGCGTAGTATGACTTGAGGTCCCTGTGAAGGCTTGACTCCCGCAGCCCCATCATGTCCGAGACGTAGCTCGTCTTAGGCATCCTTGGCCCCCTTTTTGGTGTTGTGAGGTAAGCTGGCTGCACGACGAGAAATCGATAGTTCGGATCCCCCTATCGGAAGGATCGGGGGCCTGTCCGAGGAGGGCGGTCACGAAGGCCGGGCGCGCTGCAGGGTTATTAAATCGGACGTGGTGCACCCCGGACCCCCAGTTGGGTCCCGGCAACCGGGACCGAGAAAGCCCCCAGAAAAGAGTTAAGAAACCCAGCTCAGACCTGAGTCAAACTGAGGGCTGTTAGTGTCATCCAGCTTCAAGTACATCGTCCGCATGTTCGGCACCGATGTCGACGGCAATAAGCCCATCATGCTCGGGCTGACCAGCATAAAGGGCATTGGGTTCCACATGGCCTTCTCCATCGCTAGGTCCCTTGGGCTGGACTTGAGTAGGAAGATGGGAGATCTCTCCGACGAGGAGGTATCGAGGCTCACCAAGGCTCTGGAGGACCCGGTGTCCTTCGGCGTGCCGCACTGGATGGTGAACAGGCAGAAGGACTTTGAAACCGGGAAGGATCTACACCTGAATACCTCAGATCTCATCATGGCCGTGCGCGACGACATCACGCGGATGAAGAAGATCCGCTGCTACAAGGGCGTCAGGCACGAGCGCGGGCTGAAGGTTCGAGGGCAGCGGACCCGTTCCACGGGCCGCAAGGGCCTGGTCGTCGGCGTCAAGAAGAAGAAGGGCGGCGGATTGCTGAGGGAGGCGCCCGCCGAGAAGGGCCAGAAGGCCAAGGAGGCCCCGTCCGAAAAGGGCAAGGAGAAGGCCAGCGAGTAGGTGGTGGCTTGGGCGGCCCGAGGAAGCTTCACAAGAAGTACGAGAAGCCCAGACATCCCTGGGACAGCGCTAACCTGGAGAGGGAAGCCGCCATCCGGAAGAAGTACGGCCTCAAGACCAAGAGGGAGATCTGGAGGGCGGAGACCATCCTGCGAGGCTTTAGGCGCCAGGCCCGGCAGCTTCAGGCGCTGAAAGGCCCAGCCGCGGAGAAGCAGAAGGCCGAGCTGATCAGGAGGCTCATGTCCCTGAACCTGGTCAAGGAGGGCGGGACCCTGGATGACGTGCTGAGGCTCAGCTTGGAGGATGTGCTGAACCGCAGGCTTGATGCAGTGGTCTATTCCAAGGGGCTTGCGTCCACTCCTAGGCAGGCTAGACAGTTCATAAGGCACGGCCACATCGTGATCAAGAACCGGGTGGTCACGGTTCCAAGCTACATGGTCCTTGCGAACGAGGAGGGCTTCATTGGCCACCGGAAGGGCTCGACGGTTCAGCAGATAGTTGTGGCGCGGTCCCCGGAGCCGGGCGGGCCGGAGAAGAAGGAGGGCTAGTCGATGGCTAAGGACAAAGAGGGCGTGGCGCACATCTACTCCAGCTACAACAACACGATCATCCACATAACCGACCTCACCGGGGCCGAGACGATCAGCTTCTGGTCCGGCGGGAGGGTGGTGAAGCAGGACAGGATGGAGGCGACGCCGTACGCAGCGATGAAGGCTGCCATGGGGGCAGCCGAGGAAGCCAAGGAAAAGGGGATAACGAGGATACACATCAAGGTCCGGGCCCAGGGCGGCTCGAAGGCCAAGACTCCCGGCCCGGGGGCGCAGGCCGCCATAAGGGCGCTCGCACGGGCCGGCCTCATCCCGGGCAGGATAGAGGACGTGACGCCCATTCCACATGATGGGACGAAGGGCAAAGGCGGCAAGCGGGGAAGAAGGGTCTAGGGCCCGGTGCTTTGCTTGAAGTTCCAGATCCTGAGCCGCAGCGAGATGGAGATCGAGATGCTGGTGGAGGGGATCTCCCCTGCCCTGGCTAACGCCTTGAGGCGGGCGATGATGACCGAGGTCCCCACCATGTGCATCGACGACATAGAGGTCTTCGAGAACTCCTCCTCGCTGTATGACGAGATTCTGGCCCACAGGCTGGGGCTGATACCGCTAAAGACCGACCTTGAGAACTACGTCCTGCCCGAGGAGTGCAGGTGCGAGGGCAGGGGCTGCAGCTCGTGTTCGCTGACCTTCATACTGGACCGCGAGGGCCCCGGCACCGTTCACAGCGGGGACCTCCAGTCCGAGGACCCGAGGATATTCCCGGTCAGCGACGACATCCCGATCGTCAAGCTGGCCGAGGGCGAGCGTATAAGGATGCAGTGCACGGCCGTTCTGGGCAAGGGGCTAGTGCACGCCAAGTGGCAGCCCGGCGTTGTGTCCTACAAGATGGTCCACCAAGTCGAGGTGCCGGACGGCTGTGATGCCGCGGTTGTCGAGAAGTGCACGAGGGGCGTGTTCGGACTCGAGGATGGCCGGGTGGCCGTGAAGGACACGACCCGCTGCAACCTGTGCGGCATCTGCCGCAAGCTCTGCCCCGACATCAAGATCTCAACCCGAAGCGACAGGTTCGTCTTCAGGATAGAGTCCAACGGGAGCCTGCCTGCCGACGCAATATTCTTCAAAGCAGTCGAAGCATTAAAATCCAAGGCCGAGGAGTTCTCGGAGAAGATTTGAGCCAGGCGCGGGGGTGGCCGAGCTTGGACAAAGGCGCAGGCTTGAGGAGCCTGTGACGTAGGTCTGCGCGGGTTCGAACCCCGTCCCCCGCACCATACCTCGATAGTTCTTGCCGGAGTCCGGGAGGCCTATGGAAGACATAGCGACCTCGGCCTCACTATCTTGCCAGCTAGATGCGCGAGGCCCTGACTGACGGGGCTAGGGGCGAGAGGCAGGTCCATCGCTGTCGAGCTTCTAGAATCAAGCTCGTCCACCGGGTACTGGAGCATCAGGGGGACTATCCTGTCGTACTCGAAGCCAGCCGGACGATGTGTACGGCGGGCTGCCTCATCTGCGGCTGACTACATATGCGGCCCCTTCTACTAGGCAGAGGTCCCGCCGGTGAACTACAGCCGGGCCGTCACCTAGGCGGGGCAGCTGTGCCCATGTTAGGTTACTCTCTCGCTAGTGCCCAAGCGGGTCGCCCCTGCTTTGCCATACAATTCCCGCCTGACCATCAGTATCCAGATCAGGGCCCCGGACAGAACCGAGACGCCGGCCACGGCCATCCATTCCACTGTGTACACCCAGGCCAGCGCCTCATCCTTGAGCCGGATTGACTTGTCCGTCAGCCTGTTCAATTCCTCCATCAACTCATTCATCAGGGCGTAGGCCTCGTCGAATCGTCCTTCTAGGTACATGGAGTCCGCCGTGGACTTGCGGTCCTCCAACTCGGCCAGCTCCACGCTCAAGCCTCGGGTGTTTGCCCCGAACATCTCGGCGAATTCGAAAACCGAGATGACTAGGGATCTGTCACGACGGAATGCCCACAGCATGTCTCTCAGCACATGGACCTTGATGGGGTCCTCGGGAAGCTCCCGGTGAGATCCGTGCCAGATGATGTTAAGTACGACATCGACCGAGAACGGGTTCACATTCACATCCAAGAACGGATCGCTTCTTGTGAACCCCATGAATGTGAAGGTGGTTGCAGCCTCATATTCCCACTCGAAGATGTGGGCCACATCCCCGGGCAACGGATAGGCATACTCGAGGCGGTCGGTCTTGATCCAGCTGAGTATCTTGCTACCTGGCTTCGGAATGGTGAGAAGCCCGCTGTAGGTCTGGATCGCCGTCTCGATCTCCTTCTTGAAAGGCCTCACCACGGGGGGGATAGTAGGATCATCGTTCACCACGAGCCTCCCCTGCAACCCAGACGCGTATCCCGGGTCCCTGATCGCCGCCATCGCATCGTTGGGAAAGGCCTCCGAAAGCGTGCTGGTGGCCCAGCGCTCGGCCAAGTGTAGGTGCACGCTGATGGAACTCCGGGTGTTTGCCGCCCCCAGCCCGTGAACCGTAATGGCTTCGTACATCCACTGAACCTGCTGTGGCAAAAAGAACGCCATGTCCACCCCCTGGTAAAGCATGAAATCATACGAGACTAGATCCTCGAACTTCCTCGGGAAGTAGATCCGCATCATCCTCTCGATGAACCCCACCTCGATTCCACCGGTTGTGGGCTCTCTGAGGGGGACGATCGTCCCTCGGATGGCAGGATCGGCCAGCATCCATCCACCTACGACCTCGGTGAACTCAGGGTTCACCATGGCGAGAAGACCAATTGTTGAAGCAGTAGCCGGAAGGCAGGTTGGCAGGAGGAGACAGGTCGCCAGGAGGGCGTCCAGCACCCTCGGCATGCGGTGGCCTCTAGGCCAAGTCCCGTCGTGATCCTGGCTTACCTGACCTAGTCGCATTCCCCTGAAGCCGTTTCCTTCGAGTAGCTTGATGACATCCCGAGGGCGCATGGGCCGGATACTGGGCAAGGGTTTTCACTCTCCGTATCCCAAGGACTCCGTTTCGCAGATGTTTCCTCAATTCCCTCTTCACTCATGGTCTCCAAGTATATGGCTCTAGGCTTCTTTCGCGTTGTCCATAAGCACTTGCAGCGTATCTCCCTGCGTGTGACATCCAAGGAAGGCTGGAGCGAGTGACACGTAGCCTCCACTGTCATCTCCAAGAATTACCATGTCGAGCTCAAGCATGTGGTCCTGCGTCCTTCTCGATCACAACCGTCATCCTATGGACAGGCATGGACGTGCCCCAGGTTCCCTTGGCGACGTGCGTTGTGTGTCTGTGCCTTATTATGGGTTTTCCTGTATCCTGCATCCCGTATGCCCGTATGTACGAATACCACAAGGCCGTTGGCGATTCGCTTAGAATGCCGGCAATAGGATGTTCGACGTCGTCGTGGAAGCGGTCGGGGATCAGGAGACGGTCAACCTCGCGCCAATGCTGGCGCGCGAGAAGGGCATGGTCCTGTTTTTCGGCATCCCCGATTTCGGGACGACCCTGGCGCCGCGATCATTCTTCGGGAAGCAGCTCCACTTGACCACCAGCGAATATCCTGAGCGTCCCGACTTTCTCCGGGCCCTCCGAATGATGAGCAATGGCGATATCGACATGGAGAGGATGATAACCCACCGCCTTTCTTTCTCCGAGGTGCAGAGGGGATATGAGCTTGCCGACACCCGAGCTGGCGGAGTCCTTAGGGTTGTTCTGAACATGGAGGACTTCTAGTCCGAGCGATAAGCCGCTCCTCGGCCCTGCCGATGGCAATGTGAACCCGTGCGTTGCCCTTCCGCTCCCCCTTCCCCAGCCTCTCCTCCTGACTCACAGCTGGCTAGATACGTACCTTGTCGATTTTGGGGAGCCACAACCCTAGAGTAGGGATGAACTTCTTACGCAAGGCCTAGCGGATGCTGCTCTTTCCGTGAGCTGTCTTAGGGACCAAGGTTGCAGTGCATCTGAGTGCGAATCGTTCTCCTGCATGATGCGATCAACTGATCTCCAGCCGATTCGATCAGAGGCTTCACCGGGGCGCAAGCCTCGTGTATCGGACCTGCCTGTAGAGCCTTCGTCGGACCATTAGTGACCAGAGCAACAGCCCACACACGAGCGCCGTTCCGGTAACGGCCAACCAGTCGATCACGTAGACCCAGACGAGAGCCCTGTGCTTGAGCCTCATCGCCTCGCCCTCGAGGTTCTCCATCATCTGGCCCGCGGTCCGGTAGCTCTCAAGCGCATCCTCGAAGCGCAGGTTGAGGTACTGGGGAAGAGCACCGGCAACCACCCGGTCGATCTCGGTCAGCCTGTCCACGATCCTTTGGGTGTTTGCCCCGAACGACTCGCAGAACTCCAGCAAGGCTAGGAGCATGGACCGCCTTGTCGCGACCTCAAATATCTTCGACCTCGTGGCCTCCACCAGCGCCAAATCCTGGGGTACAGTCCTATCATCAAGGTAGATGAGGAGGTTGGCGCAGAAGTCATAGACATACTTCCATCTCACGGAATAGAGGTACCATCCGCCCTCGCTGGCAATCGAGAACGTCCTCGGCCCGCCCTCAAGCCTCCATGTTACCATCAGGGGAGCATCGCATCCGGGCGAGACGACCCGTGCAAGCTCCTCGGCCCCGGGCCTAACGGTCAGGTAGTTGTGGTCCCATGGACCACCGCGCAGGGCAGGGTCATCTGGGTCCCAGGGGATGCTTCTCATGAGCTCGTGTTCGGGCTTCAGTACGACTATTCGATGCTGTGGGGAGTCGTGCCAACCGCCGGGGACGTCCTCGGTCGGAAGCAGCGGCCCGATCGGTGTCTCACCCCACGCGGGATAGCCAGCGTAGCCGCCGAACGACTGCCAACCGCCGGTCATGACCATGCCCAGCCCGCCTTCGGAGACGGCGCGGGCCAGCTTGTCTATGTGCTGCCCGACCGCATGGACGTTGGCCTCGAAGAAGACGATCACATCGTAGTTCGAAACCACGTCTTGGAGGGTCCTGGGCATGTAAAGCCTGACGAGCCTGTTCAGGTCCTCAATTGTCGGGGCGGGCATCGGTCCGAAGAGCATGAAGTCCCGGATCGTGGCCTGGACGAAGGTGGGCCGGAAGAGGGGATCGGACCTCATCAACCAGTACGGCATGGACCGCGCGACGCACCCCACGTAGAGCACGCCGATCCTGCCATCCTCTAGGCACCATGTCGCCGGAATAGCCACGAGGAGCAGGCAGAGCAGGAGGCCACCGGAGACCTGCGCCTTGCTGTAGGCACGGGCAGATTTCAATGGTTTCGTCATGCCTAGAGATTTAGTTCGTACCATACTTAAGGTTGACGATGGCCAATCGGTTCTCGGCACTGGTGGGGCACAGTGCCCGTCTCGTCAAATGCTGGAGCTGGTGATCAAGGTCTCCGAGGGAAGAAATGTGTCTCTGGTCTCTTTGAGTCTTTCTCCCAAGGCCCTCTCCAGCTTGCGCTGCGTCTTGGCGCATAAGGGATGGGCGGGGAAATTGTCCATCTCGGCTACTGAGCGTTACTTGGACCGCGACGAAGCGGCCTTTGAACACTAGGGATCCGCGTCGGTTCGCCTTGCCCGCGAGTGATCGCGTCTTCAGGCCCGCAAGGGGACGGTGCTTTACCAGGTAAAGTTAATAGCAGCTCGCGGCACAGCAGGGGTGGATGGACGACAAGAAAAGGGCCCCAATGAAACTGGTCTCCTTGACGCCGCAGGAAAGCATCCTGCTGACTCTGGAGCACGGTATGCACACCTACACTGAGCTTAGGCGGGAGACCGGACTCAGCGATAGGTGGCTTACGGCCAAGCTGCGGCAGATGCAGCGCGCGGGCTTTCTAGACAAGAGAGGGGCCTACTACGGGCTGAAGGGCGGGCCCAATCCCTCGGCCTACGAGCAGAGCCTTTTCATGGCAGGCCAGGCGGGTTGCGGACGAGCTGGCCAGGTTCCCCGCCGTCCTCAGCGTGGTGCTTTTTGGGAGCGTGGCCAGAAATGAGGCCGAGGAGTACAGTGATCTGGATCTGATCATCGTAATCAGCGACGGGGAGGCGAGGGAGGCTATCCTGGCCGATGTCGCAAGGTTGGAGATCTTGTACCATATGGCGATCGAGCCTGTGATCCTTTCGGGGGCGGATCTCTTGGATAACCTCCGCTCGTCGGGGGCGGGCATTGCGTACGGGTTGGCGGAAGGGTTCCAGGTCCTCGTGGACAAGACCGGTGGGCTTGGCAGAGTCCTCCTGGAAAGGACCCGCGAGATCAGGCGAAGCCATGTCTTCTTGGAGGAGGAGAGGCTGTGGGTGAGGGCAGAGTAGATGTGTTGCTTGAGGTTGCCGAGGCCAACCTGCTTAGGGCCGAGAAACGCCTGCGTGACGGGGAGTACGATGCTGCGGTGTTCCACGCATCGATGGCTGCCGAGAGCGCGGCACACGCCATGATCCTGCAACTTGGGGGAACGGAGGCGAAGAACCACAAGGCGATAAGCGCGCTCGCCGTGGTGATGAGACGGGCTAGGCCGGAACTTCTCAAAGAGGAGAGGTACAGACAGCTCATCGCGAGAGGTAGGAAGATCGAGAGGGAGGTGGTATTCTCCCGCTACCCCCTCAAGATCGCGGGCCAGTGGATCTCGCCCATGAAGTACTTCACGCTGGAGAAGGCGGGGGGTTCGGTTGAGATGCCAGGTTCGTCGTGAGCGTGATAAGGGCTCATCTGGGTAAGTCGCAGACTGGCTAGCGGACGAGCATAGGCCCGGATGCGCATCCGTTCCTGGCATGCATTGCGCGGTCATCATTCTATGGGCTCCGTCGTCGGCTCTGGCCTCATCCGCTCTTGATGTGAGAAAGGGCTCTCCACGGGCCCGGCCAATGTGCTGTGTTTGAGGTTCCGGACGGAGATGACCAAGCCGGCCCTTCGCTCCGACGGATCACCGTCCCTTACCAGCAATGTGGCCATCAAGCGCCTCCGTAAGGACATCGTCGGGCTTCGGAGAGAAGTGGAGTTGATCAGACACATGCTGGAAGAGGACTACGATGTGGAGGAGAAAACAAGGAGAACACCGGAGCAAGAGAGGACGCCTGAGTCGGAGCACGTGGATCTCGATGAGCCATAGGGTGAGACTGCACCCCAACGCCGTCAAGTCGATCCTTTCCACCACCCAGTGTCTGCTTGCGCCAGAAACCGTGCGGCCCCAGCATGTCACCGTGGTCTGAGGTGAAGACAAGTATGGTGTCCCTTTCGAGGCCGTTCTGCTTGAGTGCCTGATCAAGCATGCCGATGCAGCCGACCATAGCGGTGCAGCCGACCATAGCGGTTATGTGGGCGTAGTGGCCGGCGAGACGCCGCTTAGCAAGATCCTCGCAATCGTCGGGAACGTTGGGCCTCAGGACGAGGGAATCGGGCCTGTATGTAGGCGGTATCAGAGCCGGCTCCGGCAAAGGCATAAGCGATGGAGACTGCGTCGTGGTTGAGGTGAAGGTCGTTCATGAAGACCCCCTGTGTCAGGGGTACCTGCTGGTAACCATGCAGGCCCTAGCCGGCTGTAGACCGGGCAACCTATGGCCGCGTTCGTGAAGGAGATGTTTCAGCTGGCCAGCGCATCGAGGTTGGGCGTCTTGACGTTCGGGTCACCTGCCTAGCCAGCTCCCCGGAGCCTCCACTGGTCGACAAAACACGGACAGGACGTTGGGCATTTCGTTTCCCGTGATGCCAGTCCTCTTCATATCGACCGTTCCCGCCGGGTCGAGCCTTCTTGCCCCGGATGGTCCGGGTTGGGTTGCCCGCACTCTCTTAGGCGGACTAGCCGATGGCTTTCTTTGGGTCGGGTCAATAGATTTGGCTACGCCCGCCGGCAGGAAAGGACGAAATCCTCCCGTGTAGGGATGATGGGCAACGGCCACGGACTGACCAGAAAGTCTATAAGTTTTCCACGACCTATGATGGGCAGTCTCGAATGAGAGCCGCAAGCGCCTGGCGGGCGGAGGGCGTGCCATGAGGGTGGGATGCCTGCGCAATGCTGAGTCGGGCAAGAGAAGTGCACATCAGAGGCACCGCGCCATCTGCGTCGCAACCGTTGCATCAGTCCTGCTCGTCCTCGCGGAGATCGGCCATGGCTTGGAGGACGGCCGAATAGGGGTGCTGTACGTCGGCTGCATAGCCCGATCGCGGCCCTTCTGGCTCATGAGGTCGGATCCCCTGTTCCGCATGGGCTTCGTGCAGGCGACGCTTCGGGACTGGGCGGCCGTCGGCCCCATGCCTGCGATGAGCGAGGCCCAGGTTCACAGGATGGTGAGGATGCAGATGCCCCGCACGTATGACGATCTGGTGGAGCGGTACGACGTCGTGGCTCTTCACAACGCCAACGTTCTCGCCGTCTCGCCCCACATCCAGAAGATGGCCCGCGGGGTCTCAGAGGGGGGACTCGGTCTGCTGATGTCGGGCGGGTGGGAGTCCTTCGGGGGGACGGGGTCGTCGTATCCGCCCTGGGGCGGGACGGCCGTCGGCGAGCTTCTCCCAACGGAGGATGTGGTCGGCACCTGGGTTCCCTCTGGGCGCCTAGGGATCGACGAGCCGCGCCACGAGCTGATCAGCAGTCTCCCCTGGGATCTGACCGACCTTGACCTGACAAACGAGGTGAAGTGGGACCACAATCTCGTGACCCTTAAGCCGGGCGCCGAGCAGCTCGCGCATGCAACGTACATGGGCCGGGACGATCCTCTCATGGTCGTCTGGACCTTGGACAACGGCGCCAGGGTCTTCGCCCTGACGAGCGAGATCCATCGCTTCTTCTGGCAGGGCGGGGAGTACCGCAACGTGTGGAGGTACGCTTACGACTACGGTTGTAACCTCATGATCTACCTGGACAACCGCCCCGTGCCGCAGGACGTCGGGCTCGTGCACGCCGCCAGGGCCAAGATGTTCGAGGTTGAGACCAGGAGATCGCTGCTCGTCGCGCTCCTGGAGTTCTGCGAGTCATTTGGAGCGAGCACCCGTAGCATCTCATCCAGCTTCGAGGAGATAGATTCGGTGATCGCCGAGGCCCTGCCGCAGTACCTTCAGCTCCAGTTCGAGGAGATGCTGGAGAGCTACCGCGTTGCGGGCGAGATGCTGGCCAGGGCGGAGGAGGAGGCGGTGAGGCTAAAGAACCGCACCCTGCTCTGGGTCTACGTGATAGAGTGGTTGACCGTGACCGGCACGGCGATGGTCTGCGGCTTCCTGCTGTGGTCCCTGATGGTCCGCCGAAAGCTATACCGCGAGGTCCGGATCACGAGGTTCGCGATGTAGGCTTCGGGTTCAAGCGAACCGTGGGCATATCTTTTCCCGCCTGACGGTTGGGGGCGGTCACGGAAAGCGCACCTGCTGGAGGCAGTGGAATTGGGGCAGGGGGATGAGATCCGTCCCGGTTGCGGGCTAGGTCTCCCTGGCTTCTTGCGGTCGAGGTCCAGCCATTTACGGGAGCGAAGACGAGAGGCGGGGTTCGAGTTTCTGGGAGAAATCGTCCAGATTTCCCTCAAAGAAGATCAGCTCGCCGCGAACTCGAGCGCGCATGCCGGGCTCCATGGTGGGAAAGAAGGGGTCCGCGTGCATGCAGGGATGGTCGGGGTTATTGACGAGTGAGTAGGTGTCCTCAAACCACGTCATCGCCACAAGGCGGCTGCCATCCCGGGAGACCGTCGCGATCACCGGAAGATCGGCCAGCGCGCGGCCGCCCCTCCAGCCCAGCCTGTACCTGCCCGCCTCCCGCTCTATCCTGCGCGCCTTCGGGAAGGGAACCCAGCCCATCTCCGGGATGTGGACGAACTTGTTCTCGGCCGTGTAGTCGGAAAACTCCTTTATTGCCCGGAGGAAGACGCAGGTCTGCAGCTTGATGTCAGCCAACGTATTCTGGCTTCCGTTGAAGATGTACAGCTCAGTGCCCACGGCTTGGTCATTTTGCCTCACGAGCCTTCCCCCGAACGTTATGCCGTTGGGGAGTCTCCTCTCGAACGCGATTCCATCCGAAAGCCGCTCCCACGGGACTTGCGGAAGGTCCGGGAAGAGGCAAGGAAACGCTGGATTCACGTGACTCAGGTACAGGAGCCCGAGGTTCGTGAAGATCGCCTCGGGGAAATCGAACCATAGATAGTCCTGGCTGGGCCATGGCGGGCTGATCCACGCGATCTGTTCGAACGGGTAGTGGGGGCGCCAACAGCCGGGCAGAATCCTTATGCCACTTATGCAGGTCTCGTAGGAGCTCATGGAGAGCGCGAGTGGATCGGCGGCTCTTGAAGATTACCATCGTACACCGCCCCGGTCGCCGGACGTCTAACGTTTTCGGCATCTTCGGTGCTGCTACCTTGCCTGGACTATCCCTAGCGCGCTCAGATGCCAACCCTGGGCTTTCGCGCAAACTAGATGCGCTTGGAGGGGGATTTGCGCACGAAGGTAAGCCAGTAGACCGCTATGGATCCAAGCGACCCGCCCACGATTGCGAATACGTTCCTGAGCAGGCAGGAAAGATTTGCCGCCCTCTCCCTGTCCTCGGCCGCCCTTCTCAACGAATCGATCGTCCGCGCCGTATGCTGGTAGAACTGCTCGGCCTTCGATACGCTATCCTGGAACTTCTGCTCGTTCGTCCAGACCCAGTACAGCGAGTTCGTGAAGAGTGTCCTGAATGCCGGTTCGTTGATGAAGAGGCCGAAGTAGCCTTGACTCCTTTCGATGTCGTCCCCGCCGAAGGTTGCGAAGGTCACGGAGACGCCCTCGTCGCGGTACCTCACGAGAAGTGGCGCCCCGGTGCTCTGTTCCGTGAACAGCACCTTGTACTCGCCCGACTTGGGCCGTTTCTCCTCGAAGAGGCCCGATGAGAGGTTCCGGTGAAGGATGAACCTGTGATGGGCCGCACTGAAGCTCGAGATTCCCTCGGAGATCTCGTCCTCCTCGGCCTTGATGAAGCTGATGAAGGATTTCCTGGAGACGGGGTCGTAGGTGCCGGAACCATACGAGTTGCCGAATATGGGCAGGACGTCCTCCGAGGCGTTGCGGCTTGCCGACCACATGGTGGCGAAGCCCATTCCCACGATGCCACCCCCCTTGTTGAAGAACCACTCTAGGGTCGAGTTGAGATCTTGCCCGACGTCCCGCGCGAGGCTCACCACGATGGCTTTCACGTCCGGGAAGAACGCCGCGGCCCTGAACTCGTCCAACCGTTGACAGACCTGCACTCTCGCCTCGGCGAATCTGCCATCCTCCTCGATCACGGTTCGCAGGGCCTGGCCGTAAAGCGGTGCGGCGGGGCAGTAAATGAGTATCACGGGCGCAACGGAGCTTTCGGCCCAGGCGACGAGGGATTGTGAGAGAACGAGCACCAACAGGAGGGCAATTCGCCTGGGCATGCAGGCCCAGTCGTGCCTGGGTCCTGATAAGTCTTTCAACCCAACTCCGGCGGAGATCATCGGCCCCACCCGATTGCTCGAGGTGTAGAAGTAGTTATAAGAAAAGCATGGGCAGCGGGAGGGGTCGGTTCTTGGTCGACACGAGACTCGTGGGCGTACTGGCAATCGCTGCGATAGTCTCGACCACCCTCTCCATCCTTGTCTTCAGCAGGGTGGATGAAGAGAGGATAGAGGTTCTCAAAAACCACTGGGAAACTCCGACGGTGGGCGGGTGGTGGCACCTGCCTTTGGCCGAGGGTGCGGTTCCCTATACCCTCGGGGTCGTCGCGCGGAAGCCGTTGGGCCGGGTCTCGATAAGGTTCGGCGTGCTGAGAAACCAGTCCTTCAGCCTCAACTACACCGGCCTGCAGGGGCTATCGGCTAGGGAGATCGCCTCAAGGGTCACGGAACTTTCATTTCTGGACTCTCGGGCCAGGGATTTAGCCCTTCACATGGATGTGAAGCCAATCGAGCACGAGGTCGATGCCACATTCGGCGGTGCTCGGCGGAGGGTGCTTGTGATCGATTACTATCCTTGCCTTGAGGCCCTGGTGGATCCGGGCTGGCCGCTGGAGGCACCCTATCTCTTTGCCCTCGTCTTCGACGGATCAGGGAACCTTTCGCAGCTCTACTCCGGCTTCTGGGATTTCTTCGAGGCCTGCGCGGCGAGCGTGCCGGAGATCGCCATCCAGCTTAACGAGAAGATCACGAGGTACGCCAATGAGCAGAACATGGCCGAGGGCCGCCTGCCGATCAGCATGACCCGCGAGATGGTGGGAAAGGTCTCCTTCGACGACCTTAGGAGGGACGACCGCATATTCGTAAGCTTCAGGGTGAACGGCGCGGCCGTGCCCGGAGATGCGGCCTTCATGCAGATCATACGCCTCGAAGTTGATGGGGAGTACCTAGACCCCCTGATCAACGTCCTGAGAAGGTGAGGCTCGGCTAGGATTTGGCGCTCCTTCGGGCTCCTCCTTGTGACTGGATGTGCCGCTACCTCTCGCCGAGACGCGTGACCGCGACCTCCCGATATAGCCTCCTTCGGATCATCACGGTCCAGAGGATGAATCCGCAGACCATGCCCGTTGCCGTCACCGATAGCCACTCGATGACGAAGACCCAGAGCAGCGCCCTGTTCTTGGCCCTCATCATGTCATTGCTCAGCTGCCGCATGTCGTCGTTGGCGTCGGCCAGTATCTCGGTCGCCTTTGCCATGTCGCCGTCGACGAAGGCCTCTTCGGCGAGCAATCGCCTCCCCCTCGTCTCGCCAAGCTTGACTTCGAATGGTCGAAGGTTGGCGCCGAAGCGGTCGACGAACTCTATGACGCTGATCGCCACCCTCACCTGTTCGTCCAACGCGGCGAAAAGCGCGCGCGCCTCATGGACAAGCTCCAGGTCATCCGGGAAGGGGAGGCCTGTGGCAAAGCAGAGATGGTTGAACACGTAGTCGGGAAGGTACCTCCAGAACCTCTTGACCTCGTCCGGCATGGTGTCCCAACCGTGGTCGTAGTGCAAGACCATACCATTCCCATAGGCCCGCGTGACGAAGGCGGGCGTCTTCCTCCCGCTCCAGACAGCCCATATCGTTGTGCCCTCCTTTGGGATCAGGTCACCGTGATGGCCCCAGTTGATGATGATCTTCTCCATGTCGGGGAAGTCCACCAAGGGTCCATGTGTGACTATCTCGTAGCGCTGCCTTCCCTTAATGGCTTCGATGCAGTTGGGATAAAGCTCCGCCGGGAACGCATCGTATAGGGTGGTCTCCTGCCAGTACTCCATCCCGCACATCGAGACGCGTTGGGCGAACTCGACCAGTAGCAGCCCGATGCCCTCGTACACCCCCTTTCTGAACCATTCCAGGTAAGTGTCCGTGAGCACCTTGGGCGAGAAGTCGTGGAAGATCATGACGTCTGTGCCCGAGACGAGGTCGCTGTACCTCCTAGGGAGGTAGGCCCTGGCGAACCTCACCGCCTCGTCGTATCCCAGAACCAAGATGGTGCAGGGGACCGTCCCGACGAGCTGGAACCTTGGGTCCGTCCCCAGCATGTCGATGAACATGTGGTTGTTCGCGACGACCTCGCCGACCCACAGGACCTTTTTCTTGCCATCGGTCCCTCCAAGCCCGCCGATGCACGGAATTGAGAGCAGCAAGAGAAGGACGGGCAGATGCTTTCTCGGCACGGGGTGTCCCGAAAGCAGCCTAGTACATAAATCGCATCCCAGGCACCGTCCGAAGCCTTGACTCCCGAGGATGGATTCGGACCGGGTGGGTTCGAGCCTGCTAACTGCTTCCCAGCATCAAACCTGTTCGTGCTCAGCGCTTCCTCCCCGTCATAGACCCTCTCGGTCCACTGTGAGGAGGGCGGCCAGAATCGACTGTGTGGCCATCGCGACGTTCGGGATATCGACCGATTCCGGCACATCGGTCTCAAGGTGGTAGTTCGGATCGGCGTAGGGATGGGACCCGACATTGGCGATGGCAGCTGGGAAGCCCGCATTCACGAAGGAGCCGTCGTCGTCCCCGGGCTGCAGTCGCTTGTGGATTGACTGTTCCAGCCCGATGCCGTACTCCTCGTTCACCTCGCTCATCAGCTCGGCCAGTGGCCGCCCCTCGGGCATCGTGTAGAGCGTGGCATTCGTCTTTCGCCCGGCATCAACGTCGGCCTGTGGCTTCCCACCCAAGGAGTCCGTGTTGAAGACCGCGATGATGTTGTCTCCTCGCGCCCCGGCAGCCTGTGCGGCCGTCACGCTGGTCCACGGAGTGTGCTCCTCGTTGCAGAAGAGGAACACGACCGAACGACGGGTCGCCTCGTGGGATAGGATGCGGGCCATCTCTATGAGCGCGACCGTCCCCACCGCGTTGTCGTATGCGCCCGGCGAGTCCAGCCAGCTTTGTGAGTCCTTGTGGGCACAGATTACGATGATTTCCTCCGGCCGCTCCGTGCCGGCCTTCCTTGCATACAGGTTGTGGGCCGTGTACCAGGGGTCCTTTGGATCGGGCTTGCCGTACTGGTGGGCCTTCGGTTTGGAAGGGTCACGGCGGTATGCCTGGACGCGCACGCCCTCCCTTTCGACCGCGTAGCCCCATCCCTCCAACTGCGCCTGAATGTAGTCATCAGCCTCGTCGAGGGTGCTCTCCTTGTGCCCGGGAAGGGTGCAATTAAGCTTGCGAAATGGTAGCGGGTGTTTGGAGAGGTAAAACAGGTCAGCGGAGAGGCGGGAGGCATCGATACCATCAATGAGTCGAGCGATCTTGTTGTCAGGCATGCCATGTGGCACCTCGGTGTTGATGCTCAGACATGCGCACCCAACTTCCTCGTCGCGGTCCCGTGTGTGCCCCGCTTTGTCGCTTGGGTCGGCGTCCAGGGGCCGGGACAGGCAACGGGTTGAGCGTCTTCGAGGGTCTCATGCCCGTCTTGTCACCCCCGCCTCCCTATACAACCGCCTCCTGACCATCAACGTCCAGGAGAGGAACGCTACGGCGCAAATTGTCCCGGTGACTGCCGACCACTCCACCGCGTAGACCCAGAACATGGCGCGTGCCTTGAGGATGATGGCCCTCTGCTCGACCCTATTGGTGAGGTCGAAGGCCTCCCGCAGAAGGGCTTGGGACGACTCGAAGTCCTGTGAAAGATATTCCTCCCCGGCACGCTCGACGAGCACGTCGGCCTCCGTTATCTGCTCCTGCAGGCTCCGACTGCTGGCGCCGAACTTCTCGACGAAGTCCAGCAGGGAGTACAGGACCCCAGTCCTGAGAACGTAGTCCTTGAACCTACCTCTGAGGATGTGGACCAACATGGGGTCCGATGGCAGTTCCCTGCGGAGCGAGTACCAGACGATGTTGGTGAATATGTCCAGAGCATACCTCTCCTTGCCATCTCCTCCCCACCAGTATCCCCACATGGGGCTGACGAACTGGTCGCCGGTAGCCCAGATCCTAGAAGCCCTGTCGCCGAACTCCCATGAAAGAAGGAGCGGACAGCTGGTCTTGCCGAGCTTGAAGGGTATGTCCTTTGCCCTGGCCCACTCCGTGGTACCTTCCTTGGGGAACAGCAGCCGGGTGTAGCCGAAGGGCTTGACGCTCTCGATGCCAAGGGCCTTGTACGGCCTGATCACCGGCGGGAGGGACGGATCGTCCACGATCTCCAGGTTGTAGGCCTCTATGTTGTCGAACGCCGTGGCGATGAACTTCTCCTGGTCGTGCGGAAAGGCCTTGGGCAGGTCGGAGCTCATCCAGGGGACGTACATCTCGGGATACGCGCTCTGTGTGAAGCCGAGTGCTCCAGTTCCCTCCTTCTCCAAAGCTCTGTACATCCACTCGATCTGCGCGGGGTCATGGTGTTGCAGATACGGCTGGTCGTAGACGAAGAAGTCGTACGAGAGCAAGGCTTCGTACGATCGGGGCATATAGATCCGGATGAATCTGCGTAGCTCCTCGGTGGTGTAGATACCGGCATGGATGGACCTTGAGACCACGAGCGTGCCCTCCAGGGAGGGCTCGGCCCTGAGGAAGTCGGATATCGGGCTATAGCTGGGGTCGACCTGCCCCATGGCAAGTATGTTGATGACCCGCCTTCCACATGCGACAGAGGATCCCGAGAGGAGGACGGTGAGGGCTGCTAAGGCAGTCCAACGGGACTCCACGCGGGCCGCTGATGGGGTCTTGCCCTTATGTATTTCGGGGGTGGCGTCCAACGGGAGCACTTGGTCAGCCTCGCGGTTCAGGCGGAGCGTAGGGGGACACGATCGCCGTCGACGCCCGGCAGATTGGTGCCTAGAAACGAGGACTCCAAGAGACGCCGCGTCTTGCTCGTCGTGGATGGGGAGACGGCTCTCCGCTGCACAAACCCCGCTTGCATCGTGAAACCTATATAGGACCGCGAATCCGGACAAGCGGCGAGCTGGGTTCCACCAAGACGAGTGGAACTCCCTCTCGACAAAACTGGGAAGAGGGTTGAGACATTGGCGGAGATGCCGACGAGGATTGAGGCGCAGCGCAGCAAGGGCGCGACGAGGGTGCGTAAGCTGCTTGGAAAGGAAGTGGTGGGTTCCGACGGGAACAACGTTGGACGGCTTCACGATCTCGCGCTGGATCCGGGTAGTTGGCAGGTCAGCGAGCTCGTGATTCGGAAAAGGAGAATCAAGCTCGGCAGGAAGATCGCGATCGGTGTTGGCGACGTTGCTTCCGTCGGGGACAAAGTCTTGCTGAAGAATACGGCAGAATCATACTGGAAGTGATGCTCCCGGGCGATGAATCGCGCCACCAGCCTACCCCGGGGTCTGCGCCGGCGATCGCGTCCGCGGAAAGGGAAGCCGACGGACTATGGATGCTCAAGGGCGCAAAGGGCCTGGGGGCGCGCTCTCTGCAGATCGCATCGTATTTGGGACCCTCGCGTTCTTGGCGATAACTCTTGCCGATGGCGTTTGCCCGGCAGATTCGCAGACTGTGAAGGATCGGGAAAGCAAGAGCTTTATCTGCGCCCCAAGACGTCGGCGGCCGACGCTGAAGATGAACGTCCGTTCCTGCCTTTATTGCGCAGACGTTCGGTGGAAAGCCCCGACGGCTGTTTGGATTTTCTTGCTAGTCCCCATCTGCGCCGATGCGGCGGAAACCTGCGGCAGCGTGGCCCCCGAGTCCATTTCCTTTGGGAAGCCGACGTGGCAGGTGCGGACGAATGGGTGGATTTCCTGACCTCTAGGGGATTCTCGGTGGAGAAGTACTAGGCCCATGATGCGGACCTCATAGCGTCCCATGAACCGGACCTCATAATCGTGGGCAACGACACCGCCTCTGCATGGAGGGATGTCATCGACGTCAGGTCGGTCAGGGATCCAGGCAGGCCCGTCCTCGCCATAGGGAAGGGGAGCAGCTATTTCCACTGGGGAGCCAATCTGTCAATCGGCTGGCTCGCCTCGGGCGTCAATTTTGATCTCAGCCAGGTTTACGTGCCGGATCCCACCAGCCTGCTTTACGCCTCTCCCAATGCCATCGCTATCCCCCTGATGCCGTCGTCACGGTCCACCTTTCGGGCGTGCCTGCTGTGGTTCCTTGGATTCCATGCCTTCCCGGAAACGTCAGCATCCTTGCCAAGGACCCCGCCCATACTGAATATGCCACCATCTGCATGGAAGCCTCCCGGTACACGCAGCGAAGAAGCTGTTCGAGAACCTGATCTGGTACTGTCTGAGGGAGTATCCCGTGCCTGAGTTCAGCTCGCTTCTGCTTGTGTTCATCGGTGCCGCCGGGGTGCCTGCTGCTGGCGGCGTTCGTGTCTGCGCCGGGAAAGCCAGCCGGAAGAGCAGTATCGGGTAGCGCTCCGATGCGAAAGGGCTCATGGCAGTCGGGATCCCGTTCACGGTCGGGTCGTGGTCATGGCCTCGTTGGTAGGATCGTCAGCTCGGCTCGTTGGCAGGAATACCGGCCTTCGTTTCCGGACGACTAGCCAGGTAAGCGCAGGATGCTTGCAAAGGGATGGACTGGGCGAAAGAAGAAGGGTCGGACTGGGAGGAAGTGGGGCCAAGAGGATCAGTCGCTGGCCAGCCTTAGGATTTCCTGACCCTGCCTCCTTGACTTGGCCTCCATCGAGATCATGAAACGTTTGAGACCCTCGCCGAACTCCTCCTTCAATGCCTTCAGGTTCTCCACGGTATCGCAGGCGATGTATACGGCCTTGCCTGCATCGATGGTCTTGTGATAGATCGGCCACCATCTGGGGTGGCTCGGTGGCTCCCTGCCCCATCCGGGGGTCCACTGAAGGACTTTGAGCCTGGGTATGGAAAGGATGTGGTCGTGGTGCGGAAGAGCTCCCGGACCGTCCCAGTGGTACATGCAGTACGAGACGCGCTCGCACATCTCTTCAAGAACGGGGACCATGAACTCAGCGAACATCGCGGGCGAGATCATGGCGGAGAAATCGCACTGGAACTTGGCCATTCGGCCCGGGGCCCAGGCCCAGAAGTGCGAGCCCCCGACCTCGTCCCGGAGCATATCGTAGAGAACATCGTAGTAGCGAAAGTAGCGATCGGTGATCTGGCGAAGGCAGCCCTTCACCCAATCCGGCCGTTGCCTCATATCCAGCAGCAGGTTCTTCGTGCCGCGCAGTGCGGCCAGCGTGTCCAGCCCCTCGATGAGGTCGGGGAAAGCGACCAAGAACTTGCCCTTGGCCAAGGCCAGTTGTGCGTTGGCCAGCCTCAGCGTGAAGTTCCAGTAGAAATTCTCAGGGTCGAAGTCAAACCTGGCGTCCTCGGGTCGATCGATGACGGGCTCGCACCAGACGGTGCCGGGGCCTTCCACTCCGCGGCACCCCAGGTAGAGCGCGAGGCAGTTCGGGGCCAGGTCTGGCGCAACCGTTGGGACGGCTTCCCCCATGAAGAGGGTGTTAACAAGTGCCCGCGCGGAGAGGTTGACGCGGTACTCGAAGTTGGTGGTGGAGTAGTTCGTGACCCATCCATCGGGTTCGCGCATCGCCTTGATGTTCTCAAGCGGCCTGCGGCGAGGAGCACGCAGCAGCATGACGGGGCGGCCGATGTCTCCACCTCTCCACCAGACGGTCAGCCTTTCGCGGACCTCATCCATATCTTCACGGTAAAGGAGTCCGGCCACGATACTTCCCTCCAAGCTCTGGTTCGGGCCATGCCGCGGATTGGCGGGGCTCTCTTAACAGACATCAACCGTCTCAGGGTGCTCCCGTCAATCAACCGGGCCCTGAAAAAGGCAACGATCCTCCGAATGGGCACCGACACCCGGGCGTGCATCTTACTGTGGGTCTAGGCTGATGTGTCATCACCTTTGCTAAACGGTTGGGTCTCTGTGCCGAATCACCCGCCGCGATTGCAGCCCATGTCCATTATAAGCCGCTTTGGTAAGGAGCGATCCCGGGCGAAATTGGCTTCTCGAAATGAACGGAGATGTTCCCATGGGTACCAAGAGCCTGCAGGGTGCGCCGGCATCCCCTGGCGAAAACAGGGCCTCCGAACAGCCTTTTGTCGGCGATGGACCGGGCGACGTAGTCCGCATCCCCCTGCCGTCGCCAATTGGGACCGCTCTGAGCCTCCCTGACGGGAGGATCATGCTTTGGCACACTGCGAGAAGAGGGGATGCGCAGTATGCCCTTGCTAGGTTCTCTCGTGATGACGACAACACATGGAGCGAGCCGCGCGTGCTGTTCGTCTTTCCCCAGAACGGAGGTCGGTTCGGCGGAGGCGCATCCCTCGTATCGCAGGGGGGACAATTCACCTCTTTGGCCTCGACTACTACAACTTCGATTTCCACAACAGGCGTGAATCCAAGAGCCTCCTGTGGCATGCCAGGTCCCTTGACGGGGCGCAGAGCTGGGAGCCGCTTCGGTACGTGGACTTCCGGCTGGCATATACCGGGGCGAGCAATTGTGCCTTCCAACTCAGGTCAGGGCGCATAATCGTGCCCGTCAGTGGGCTGTCGGACCGAAGGGTCGGGGCGTTCGTGAGCCTGGCGCCCTTCTCGGACGACGACGGCAAGACATGGAACCGGCCCGCCGAGCAGATAACGATAGCCACGGGGGCTCCTGACTGGTACGAATCCGGGGCCGTCGAGCCGGCCGGCATCGAGCTTACTGACGGCAGGGTATGGCTGCTGCTTCGATGGCAGGACGGCTACCAGTGGGAGACATTCTCCGAAGACGGCGGGATTCACTGGAGTCCTCCGAGGCACACGCGCTTCGTCAGCAATCAGTCGCCGATGGCCATCCTGCGGCTCAAGGACGGTCGTCTCATGCTTGTATGGAACAACTGCGGGGCGGAGGGGATGGGGAAGGTGCACTGGGGAAACGCTGAGCGGGCCGTCATGGCTGCCGCTTTGAGCCAAGATGAGGGCAGGACATGGAGAGGTTACCGCGAGGTGGCCAGGGTCACGGACAACGGTCAGGTCTCCTACCCCTACCTCGCCGAAACCCGAAGCGGGCACATACTCCT
>Ga0209102_1000088_pt1 | contig 60172 bp, 60 predicted proteins | sample ConPoolayeHmetaG_FD_185483 | JGI IMG/M metagenome (GOLD analysis project Ga0209102, IMG submission 185483) | Hot spring microbial mat communities from California, USA to study Microbial Dark Matter (Phase II) - Cone Pool mat layer H metaG... ... | reverse complement strand
ACAGATCAGCATACTTCATGACTGCACTAGCATACGGTGAGCCGCATGGAGAAATCAGAATATTCACAGGCAGAGTGGACGGCACAATATCCAAAGAGCCGCGTGGAAAAGAAGGGTTTGGTTATGACCCCGTCTTCATACCTTTCGGCTCGAACCTGACTTTCGCGGAGATGAGCGTTGAGGAGAAGAATAAGTTTTCTCACAGGGCTAGGGCGTTGAGAAGCTTTGCATCATGGTTCGTGAAGAAACGTGAGGAAAAGTAGGTGTGGAATCTCATGTAGGGATTGCTATTATTATGATTACAAAGAGTTATGTCCAGGCTGCGCGATTGAGCGTTGCCTTGTAGATTCATGTCTCAGGGGTGTTTCTTTCTCAGGTATTACATACCCCAAATCGTTCTGCAAGTTAAGGGCATACTGTCCTATCGGAGGAAGGCCAAGACCACCTCCAGTCCTACTTCCATATTCGAGGAAAAAAGATATGCCAAAGATTAATTTTCCATCATTCGTTCCTCAAATTGATATAGGCAATCGTGGAACATGGTTTTGGGAAGAAGGAATAGATGCGCCTGCTATTTTTGTCCCCCTCTGGCAACTGATTCTCAACGGCGATTTATTGTCAGAGACTTTAAGCAAAGGTCTTCATGATTTTCTTAACTTTAACGGAAAGATATTGTTGTCTACGGTTATGCCTGACGAGCTTATTGATAAGCTTACAAAGGATGATTACTTTAAGCTGATTAAAGAATTAAGACCTGATGCTACAATGATTCCCGATAACTATACTTATATTGACGCTCCATTATACCAATCTTGGTCTCAAACTATGCGATTAATATCGCTTGCAAATGATTTTCTAGATCTAGATGTTCCGTTAATCGGCTTAATCAAGGGTGCAAATCTGCGCCAGATCCATATGTCCCTTAAAAGGGAAATTGAAATGAATTATGTATCATTTGTTATGCCTGCAAGAGAACTTTTTGAACAAGGCTTGTTAAACGATCTCCTTTCCCACGTGTTAATCATGTTGAAGAAGTTGGGTAGAGTTAATAATAAAAAACTTGAAATACTTATTTACGGAGTTGGACGAAAACTCTGGTACAAAGGGATAAGCTATAGTAATTTTTCATGGTTTCTTGAAGCTAAACATGGTCTTTATTTTCGTGATGGTAAATTATACGATATGCGAGACGAGAAAATAAGATTTAAGGAATGTTATTGCGATGCTTGCAAAGGCAAGATGCCACAGGATCTTATCAATTTATGGGTGGAAAGCCCAGTATCTTGTAAAAGAATACTGGCTCTCCATAACCTGCTGGATTGGTTGAGGAGAAGTAAGAGTTGGGCGGGGGCTCTTTAATAAAACAATATGAATCAAGGTTTCGGGAGGGAGAACAGGTTCTAACAGAGCGAAAGGGAGAGTGGGAAGAATGCCACAAAGAGGCTTATAGAGAGGTAATGGATTTCGGCGAGTATAAAGTGGGTTTGACACAAAGTGGAGGATATGAGCTACTTAGAGGAAATAATGTTATCTCAACGTTTGCAGAAGCAAGAATTGAGAAAGATAGGATTTTGTTTCCCCTGAGCCATGGGACATTGTTAGAAATATCTAGTAGTGGGATTAGAGAAATTCTTACTCCTGAGAAAGCAGAATTATGCGGCCTTATAGCTGCAGAAGGCAGCTTGTCTCCCTATGAGGGAGGGTCTCACCAAATCTTCTTTCATTCTGCCGATATGGAGCTTATTAAAAGGTATATCGAGTTGTTCGAGAAGGTTTATAATAAAACTCCGCATATTTACCGGGGCAAGGGCGAATTTATAGCGGGTATAAAAAATAAAGAGGCATACTATGATCTGAGGGAGATCGGAGCTAAAACCGGACCTTACAGGTATCATGTCCCTTTAGAACATTTAGACGAAGATGGTATTAAGGCATATTTAAGAGGGTTTTTCTCTGGAGACGGAAGCGTTGCAAAGCATGGAACGTATTCGATTAAACTTAGAATATCCTCAAAGTACGGGGATTGCCTAGAAGAGGTGAGAGCAGCTTTAGTGAAGATAGGTTTTCAACCTTCTGAGGTTCGTCTGGATAGGACTTATGGGACACATTATTTGGAGATATATGCTCAAGATCGAATAAGGTTCATCGAAGAAATAGGAAGCTATAACCCTGCACATGTAGAGAAATTCGAAGAATTCTTAAAGGCATATGAGGAAGGTAAATTAAGGGGAGGAAGACCAAAAAGGGAGGATAATAAATGAGTAGGATCACTGTTTGGGGATGGGGTGATAAATACGAGGCGGCAAGAGTCAATAGCGAAGCATGTGTCGAGAAGTTTTGGAGAGAAGCGACTAGAGAGTGTCACATAGCTTTGGTGGGTAAAGATAGGCGTGAAGGTATGATTTTTGGGATTGATGTTTACACGGATGATCCGAAGAACGTCGGATTTTTAGTGGAAAGATTACTTAACCTAGTCCTTATGAGGAAAAATAAGGTTTACGAAATTACGATGGAATTTCTTATGGAGGAAGCCTCGTATAAGGAACACCTTAAGACACTTGAGGAGGTTGAGAAGCAGTACGAAACTCTTGTAGATATGTGTATTGAGAAAGTTAAAGACGATCCACGGGTGAAACCATTAACGGATGGGAGGAAAATATTAGTCTTCCCGGATATGAGCTTGTTCGTCGAGCTTGAACCCGAGTACGGATTAAGGATGTCGATAGGGGCCTCACATTTCAACTTCAATGAGGTGCTTAGATTCATTCAATCCCTATCAGAGGATTTAATTAAAAGCAAGCTGGCTAAACGTATTCTGGGTTATAAACTCTTGCTGGACGTAGATAGGCTTGAGATTTCTGATGTTGATGTTACCGAGGATGAGGTTCTGGTAGACCTTGCAGTATTTGAGCCTAAAAATCTGGAATCTAATACTTGATAGTTTTAATCGCTATTATTATGATTACAAAGAGTTATGCCCAGGCTGTGCCATCGGGCTTTCCAGCAGACTGCTGTCCTAACCAGGTAACCCTCCTGCTGCTCCTTCCCTGAGTGTTAAAAAATAAGTGCTACTAGTGTCCATAGGCCTGGTAACGCTGTCAGAGAAGCTTATATAGGGGTTTGCGGGAAGGAACTTGGCTTAAAGATTGGCTAGGATGCATAGTCATAAGAAGGGTAAGTCGGGCTCCCGCAGAGTAGTGTATAGCGGGGCTCCACCATGGTTATCGTTGAAGCCTGAGGAGGTTGAGGAGCTCGTGGTCAAGCTGGCTTCAGAAGGATACGGGCCTTCTCAAATAGGGTTGATCCTGAGAGACTCGTACGGCATCCCCTCCGTCAGGAACGTGACGGGTAAGAAGATTGCGAGAATACTTCTTGAGAGGGGGGTCAGGTTCTCCAGGACTGAGGACCTGGATAGGCTTGTGGCTAAGGCTGAGAGGATGGTTACTCACTTAACCAGGAACAGGTCTGACCGTTTCAACGTTCACAATCTTCAACTGGTGGAGTCTAAGATTAGGAGGCTTGCCCGTTACTATTCTAGAAGGAAGGTGCCTCTTCCAGACCTGAAGGTTCTTGAAGCCAAGATATGAGCAATGCGTCGGAGACTCAGAGGAGATTCATTTTTGAAGCAAGGGATTTCGCGAGCAGACTGGGCTCCTTCGACTGGGATGATGCTCTAATAGTTTTTCACGCTGATGCGGATGGGACCGCTGCTGCGGCAATTGCCTGTCTCGCCTTGAGAAGCATGGGCGTCTCCTTCTCAGCCAGATCCGTGACGCAGATAGACAGGGCTTTTCTGGAGAGCATCGCATTCCCCCCGCGGCCGGTGCTTTTCCTAGATATTGGCGCGGGGTACCTAAGTGAGATAACGAGTTTTCTAGAGCCTTCGAAGGTGGTGATACTCGACCATCACGAGGTTGAGGGAGGTTCAAACAGCGTTCTAATGTTGAACCCTAATGAGCATGGTTTAAACGGGGGCTCTGAAGTCTCAGGCTCAGGGGTTTCATACCTTGTTTTCAAAAACCTGGTTGAGGACTTCTCCAGGATGAATGAGCTCGCCATAGTCGGGGCGCTGGCTGACATGCAGGACGTGGGTTTCAACAGGTCGCTCGCAGGTTTAAACTCGACGATAGTGCTTGAAGGCGAGGAGATGAACATAGTTAGGGTTGAGGAGGACTTCGTGTTCTTCGGTAGGGAAACCCTGCCGATACATGTTTCAATCTCTTCTTCATCAAACTTTATAATACCCGGGCTGAGCGGAGACGAGAACGTTGCTCTAAACTTTTTGAGGAGCCTCGGCATAGAGGTTAAGACAGATGACAAGTGGAGGACTTTCAGCGACCTATCGCAGGCTGAGAGGTCCAGGCTTCTCGCGGGGCTGATGCAGTATATTGCTGACCTAGGCTTCTCGCCGGAGAGTGCTCAAAACCTGTTCGGCACGATTTATGTCTTTGAAAGAGAGCCGAGGGGCACTGTTTTAAGAGATGGGAGGGAGTTCTCAGCCCTGTTGAACTCTTGCGCGAGAATGGGGCGCTCCGCCGTAGGCCTGGCGGTTGCAATGGGTGAAAGAGGCAGAATGTTTGAGGAGGCTCAACGCGTGAGCCGGGAGTACAGGACAACCATCTCCAAGTCTCTCTCAAACCTTCTAAGCGTGCCCGGGGCAAAGGTTGAGTCTGAAAGAATACTGCTTTACAACGGTGAGGGAATAATAGATCAAAGAGTATTAAGCCCGGTTGCCTCAATAATATTCTCCAGCCTACCCAAGGATCTTGGCAAGATCCTGGTCGTAACCGCTTCAGAGGATGATTCGCTCAAGGTTTCAATAAGGGTTCCAAGGAGCCTTGTTGAAAAGGGTGTTAGGGGGAGCCTGCTGGCTTCGAATGCTGCTAGAGAAGCCGGAGGACTGGGAGGAGGGCACGATGTTGCAGCCGGTGCAACCGTTCCTAGGAGGCGGTTCCACTCCTTTATGGAGGCCTTCGAAAAGAATGTCGCAGAGCAGTTCGGCAGAATGCTTCGCGGTTCTTGAAGCTGTTTTCAGAAGCGAGCTTGAAGCCAGGCTCGCATACTCAGCGTTGAAACCGGATGAGGCTTTGAAGGTTAAGGGGCTTAGGGCCTCGTCCAGTTTAAGAGGCCGGAGGATAATTCTTAAAGTGGCGTGTAGAAGAGGATTAATGTCCCTAGCCTACACGTTGCTCGAATACTTGAATCACCTTAAGATGATTCAGGAGGCTTCCTCAAGGCTTTCGGAGGCCAAGTGTCCATGATCACAGGCTTAAAGCTTGGCCATAGCCTCTTCACTTCAATAGGCCAGTCTTCAGCGTTGAAGCCGTGTCTAGCTAGGAAAGCGTAAACCCATCTTTCAAGACCATTTCCCGAGCAACCGGTCCAGACCTCCCTCCCCCTCCTCTCCTTAATGTTGAACCAGTCGACATACTTGTCGTAGTGGACCGACGCGTTAGCTATTTCAAGCCAATCGCTTTCCCTGTCTCCTCTAAACGGGAGGTATGCTTCAATATCGAAGGTTGCAGCCACGTTTCTCGAAACATCCTCCACAACACCTGCGTGAGCCATCCAGACTGGGGTTACTTCTGCAGACCTGACCTCCATGTCAAGCGTCTTGTCAAGCAGGCTCAGATAGTTCTCCACAAGCCTATCCCTGATTTCTACAACCTCCTCAGGCCTTCCTAGATAGACTATTTCTATCCTTGTGAAAGCCGTAAGCCTCTCCAGGCTTCTCAAGCCGCCGGCCTCATGCCTGAAGCTGAACCCGGACCTGTCGTAGAGCCTGACAGGCGGGTTGTCAAGGTTCACTATCTCCCCGGCGAAAAGCTCGTAGAAAGGCTCGCACTGCGCGTATGGAAGGGTGAACGTGGGCTCCTTCAAAAACTGTTTCAAAACCTCGGGCCTAGGCTCGTTGAAAACCTTCACCAGGTCAGTATAGTCCTCGAAGTAGGACGGCTCCCTGGAGCCGGGCTCGCAGACGTAAAGCATTTCACTAGGTATCCCGGTGAGGTGGCCCTTCTTTCTCGCGACTTCCAGAGGTATGAGCTTAGGCAGAACAACCTCTTGAAAGCCCAGTGGCTTAGCAACCTTCTCAACTATCATTTCCTCAAGTATTCTTAGAAGGCTGGTGTAGGGTTGAAGGTAATACCATATGCCGGTGTGGAATCTTTTAACCCAGCCCTCCTCCTCGAGCAGCGGGCCAGGGTCTCCCGTGTACTTAACAGGCTTCTCAGGGCTCCTCCAGACAACCCTGTGAACCTCTCTGGCGGCTGCACGGGCCTCCTGCTTCTCCAGAAAGAGGCTTATGATCCTGTCGGGAACCTGAGCGTATAGGCTGGGCTCGTCGACCTCAAGCCAGTATTTTAAACCATCCTCAACCCTCTCAACCTTTCTAGCGAACGGGAGCCTCGTCTCCCTCAGTCCCTCCCCTACGAATGTTACTTCGAAAGACTTGACGCTTATCCCCCTGACGCCAAGCCCCATTCTAGGCCCAAGCTCCTCGCTCAACGTCTTCCTAGCCCTTTTAACAGCCTCGTGCGCCCTAACCCTTCTCCCGGACTCCACCGTGATGCTTAACCTATCCCTAGTGACGGTAAGCTCAACTATCTTCGGCTCCTCGCCTTTCACCGCGCCCCGTGAGAACACTCCGGGGAGGCTTGAAACAGCATACTCCGCAACCTTTTCAACCTCGTCCCCGCGCAGCTCCCGGCTTAAGTGAAGGTCTGCCGAGACCCTCAGCCTTAAGTCTCTAACCGCCGTCTGCTTCTCCTCCAACGTTGCGACAACAATTCCTGCTTGAAAACGGGCTTTTATAAGTTATGATGCTGGCAAAGGCTGGGACGCAAGGGCTTCTTAAAGAGCATAGTTTAAATACGCTGTCTGCAAGCCTCTTCCAGATTGGTGAAGCAGAAAAAGGCTAAAAAATGGTTTCCAGTGGTTGCCCCCGACTACCTCGGGGGGAAACTAGTCGGCAGTGTGCTGGCCTCGGAGCCGAGTGACCTTATAGGCCGGACTATAAGCGTTCTTTTAAGCGAGCTGACGGACGATCCTTCTCACACAACGGTTAAAATAAAGTTCAAAATATCGGGTGTGAAGGGGGAGACTGCCTTCACAGAACTATGGGGCTACGAGCTTGACAGGGATTTTGTGAGGAGCCTTCTTAGAAAAGGCTCCTCGAGGGTAGACATTATTTTCAACGCTGCCACGAAGGACGGCTACCAGATGCGTGTTTCAGCAATCGCTGTGACCCGTTACCGTGCTTCGCAATCCCAGAAGAAGAAGATGAGGAAGGCGATGATGAACATAGTGCTAGGAAAATGCAGCAAGCTGAATTATTCCCAGCTTGTTCAGGAGCTTGTCTTCGGGAAGATTGAGTCGGATCTCTATAATGAGACTAAGAAGTTTCACAGGATAAAGCTGGCAGGCATTAAGAAGCTGAAGGTCCTACAGTCTCCTATCAGGCTAGAGGAGGTTAGGGCGAGCCTGGCCGAGGCTGCTTAAAATGTCAACAAGCCTCAGCGAGGATGAGCTGATGAAGATAGCTGTTGAAGGATACTCTGAGAGCCTTGAGCCCAAGACTCTTAAAGGATATGTTCCAAACGTTTTCGACTACATTAGGAGGTGCGACAGTGTCGAGGAGGCTTTCCAGATAATCGACTTCCTCGTCTCCAGGAACGAGCTTCCTGAGAAGGTTGCCCAAGTCATAAAAAGGAAGATAATGGAGAAAGGAGTAAGGTTCTACGGTCCGAAGAAGCAGGCCGGCTACTATGTTGAAAAATACGGGTGAGTTTTAAAATTTTTAAGCCTAGGTCAACTCTTCTGCCTGCCTACGGCTACAATGCTCACCACGTCATCATCCTTCAAAACATATTCCTCGCCCAGCCTAATCTTACGCCTAGCGTCAATAGCGTAGAGAAAATTGTTCATAAGGTCGCTGTGTATAAGCCCGGCGAACTCTCTAACACTCATCCCCGTTGGAACAAGGTAAACGTCGGGCAGAACATTCCCCTTCTTGTCAGTAAGCTTATTCGGGTCCTCAACTGGATAAACAGTTATCATTTTAAGAACCCTGAAATACACGTTGTTCAACAGTTCCTGGACGCCGGTGGAGCCCCACGGCTTCAAAACCTTCTCCCTAACCATTTCAAGAGCCTCTCTCTGCTTCTCCCTGAGAGCCTCCGGCTTGACGATCCTGAAATCACTGTCCCCCGGGAAATATTCTACAAGCCCTGCTTCAGCAGCCCTCCTGAGGACGAGCTCAGCCTCAGCGCTAATCGGGATAGGGTCATAGCCTGCCTCCCTCATGCGCTTAACCCCCTCCTCAGCACCCTTCCTGTCGATCTTGTTCGCCGCTATGACCATCGGCTTAGCAGTCATCCTAACCGTCCTAGCGAGCTCGATCATGGTCTCCCTGCTCCACCGGGAGAAATCTTCAGGCGGGTTAGCCTTCTCAACAGCCTTCTCAACATCACTCCTGCCTATCGCCAGACCGCTTAAAACCTGGCTGAGAACATCCTCAACGCTCCTCCTGCTCGGCCTCGCCCTAGGCGCCTTCTGAACACCCCTCTCAATAATCCCTGCTAGCCAACGATCATACTCCTCCTCCAGAAACCTTATGTCCCTCAGAGTGTTCTCAGGATCAGGCTCAGCCTGCCTGCCCTCAGCATCCAAGCTGCCTGAAGCATCGACAACATGTATCAAAGCATCCGCCATGCTTATCTCGGAGAGAAACTGGTTGCCAAGACCCCTGCCCTCATGCGCACCGGGAACAATACCCGGAAGGTCGACGAGCTCAACAGGTATAAACCTGAAGCCGTTGACACACTTGGAGTTCACAGGATTATCAGTAACTCCGAGACTCTTGCAGACGCACTTCTTCCTCAAGTAGCCGACACCCTTGTTCGGAGTCAAAGTGGTGAAAGGATAATCAGCAATCTTAACAATGTTAAGCGTCAAGGCTGAGTAGAGCGTGCTTTTCCCCACATTAGGCTTACCGCTGAGGCCCACTAGTCTCGTAACCATTATGGCTAACCACTACGCCACTAGGATTTAAACAATATTCTTTACCCTCTCTTTACTATTTATGAGAAGCCTTCCTTCGCGCGGGCGGTTGCCGACTAGATTAGTTGACATGCATGAATCACTTGATGTATGCCGTTTTAGATTCTTTGCCTGACAGCTTCACGGCATCTTTATTTCATGAGAACCAATGCATAGGGGTGGTTGTTAGGATGTCGAGAGATCGCTATTCCTGGGCTACACGCCCTATTTGCGCTCAAGCATCAGCCTTATGGGCTCTTCAAGAGCTTTCTTACTCTCCATAACATGGTCCTCAGGCAGATGGTTTTCATAGAAGTCCACATTCGGGCTTTCAGCATGTTTAAAAGCATTCATCAGGTTCCATTCAGGATGCTCCCTGTGAAGCCTAGATGTGAATTCAGCTACGCTACTATAGGTTTCCAGGCTTGCACCCTGCTTCACAGCTAACACCTTCACCGCTTCCACAAATGCTCCCCAGAGCTTTTCAGATGCTCGAGGATAGTCTTTCCCCGCTTGAAGTTTCTCCGCCTCCTTAAGATATTTCGAATTAAGCCTAAGGTATCCGGACTCAGACATATTCCACACATATTCTATACAGCAAGTTATAGCATTAGCGCACGCTTCTAAAACTAAAAGAGGTGAATACGATTAGAGGTGAGTCGGCCAACAGTATCGAATCCTAAAATCTTCCAGGGTTCTGTGAGCAGATGATTCTGATGGATGGGTCTGTTCCCCACCGGCGGGGGCCATAATAATCAGTTCCTTCCGCTTTTAAACGGGGTTTTTTACAAAAACATATAGGTGGCACAGCCGACTGAATAGCTTATATACGGGTGGGTTGGGTGAGATAGCCACGCTATGCTGAGTCTGAGGTGCGGAGCGCTGATGGTCGACGATGGTCTAGCCCAGGGGTCTGGGTTACACCCCTCCCCCTGCAGTATAAGCCTTTCTAAGGCTGGTGATGCGGCGTGAAGAGGATCAGGCTTTCAAAGGATTCTGAGGGGCTTCTCCTAGCTTCCGTCCAGGAGATCCGTAGGAAGAGGCTTATGGAGTGGAGGCGTCAACCCTCTGTAATCAGGGTTGAGAAGCCTACTGACGTGGATGCTGCGAGGAGGCTCGGCTACAGGGCTAAGCCTGGCTTCATAATAGTCAGGTCGAGGGTTACGAAGGGTGGGAGGAGGAAGCCTAGGCCCAGGTCGGGGAGGAGGCCTAAGCACCTCGGCGTCGTCCTGTTTAAACCGGGTAAGAGTAGGCGGAAGATGGCTGAGGAGAGGGCTGCCCGCAAATATCCTAACATGAGGGTTCTAGGCTCATACTGGGTTGGGGAGGACGGGGTCTACAAGTGGTTTGAAGTCTTGATGGTGGATCCGAATCATCCGGCTGTCGCCGGCGACCCTAGGTTGAAGTGGCTTAGGGAAGATTAGCCTTGGAGGAGAGTAAGATCCTTATTTTCGACACAACCCTTAGGGATGGTAACCAGGCTGTTGGAATAAACTTCTCGCTTGAAGATAAGGTTAAGATTGCCCTGAAGCTCGACGACCTTGGTGTGAACTATATTGAGGGCGGATGGCCTAACGAGACCAACCAGATAGACGTCTCCTTCTTCCAGCAAATACTGAAATACAGGCTGAGGGCCAAGGTTTCAACATTCGGGAGGACGCGTAAACCACGGGTCAGGGTTGAGGAGGATCCTGATTTGAAATACCTCGTTCAGCCGGGTGTTCCTACTGCAACGATATTCGGGAAATCCTGGGTTCTTCACGTTAAAGATGTTTTGAACACGACTCTCGACGAGAACCTGAGCATGATTTACGATACCGTCAAGTATTTGAAGGAATCTGGCAGGGAAGTTGTGTTCGACGCTGAGCATTTCTTCGACGGCTACAGGGATGATCCGGACTACGCCTTGGAGGTTTTGAAGACGGCTGAGAAGGCCGGCGCCTCCTTCCTGGTTCTGGCTGACACACGTGGCGCTTCAGACCCTCTGGAGATCTATGAAGTCGTCGGGAAAGTTAAAGGGTTTTTCAAAACCCCGTTGGGGATTCACGCTCACAACGATACTGGTATGGCTGTGGCTAACAGTGTTGCCGCTGTTAAAGCCGGGGCCGTGATGGTGCAGGGCACGATAAACGGGATAGGGGAGAGGTGTGGAAACGCTGACCTTGTTCAGGTTATAGGGGTTTTGGCTGCAAGGTTCAACTACAGGATGGATGTCAACCTGAGAATGCTCTCCACAGTCTCCCGGTATCTGCGCGACATAGCTTCCCTGGAGGAGAACCCCAGGCAGCCTTTCGTAGGCAAGTATGCTTTCTCCCATAAGGGCGGTGTGCACGGCGACGCTGTTCTGAAAAACAGGGAGGCTTACGAGTTCACTGATCCAGCTATCTTCGGCAGCACGAGCGCGATAGTTGTTTCCTCGCAGTCGGGAACAGCTAACCTTGCAGCCAAGGCTCGGGAAATGGGTCTTGAAGCCGACAGGAGGGATCCAAAGATCCTGGAGGCTCTGAAAAGAATTAAGGACCTCGAGTCGAAAGGCTACGTCTTCGAGGACGCTGAAGGCAGCCTTTTCCTGCTTCTCCACGAGGCTCTACACGGCCCGCCGCAGCTTTTCGAGCTTGAACACTGGACCTCGATCGTCACATGGCTCGGAGACAGGCAGATTGTTGAATGCGTCGTCAAAGTAAGGGTCGGCGGGGTCAGCATGTCTGCCTCCGCGGAGGGAAACGGGCCTGTTAACGCTTTCGACAGTGCTTTGAAGAAGGCTCTCAGCCCCGTTTACCCAGGTATTGCATACGTTTCCCTAACGGGGTTCAGAGTCAGGGAGATAGACGCGCCCTCGGGTACTGCAGCCGCCGTAAGAATACTGGCTGAGTTTGAATCCAACGGCAGCAGGTGGACGACGATAGGTGTTTCAACAAACATTCTGAAGGCTGCTGAGGAAGCTCTTGTAACAGGATACAAGTATTTCTTACTTCGATGGGGAAATCAAAAATAAAAACTAATGATCTATGTTGTGAGATAATTAACCAGCTTCTTACTCAGCATTAATCGAACTTGACAATCCGCGTAACAAGTGCTTACATAGAGAAGCCGGTTTAAAGATGCATGGCAAGTCGCTGGATATGGTAGGGATGAGCTTGAGAAATTGTTAGGAGGAGGTTAAGAAATGAGCCTCACCGAGAAACCGAGGGTTTTGCTTGCCGAGAAGTTTAAGCTTAAACCAGAGGATGTTGATGTAGGTCCCCCACCCATACTACCAACCGTGAAGTGGAGGATGATGGCTAAGCCTTACCCTTATATCTACGGCATCTTCATTAAGGCATATGAAAATGGGAAGGTGATGATCAGCGCTGGTTCCGAGCCGACCGGAAGCGAGATAGAGGAATATTAGGTAAAAAGGGGTACGACCGCATGTATGAAGAAGCTAAAACTCAGGAGGAGAAGGAGAAAATCCATCGCGAAGAATCCAAAGAGAGGGAGAGGATCATCAAGGACTTCAGGCAGGGAAGGTTCGAAAAGTATCTAAAGAAAAGAGGAATCATCTCGTATTGTGCCAAGAGACATATGTGGGGTGTTGAAATAGCTAAAAGGGTGAGCGAAAAGCATGGTGTTGAGGTTAAATTCGAGATAGACTCTGAATCAGGCTTCTTCACAACCTTCAATTCAACTGGAATGGATGATGAACAATTAATCAATGATATCATGAAAAGAGTTGATGCCATCGCCGAAGCCAGAGGGATGTTTCTAAGCGAGGAGATGATAAGAGAATTCTTGAAGAGCAAGGGAATATGGGTTCGAAAAGCCAGGCGTAGGTGACATCATAACGTGTAATGGGCGCGCCCATTCATGACTACTGTCTTTTTATAAATGCCAGTAATCAGCAGGCAGCGTTGTCAAGTAAGGTTTTTAAACGCCCCGGGTCGTGCGCCCCCATGGTTAAGCCTTCGAGACGCGTCGAAGAGCCTCCTGAAGCCGTGGAAACGGCTTCAGGAAAAGGCTTCTACTCCATGTTCCACTATTATTAAACGCTCAGGAGGTTTTGGGAAATGGGTTCCAACGGGGTTCTCGTCGTCAAGTTCGGGGGCGCGGCTCTCTCAACCAGGGAGAGGGTTGAGCATGCTGCTGAACTAGTCGCTCAAGAGGTTGGGAAGGGCAGCAAGGTTGTGGCCGTCGTCTCAGCAATGGGCTCAACCACGGATACTCTTCTCCAGCTTTTCAAGGAGGCCGGCGACCCCGGGTTCATGGACGAGGTTCTATCAATGGGTGAAAGGACGAGCGCCAGGGTTTTCTCAACCACGCTTTCAACGAAGGGTGTTAAGACTACTTTCCTAGACCCGTCTCAGGACAACTGGCCGATCTTGACCGACAGCAACTACGGTAACGCTCGGATAATCGTTCAGGAGTCCTGCAGAAGGATCAGGCAGGTTTTCGAAGGCCTGCTTGAGGAGTTCGACGTGGTTGTAGTCCCGGGTTTCGTAGGCAGGGATCAGGATGGTAATGTTACGACGCTCGGCAGGGGTGGGAGCGACTCAACGGCCTTCATACTTGCCTCCGCCCTAAATCCTAAGGATACTATTCTGGTTACAAGCGTCTCCGGAATAATGTCGGCTGACCCGCGGCTGGTGAAGTCTGCCAGGAGGCTGGAGGAGCTTACGACCGAGGAGCTCGCAGCCCTCGCAGACGTCGGGGTTAAGTTCATACATAAGTCATCCTTAAAATATATTCCGCCCTCGCTGAAGGTCAGGGTTATAAGCTATGATTCTAAGAGTCTGAGCGGCGGAGGGACGCTCATACTTGCCTCGACACCGCCGTTAAGCATGGAGGTTATTAACGGCAGCGTCTCTGCAGTCATGTTCGTCGGCAGGAGCCTAAGGGCTGTCGGCAGGGCTATGGATGTTTTGAGAAGCGTCGACGCGAGCGAGCCACGACTCCTCGGAATCGTCGCAAACAACAGGGAGGTGCTCGCATACTTCTCCGGGAGCCTCCGGGAGGAGACTGTTCAAAAAATGCATGACGAGTTCCTTCTAGGGGAGGATGCTGTAGGCCTCGCGGTGAGACAGGGCCTGCGGGGAATACTCATAAGGGGGACAGACCTTCACGAGACGCCCGGGGTCCTTTACAGGATTTCCGCACCCATGGCTAAAGAGGGGATTAACATACACGGCATACTGACGCTCGGCTCCTACTTCATAGTGCTCCTCCCCGAGGAGCATGTTGAGAAGGCTTTCAGGCTTCTGGAGGAGGCTTTCAGGATTGAGGAGGATTAGCGTAGCAGTCCTCGGGGCCACTGGCCTGGTTGGGCAAAGGTTTGTGAAGCTGCTTTCCAGCCACCCGTTATTCGAAATAAGGGTTTTAACAGCCTCTGAGAGGTCTGCGGGGAGGAAGTACAGGGAGGCTGCGCACTGGCTTCTAGGAGGCGACCCGCCTGAGCCCGCTTCAGAGATGATTATCCAGGAAACAAGGGTTGAGGCATTAAGGGATGTCGAGCTTGTTTTCTCAAGCCTACCTAGCGACGCTGCTTTGAAATTTGAGCCCATGCTCGCCGAGCAGGGCTTTAAAATCGTCTCCACTGCAAGCGCCTTCAGGATGGACCCGCTTGTACCCATGATAATCCCCGAAGTCAACCCTGAACATTTACGCATAATAGACAGGCAGCGTGAGGAGAAGCGTTGGAAGGGCTTTCTCGTCACGAAGTCGAACTGCACGACGATGCCGCTCGTAATCTCGCTGAAGCCTCTTCTAGACGCCTTCGGCTTGAGAAGGGTTGTGACTGTTTCGCTGCAGGCCTTGAGCGGGGCAGGCTACCCGGGTGTCCAGTCGCTCGACATAGTTGACAACGTAATACCCTTCATAAAGGGTGAGGAGGAGAAGCTTCAGGCTGAGACCCTCAAGATACTGGGTGAGCCAGGTAGGCCGCTCAACATACCGGTTTTGGCTAGTGTTAACAGGGTTCCAACCATAGACGGGCATCTGCTCCATGTTTTCGCCGAGCTTGAGAAAGACGTTGAAGCCGAGGAGGTTAAGAGGGTGCTGAGGGGGTTTAAACCGTTGCCGCAGAGGATGGGCCTATACTCTGCTCCAGACCCTGTTATACAGGTTAGGGAGGAGGAGGACAGGCCTCAGCCCAGGCTTGACAGGGATTACAAGGGGGGAATGGGGGTTGTCGTGGGGAGGGTTACGAAATGCGGCTTTTTAACGGTTAAGTATGCTGCTCTCTCACACAATACTGTGAGGGGTGCTGCAGGAGGCTCGATGCTCGTGGCGGAGCTGCTTAGGGAGATGAGGCTCGTTTGAGCATGCTGGATTTTCCTGAGCCAGGTAAGAGGAGGAGGCTTAGACGGATTTTCAGGGAGGATGGGAGGAGCGTCATAGTTCCTATGGACCACGGTGTCTCCATAGGGCTGGTGAAGGGCCTTGAGGACATGGCTAGGCTGGTGGGTGAGCTGGCTAAGGGTGGTGTCGACGCTATCGTTGTCCACAAGGGTTGGGCTAGGAGGATCGACGCCCCGGGGCTGGGGATGATTGTTCACGGCTCAGCTGGGACAGACCTCAGCCCAGACAGGCTTAGGAAGACTCGCTGCGCAACCCCTCTCGAGGCTCTTTCACTCGGTGCAGACGGCTTCTCCCTGCATGTCAACGTTGGCTCTGAAACAGACGTTGAGCAGCTTGCATTCCTAGCTGAGTCTGCAAGGGTCTGCAGCGTTCTAGGCATGCCTCTTCTAGCCATGATGTACCCCAGGGGCATGAAGATAGCTGACGAGCATTCCCCTAGAGAGGTTGCTCACGCCGCGAGAATAGGAGTGGAGCTAGGCGCCGACGTTGTTAAGACGAACTACACTGGCTCCGCGGAGTCGTTTAGGATCATAGTGGAGTCTACGCGCATACCCGTGGTTATAGCGGGCGGTCCAAAAACCTCGTCGGCCAGGGAATTCCTAAAGATGGTTAGCGAGGCTGTTTCAGCTGGTGCCGCCGGAGTCTCGATAGGCAGGAATGTTTTCCAGCATGATAGCCCGAGGAGGATGGCTGAGGCTCTTAAGGCGATTGTTCACGAGAACGCTTCCATAGACTACGCGCTGGAGGTCGCTGAGGATTGAAGGAGGTCTGGGTTTTCGCGGAGAGCGTGGGCCAGGCTCCTGCCGTAGACAGGTTTGTCTCAAGAAGCCGGGGGATGGTGGAGGGCAGGGGTGAGAGCCTTAGGCTGTTGAAATGGGGCTCCCAGGAGCCTCGTGAACCCGTCGACCCTGGTTCAACAGTGCTTGAACTGGAGGTGAGGTGCTCGGGGGACGAGGAGGAGGCTTTGAACGCTGTGGAGAAAGGCTTCAGAAGGATTCTTGTGAAAACATCCGACTGGAAGGTTATACCCTGGGAGAACCTTGTCGCGAAGCTGAGGGGCAGGGCTATGATTATCGCCGAGGCATCCAGCATCGAGGAGGCTAAGCTAGCCCTCAGGGCTCTTGAGCTCGGCGTTGATGCTGTGGCGCTCGACATGCCTCTTGAAGAGGCTTCTAAAGCCGCGGAGGAGCTTAAGAGTATTGAAGCAGTGTTGAGGCTTCGCGAGGCGACTGTTGAAAAGGTTTCTGAAGCAGGGGTTGGATTAAGAGCATGCATAGATGCTTGCGACAACATGAGCCCCGGGGAGGGCATGCTTATAGGAGCATTCTCGTCAATCCTGGTTCTCGTCGAGGCGGAGGTTGCTGAATCCGGCTTCACGAAGCCAAGGCCCTTCAGGGTTAACGCTGGAGCAATATCCCAGTATGTCCTCTCAACCAGGGGGCTTTCACCATACGTCAGCGACCTCAGGTCTGGGGACGTTGTCCTCGCTGTTTCGAGAACAGGCGAGGCCAGGGCCCTAACAATATGCAGGATGAAGGTTGAGAAGAGGCCTCTCAGAATGGTTGAGATCTGTTTAAACGGTTCAAGGGGTAAGGTTTTCCTGCAGGATGCTGAAACCATAAGGGTTGTGAGCCCAGGCGGCTCAGTGAGCGTTAGAGACCTTAAACCCGGTGACAGGGTTATTGCCTACGCTCCCAGAAGGGTTGGGAGGCATTTCGGCACCCCTGTGGAAGGGGAGCTGATGCTCGAGTTTTGAGGCCGAGGATATGCGTTTCAGTCAAGGCGGACAGTGTCTCAAGGGTTTCAAGGGCGCTTGATGCTTCAAGCAGGCTTGGCGCCAGCCTTGTTGAGCTCAGGCTGGACTATTCGAGTGGGAAGCAGTACGAGGCTGTTTTGAAGGTCGTCGAGTCCTCACGCGTCTGCTGCGTTGCGACGATAAGGCCGAGCTGGGACGGCGGTGCTTACCGTGGCAGTGAGGAGGAGAGGCTGAGACTGTTCGAGAAGGCTCTGGAAGCACCTTTCCGGTATGTGGATGTTGAGCAGAAATCCAGGATTGCCGACGGGGTTTCAAGACTGGCTTCGGAAAAGGGCGTTGGGCTGATTCTTTCACGCCACGAGTGGTCCCGCACCCCCAGCGTTAAAACCCTGTTCAGAATGCTTTCAGCGATGAAGAAGAGGAAGGCTGAAATATATAAGATTGTCACGACGGTTAGGAGCCCGTTTGACGAGTCTAGTCTACTTTTCTTCCTCAGCAGCATCCGGGGTAGCAGGGTCGTGTGCTTCGGCATGGGGGAGCAGGGTTTAGCCACAAGGATTCTCGCACCCCTGCTCGGAGGCTTCATGACCTACGCCTCGTACAGTGAGGCTCTTGCACCGGGCCAGATAGACCTGAGGAGAATGGTTTCAATATACAGGAGAATGGGCGTATGGTAGGGTGGCTTCCAACATCGGAGTCGAGGCTGCTCTTCGTAATAGGAGACCCTGTTTCACACTCAGTAAGCCCAGCGATCCATAACAGGGCTATAAGGAGGCTGGGCATCGACGCCGTCTACCTCGCGCTGAGAGTAACCGGGGAAATGCTCGGATGCTTCCTCTCCATGTGCAGGCTGAACAGGGTGCTGGGCTTCAACGTCACAATACCGCATAAGATTGCTGTAGCAAGCCTTGTAGACACGCTGGATGAGTCGGCTGAGCTCACGGGCTGCGTCAACACAGTCAGGGTTGGAGACAGGCTTGAGGGTTTCAACACGGACGTAGCCGGGGTTGAGAAATCCCTGGTGGACGCCGGCTTCAGAGGCGGGGGTGTTGCAGCCGTCGTAGGCGCCGGCGGGGGTGCTAGGGCAGCTGTCCTAGCTTTGCTGTCAATAGGGTGCAGGGTCGTGGTTTTGAACAGGAGCCCGGGCAGGATGCTTGAACTCGAGAAGCATTTCTCAAAGAAGGGTATGAGGGTTGAGACGCGGAGCCTACAGGATGCTCAGCAGGCTATTCAGGAGGCTGACCTAGTTGTCAACGCGACGCCGGTGGGGATGGGGGATGGTTTTGAAACGCCTTTTCCAACAAGCTTCCTAAGGAGGGGTCAGACTCTTCTAGACATGGTTTACACCCCTCACCCGACGAGACTTGTCAAGGAGGCTTCTGAAAAAGGGTTGACCATTGTGCCGGGTGTTGAAATGCTCATCCACCAGGCTGCTGCAAGCTTCGAAATATGGTTCGGCGTGAAGCCTCCGCTGGAGGAGATGAGGGACGAAGCATTAAGGAGGCTTAAGGGTTGAGCAGGGCCAGGGTTCACGGAGCCGTAAGCATTGTCAACGCGATGGCGAACGGTCTGGGCGCAGCCCTGGGAGTTGGGCTAAGGGTTGAGGCGAGCTGCAGGCTTGTTGAGGAGCCCGTGTTCAGAGTACGCTCGGGAGAAAGGTTTCTCAAGCCTGGAAGCCTGCCTGAAAAGGTTTGCAGGCTAATACTTGGAGACCACGGCCTTCAGAAGGGCTGTGAAGTAAGCATCTACTCTGAAATACCCGCTAGGAAAGGCTTGAAGTCGAGCAGCGCCGTATCCTCAGCTGTCGCCCTCGTCTGCCTTAAAGAGGTTTCAGGCGAAGCCGGGCTGATGGAGGCAGCCAAGTACTCTGTTGAAGCAAGCATCCAGACAGGCGTGTCGGTGACAGGAGCCTTCGACGATGCTGCAGCATGCCTCCTCGGGGGATTGGTGGTTACGGATAATTTTGAGAGGAGGCTCCTCGCCAGGAGGCTGGTGGAGGATGATCTTAGGATCGTAATACTCATCCCCCCCGGCGGGATGCTCAGCGGGAAGGTTGACACAAGTCTCTTCAAGCCTGTTGAACCCTTGATGAGTCTAGCCCACAGGCTGGCTTTAAACGGGGAGGAATGGCTGGCGATGACTCTAAACGGGCTCGCTGTCTCAACAGCCCTCGGCTTAGACGTTAAGCCAGCCTTAGAGGCTTTGAAGAACGGTGCTGTCGCCGCCGGGGTTTCCGGCAAGGGGCCTGCCGTAGCCTCCGTAGTAAGGCCTCAGGATGTTGAAAGAGTCAGCAGAGCCCTTTCAAGGTTCGGCAGGGTTGTTGAAACAGGAGTGTGCAACGAGAATGCGAGCGTCGAGTAGAGTGTTGAAGATTAAGGGGGGCTGGGCTGGAAGAATCAGCTACACGGCTCCACCCTCGAAACCATACTCTCACAGGAGCCTCCTGATTTCCGCTGTTTCGAAAGGGGTTTCAAGAATAACCGGGCTATCCCTGTGCGACGATGTGGAGGCGACTCTGAGAGCGCTCAGCCTAACCGGCGTACGCGTTTCAAAACGGGGTGGTGAAACGCTTGTCGAAGGCGGCGGGCTCCGGAGCCCAAGCGGGGAGGTTGACTGCGGCGGCTCAGCCTCAACGCTAAGGATGCTGGCCCCCATCGTGGCTGCTAAGCCCTCCCACGCGGTCTACACGGGTGACGAGAGCCTTAGAAGGAGACCCGTTGACATGCTTGAGGAGGCGTTCGCCACGCTTGGTGTTGAAGCAGGCTCAGTCAACGGGAAGCCTCCTTTAACCGTCAGGAGCAGCGGCTTCAAGGCTAGTACTGTTCTCCTAGATGCTTCAGAGTCCAGCCAGCATGTTTCAGGCTTCCTTATCGCTGGAGCCAGTCTTAGAAGCGGCTTCACCATTGTCTTGAAAAACAGGGTTCTAGTCTCAAAGCCCTACGTGGACCTGACTCTCAGAATGCTCCGTATGCATGGCGTGGAAACCCGGGTGGGGGAAGGGTTTATAATGGTTGAGCCCGGGGAGCCTAAGCCTTTCAACCATACTGTTCCAGGCGACTATTCTCTTTCAGCAATACCCCTGGCAATGGCCGCGGTTTCAGGCAGCAAGATTATGGTTCATGGGCTTGTGGACGAGCCTCAGCCTGATAGGGAGGTTGTCGAAACACTGAGGCGGATGGGGCTTAAAATAGAGTGGTCCGGCAATACGCTTATAGCTGAGAACACTGGCCTCTTGAAAGCATGCGTAGTGGACTGCTCGGGAAACCCGGACCTGGTTCCGGCTCTAGCGCTTGCCGCGACAGCCGCGGAGGGTGAGACTGTTCTGAAGAACGTTGGCAGGCTTGAAGCGAAAGAGTCGGCGAGGGCGACACTCATCACCCGTGCCCTTTCAGAAATGGGTGTGAAAACGTTTTTCAACAACCGGGAGATTATTGTCGAAGGGCCGTGCAGGCTCAGGGGTGCAACCGTGGACGCTGGCGGAGACCACAGGATAGAGATGATGCTTATAGTGGCGGGGGCTGTGGCTGAGGGTGAGACAACAATTCTCAACGCGGGCTCCGTCTCAAAGTCTAACCCAGGGTTCTACGACTGGGTCTTGGAGACGGGGGTTGAGCTCAAATGGGTTTAAACACTCTAGGCAGGCTGGTCGTGTTCAGCTTCTTCGGCGAGAGCCACGGCAGGCTTGTTGGAACACTAATACAGGGCTTCCCAGCTGGCCTAAGGGTTGACGAGGACAGGGTTAGGCTCAGCCTCTCCCGCAGGAGGACTGGCTACGGCTCAACAGCGAGGGTTGAGGAGGATTCTTTCGAAATCCTCACCGGGGTTTTCAAAGGCTTCACAACAGGAGCCCCCCTGCTAATAGTGGTTTGGAACAAGGAGGCTGACCAGGGCTTCTACGAGAGGATTAGGAGCACGCCTAGGCCTAGCCACGTTGACTACCCCTACAGGGTTAGGTACGGCGGCTTCAACGACTACAGGGGAGGCGGCTTCTCCTCGGGAAGGTTCACCGCAGGCTGGGTTGCAGCGGGCTCGCTAGCAGCCCAGGTTCTAGAGAAAAAAGGGGTGAGAATATACGCGCACGTCACCAGGATAGGCAGGGTCTTCTACAAGGGTGAGCCGAGCGAGGAGGACTTGAAAAGGGTTTACGAGTCCCCAGTCAGGTGCGTCGACCCGGATGCTTCAAGAATGATGATGAGGGAGATTGACGATGCTTCCCGTGAAGGGGACAGTGTCGGCGGGGTTGTGGAGTGCAGGGTCTACGGCGTGCCCCCGGGAATCGGTGACCCGCTTGTCGAGGGGCTTGACGTTGAGCTAGCAAGAGCAGTAATGTCTATTCCAAGCGTTAAAGGGGTTGAGTTCGGCAGGGGTTTCGAAGCCTCCTGCATGAGGGGGAGCGTGTTCAACGATGAGCTGGCCCTCAGGAACGGGAGGATTGAGGTCACGGGTGTTAGCGACGGGGGTGTTGTCGGCGGTGTTTCAACGGGGAGCGTGATAGTTTTCAGAGCAGCCGTTAAACCCGCTCCCTCCATAGGGAGGGTTCAGCGCACAGTAAACCTTGAGGAGATGAGGAGCGTCAACCTTGATCTCTCCGGGGGAAGGTTCGACGTCTGCATCGCTCCCAGGGCTGTCCCCGTGGTTGAGGCTGCTGCAGCAATGGTTCTCATCGACCACTATGCTAGAGCAGGCCTCGTCGGGAGGATTGTTAAGGATTGAGCCTTGAAGAACTGAGAAGGATGATCGACAGGGTTGACGAGAAGCTTGTTGACGCTATGGCTGAGAGGATCAGGATTGCGAGAATGATAGGCGGGGAGAAGAGGAGAAAGAGTATCCCGGTTGTCGACGAGAAGAGGGAGAGGGAGGTTTACAAGCATGTCGTTGAAAAGGCTTCTGAAAGAGGCTTAGACACTCGTCTGGTTGAAAAGGTTTTCAGCCTCCTCATAGACCACAGCAGGAGGATCCAGGGGTGTTTCAAAGTCGGCTACCTTGGGCCCAGAGGCTCCTTCACGATGGAGGCGGCTGAGAAATACTTCTCCGGCAAGCCGTATGCTCTCCAGCCCTACCCGACGATTAGAAGCGTGTTCAGAAGCGTTGAGGATGCTGAGGTAGACTACGGGGTTGCGCCGGTTGAAAACAGTCTTGAAGGCCCTGTTTCCGAGACCCTGGACTGCCTAGCCTCCTCTAGACTAAGCATCGTGGGCGAGGAGGTTTTGAAAATAGCGTTCCACCTCTCATCCAGGGAGAGGAGGCTTGAAGACGTCAGGATTGTTTTCTCCAATCCCCACGCCCTCGCGCAGGTCAGGCTTTTTCTAGACAGGGTTCTGCCCGACGCGCGGATAAGGGAGGTTTCAAGCACTTCTGCAGCCGCCTCCATGGCTGCTAAAACCAGGGGGGGTGCAGCAGTGTGCTCGGAGGCTGCTGCCAGAGAATACGGCTTGAGAATCCTGGCGAGGAATATTCATGATGAGCGGGAGAACTACACTCGATTCCTCATCCTCTCGAGAGAAGCCTCCAAGAGGTTTAAAGGGGCTGCGAGAACAATGCTGATAATGATTCTTGAGCACAAGCCCGGCTCCCTCTACAGGGCTCTCGGAGTGTTCGCGAAGCATGGTCTAAACCTGACTAGGATAGAGTCTAGACCGGTCAGGGGCAAGCCCTGGGAATACATGTTTCTAGTCGAGTTTGAAGGCGCCTCCTGGAACCGGGGGGTGCGCGTGGCGCTGGAGAAGCTTAAGCGCAGGGCTGTGGAGATTAGGCTACTCGGCTCCTACAGGCCTGCTGAACACTAGGCTCCAAAGGCTTCAATAAGCATGCGCAGCTCAGGCTTCGCAGCCTGCTCCGGCCTCAAGGCCTTTTGACGCTCAGCATACATGATGTTTTTATATTCCTCCAGCCCCGTTTAAAGCCTGTGGAGGAGGACGGCCTGGAGAAGGTTATACTGGCCCTCTCATACGGTAAGAGGAGAGCCCTGCTTATGAAGCTAGGGGAATCCGGGTCGATGAGCATTAAGGATCTTAAGAGGGAGCTGGGCCTGAGCACGGGCAGCCTCTACCATAATCTCCTCGCGCTCGGCGAGCTCGTTGAGCAGACCAGTGACAAGAAGTATGCTTTAAGCGAGCAGGGCAGGAGGGTCTACCTCGCTTTGAAATCAGGCCTACTGCCTCCCCCGGCTTCAGGGGAGCTGCCCAGGGTTTTCGAAACCCTCGTCCCAGTATGGTTCTTCACCGGGATGCCGAGCAGGATTGTGGCGCCCATGGCTGCCCTAATAGTGTTAAGCCTCTCAGCCTCAAGCCTATACGCTAAGATGGGTCTAGCCCTCCTGATCCCGGTTGCTAACGTAAGCTTCTCCTCGACGCTTGGAAGCGTCGCCCTAAGCCTCCTTCTCGCCTACCTCGTCCCCAGAACGGTTTTCCAGAAGAGGAGTGTTGAAACAGGCTTCCTAACAGCCCTACCGTTCTGCTTCCTACCCCAGCTCGTCTACGGCCTGATCCTGGCTGTCTCAAACCCGCCCAGCCTCGCCACAGGGCTTATTCAAGTATTTTCAGGAGGGTTGAGCGCGCTCCTGCTTTCAGCAGCGATAGTATGCTGGTTTAAAGCGAGCCCCCAGGCTGCGATGCTAACCTCGTTCCTAATGCTCTACCTGGGGGCAGCCATCCAGCAATTCATGGTTTAAAACCCTGTTTTAAAGCCTACTGCTCCCTAAGCTTCTTAACATACTCGTGGAGGGGCTCCAGTATAACTATCCCCTCCAGCGGCTTAATCTCGTACACGTAGGGAGTCAGGTCAACCCTTGTCCACCTGAGCTTCCTAACCATAAGCGTCCTAAGATTCCTGTTCTCAATCGGGGTTATTGAGAGCTTTATTATCCCTGAGGAGAGGAACTCCTCCACTCCGAACCTGCTTAGGAGGCCGCTGCCAGTAGGGACCTCGCTGGTTATGATGGTTGTGCAGCCTAGAAACTTTTCCACGGCGGTGACGAAGCCCCTTATGAAGTCCCTCGTCCATGAAACGTCGACAACCTCTCCGACGAGCGGTGCAACAGGATCTATGACGAGCCTCTTAGCCCCTATCTCTGCAACATGCCTCTTAAGCTCCTTAACGATCTCCCTGACAACCTCAGCCATGAACTTCTCCCGGGTAACCTCTGCGAAGAAGGGCCTAGCGTCAAGTATCCTAAGCATGTTTCTCCTCATCGGTGTCTCAAGGTCCCAGCCGAGTGTCAAAGCTCCCTCGACAGTGCTCTCAACAGTCTCGTCGAAAGGAACATAAACACATGGCTCCCCTATCTCAAGCCCCTTAAGAATAAACCTTAGGCTGAAAATAGTCTTACCCGTCCCGGTTTCCCCCGCGACAAGATATGTTTTACCCCTCAGCAGGCCCCCGTCTATAATCTTGTCTAAACCAGCTATGCCCGTTGGGGTTCTCAAAGAGTATTCTTGAGCGTGCTCCTCCTCAGCCTCCTCAACCGGCGGCGGGGGCAGGTTCTCATCCTCCCTCCTCCTCATGAGCATGCCTCAGCCTACCGGGAGAGCGTTTAAATGTCTTTTTCGACCTTGCCACTCTACGTAAACATACTATTTCTTTATCCGTGATCTAGGACTCAACAGACGTGAGGAGATAGACATGTTTTTAGAGGGTCCTCTCATCGTCGGGAGGTAACATCCCACGCTGAGAGTCTTGAAGAGGTCGATAAGCTTATGAGGAAAGCCGAGGCTGCCAGAAGCAAGTATAAGAGGGAGCCGTTGAAATACTTAGTGATCTTAACGGCTGAAAGAGAAATCGGAAGGAAATAAGGAAAAAGGCTGAGGAGAGCGTGACTGATAATTGGGAAAGAGATAGAGGATTAAACATTCAATCCGTATTTATTTTATCATGGAATGAAAAACACGTCAGCTTTTTCTAAGGTTCTTCCAAAGTATGTTAGCTCAAGGCCTCTTCGCGAAGGATGGAGGATGTCTAATTTGACGCACGGGTTTGTTTCTCGTCTGAGGAAAACTTGTTTGAGGCATTTAAGCCCTGGCGCAATATCCTTTTGAGCGCGCTTTGATTATGTGCTGATTGAAATCGCTTCCAATGCGAAAGGCTTACGTTTCCACGTTTAAAAGAAAGACCGAGTTTTTGCGCGTGCTACTGCTTACTAGATGGTGCGGGCCCGACCCTGAAATTAAGCAGGTTTTACTCTTGCAGGCGCTCTATGGTGAATAGAAATAAGCGTGCTAGCGCGCACTATAAGGACTTGTGGAGAAAAGGTTAAATAGTAATATGGTCTTTTTTTTACATGCCTGGTCTCAGGATTCAAATAAGGAGGGATTTAGAGGCTAGGTTCAGAGAAGCTGCGATGCGCAGGTTCGGCTATTCAAAGGGGGCTCTCAGCCGTGCTGCTGAAGAGGCTATTGAAAAATGGCTCTCCAGCATTGAGGGGGTTGTTTTTGAAGAGGATCCTGTCGAGGCTATAAAAGGGCTCCTTTCAGACATCAAGGTTAGCTCCGTCGAACTGCAGCACTCGGCTGCAAAATCGTGGTTCGAGGCTGCTTCTGAAAATGTACCTCGTTGACACGAATATTTTTCTAGAAGTCATGCTTTCTCAAGCCAGAAGCAAAGAGTGTGAAGTCTTTCTGAAAAGCGTTAAGGAGGGTGTTTCAAAGGCGTTCGTCACAGATTTCTCAATATACTCCATAATGATTATAATGACAAGCCTTTCCAAGCTGAATGAGTTGAAAATTTTCCTTTCAAGCCTTTCAGCTTATAAGGGACTTACGATACACCGAAACGGGCTTAAAGACTTGTTGAGAGCAATAGATACAATGAGGAAGAAACGCTTAGATCTGGATGATGCCATACAGTATTCGGCAGCCGTGTCGCTCGGGGTGAAAGACATAGTTTCTTTCGACAAGCATTTCGACGGACTGGAGGTCCCGAGGGCGGAACCAGCCCAGCTGGTTTAAAGAGAAACCAGTTTCATACACCAGTTTTGCTTTCACCTCTTGAAGAAATCAGTAGTATGCATCACTATACTGCTTCTTCCTGATTCATCATGCACATAGCTTTTCAAACAGGCTGCTAGTTTACTCTGAACCGGCACAGCGCCAGCTTACACTGCGGGGAAAGGCTACAAGCCTGGAAAATGATCCTGAATACTCTCGGAGAGGGAGAACCTGTCTGAGCCTAGACTTTTTATAGCTTAGTTGGCTACGCTGGGGAAGATCTGTGGAAATCTTGGGGAAAGAATAAGCGGAAAACTTTTGGATACGGCTAATGTCGAAAGAGCGGCTCCAGTGGAAGCCGAGGTGGAGTTAAAGGGTTAAAACAGCCTGAAAACAGTGTTCCACTTCACTAGAACTTTCTAAGCAACGTTACGCTAAGCTGGAACAAGGAAACCTTTTAAACAAGCCTATTCGGGCTAAACCGAAGGTGAAACGGATTTGAATCACCTAAGTTTAAAGAAAACATGCTCGATCGCAGCAATACTCGCGATAATCCTGGTGGTTACGCCGCTGGCTGTAACAGCCCAATGGGCGTACCCGCCTGGAGAATGGAAGTTCAAAATCGTTGACGACTGGGGAAAACCAGTTTCAGGCGCAGTAGCATACCTTTACAACAGCACTAAGCCAGCAAGCTGGAGTGGGACATGGAGCTTTGAAAACTGGCCGCTGGTGAAATGGGGTGAGGCAAACGCCGATGGATGGGTAACCATTCCTGAGCTGCCTGGAGACGCTTGGGACAGGTGCAACATAACAGATGGGGAGATAAACTACACGCTGATAATAAAGCTGAAGATAGGCACAGAGGTTACGCCGATAACGATTTTCAACTACACCGTCCTGAAAATAGGCTACCAGTCTGGTACACCCCAGGCTGTAGGACTATACACCCTTCTGAACGCAACAACCATTGAGGGGTCGTATCCGGGAAAGAGCTGGATAACGAGCCCACACACAGTGGACTCCACCGTGACCGTTGGAGGCAAGAAGTACGGGGTATACGAGGTCTGGCTCTACTATGTTACGATGCAGTTCCAGGATGAGCTCGGGTTCCCGATAGCCGGGGCTGAGCTAAGGGTTTTCTACAACTCATCCTACAATGGTAAAACATACATTCAGAACACTCCTGTCAGCGGCTGGGTGAGAAAGCTCTACGGCAAGTATTTCACCAACGGGACGGTTGGGTCGGAATTCGTAAAGAGTACTACGCTCACCGGCGGCATTGCTCCCTACACGCCTAACCTCAAGGTTGGGTGGGTAGTGCTCAGGCTTCCCAGGATAAGCTCCACAACAGGCGCAGGCTCGTCCCTCGTTAACAACATGAGTTTCATACTGCTCTACAAGACTAACACGACAGTGTTTAGAAGAACGTTCGTCGAGGGTGATTTAGCGGCTAACGGGACATACGTCTTCACGGTTGATAACGTGGAATGGACCCAAGTAACCCTGCTAGACTGCTACGGTAACAACTGGTGGACGATGAAGGCCGAGGTCTATGCTTTCGACACGGCTTTCAAGAACATGTTCCCGCTGGCGGCTACAAGGATTGGTCCAGGAGTATTCGCGTTAAGATATCCTGTTCCCGCCGTTGGAACCACTACGATAAGGCTGGCTGTTGAATGGTATTTCAGCACTGTCGCCATTGCAAACTACGCCGTAGGCGTGGACGTAGACTATCTGGAGGAAAGTGTTGAAGTAACGTGTAACATGACGTGGGTTGACGTGAACTTCTGGAGCGCAGCCGAGCTGCCGCAGCAGCCGGCTGACTTCGCGGCTAAAATATGGCTTCCCGCGACTATGGGCTTCAGGAAGGAAGCACCCTTAACATTCTGGTGGAACGGTAGGAACGGTTTCGTAGTCCTACCGGACATGGAGTTCTACGCCGGCCCCAACCCGTCAACAATGGATCAGCTAGACCCGTATGGAGTAGCAGCAGGCATGGGCTTCGACGATTTCTATGAGGATATGAGTCAATACTATGGTGCAGCAGGCGGCTTCGGAGGCCAGGGCTGGCTCCCGACAAGGGAAGTAGGATGGGTTGACTTCGAAGTCTGGTATGAGGGCGTTAAGGTGCTCGACACGTATGAGGAGGGCTTAAGCCTCAAGCTCGAGTGCTGTGCAAGCACTCCGCCTGGCAGCACGGATTGCCACTACAACTTCACGCTGAAAATCTATGAGATAGGCTTCCGCATAATCCTTGAGGCCTGCGGGTTGAAGATGGACGCCCCAACAGGCGTGCCCTTCTTCTTCACACACCCCAACGCTGAGCTCGGGCTAGTGGGTCCCAAGGCTGTTACAGACGGAAAGGTTGACATAGTTAAAGCGCCGACTGGAAACTACAGTAACTTCGCAATAGTCTGGCAGATGAGCCTCCTGAGGCCGTATAAGATACTTTACTACAACGGGACCGCCGACGTTGAGCTAAAGGAGCCGATTAGTCTGACTAAGAACATGAGGAATATTCAGCTCTACTTCAAGCTCTGGAACTTAACTATCGATACGTGGAGCCAGGACCCGTTCAGAATAGTCAACGTTAACGTGACCCTGTTCTCAGTGAGCGACTTCGGAATAGCTCCGGGAATGGGCATAACCAAGAGGATGATTGAACAGATTATTGACGAGCACAGTATGTACGCTAAGTATGTTCTCCCACCAGGCTGGAAAGTCTTCAAGATTGGCACGGATCAATACGGCTACCCAGTGATATACTACCATACTGACACTCAGACCAACCTGTGGAATGTGCACCCGTCTTGGACGTACCTGCCTGAGAAGGACTACTGGATATGGGTTAATGTTCCGGCCGACAAGCAGAAGGCTATGAACTCTGGCTTCAGAGCAGTGGATGCTAACGCGACGCTCTACTGGAGCGGAGACCCGTGGAACAAGCCGCTCCACCTGAGCGCCTGCTACGGGAACAGCAACCCGTACATAGTTTACACCTACGTGTACGACCCGAAGATTGCTTTGAAGACTGCTTGCGGAGCACCACTCGTCTTCGACGAGACCATGAGCTCCGCGCTGATACTCGCGGAGCCTTGGGACACGGGTAACCTGCTTTACTACAGGCAGCAGATAGACCCGACGTCGCTTGTGACGATAGGCACACCGGGCGGAGTAACTTCCGCACCCTACAATGCTTACCTGGTTAGGAAGAACGCTACCGATAGCAATGGCATGGTGAAGCTGAGCTCAGTCAACGCGACCAGTGTTTCCCCGCCCAACGACCCTGACCTGTGGAACCCGACCACCGGATGGGTTGCTAAGAAATACCCGAACCAGAGCAGGTACCTGATAGGTGAGAGTGCCGGCACATGGCAGATCACTGGAGTCGCATCTCCAGTGAAGAAGACTACGCCGAAATACAGGATCATGGTTTACTACAAGGGTATCCTAGTCTACAACGAGTCCACGGTTCTGAGCAACCCGTACGTGAGCAAGGAGCACAAGTTGACGACTTCAGTCTACCCGTACGTGTTCAGGGTTACGAACGACCCGCTTAAAGGCGGGACGATCTTCGGAATAGCCAACATAAAGGTGACAGTGTTCTGGGCAGGGCTGAACGTCACATGGTGGCCCACGAAACACCTGACCTACGAGACCGCGCCGATAGAGTTCTCGCTTCTGAACGCCAGCAAGCTCGACAAGGGCTTCAACATGAGCGTCGTGAAGAGGCTGTGGGGACCAGTGCAGGTGGTGTCGAGATACTTGGAGAACATACCGTACCAGCCTGTGCCGCCATACTTCAGCAGCATGGTTGTCGTGGAGTCGGCGTTAACCGACTCCAACGGGAAGGCAACCTTCCTAATACCTGTCTGGAACTACAGTGTGACCTCGAAGATATACACGTGGCTGACTACCGACGGTTATTACGACAATGTTGGTCCGAAAATACGTCAGCTTGATGCGTATGCAGGTGGGCCGAGGCACCCGTGGAACAAGACTGCAGGCCCGCTGGCGATAAACCTGATTACTGCTGGAGCAAACAGGACTGGAGCGCTCTTCGGAACACCTGTCTACGCGAACTTCACAACCGTGCCGGGAGTGACGAACAACATTCCTGACAAAGATGTTCCGAGGCTGGTTGGAGTGTTAACCACCTCCGCATACGCCAGGTGGATACAGCACTCCATGAACGCAACAGGCCTGGTTAACCCTGCTACGAAGACCTGGGAGAACACTAGGGTCAAAATAACCTATGCTAACGGTGACTCCGTCTACAAGGACGGTGTCTCGCTCAACACGACCTACCGATCCGCCTACAAGGATAAGTGGTGGGCTGGAGTAGGAATGTTGGCTGGAGGAGCATTCCAGCACAGGACTCCTGACAGCGAGACTGGGACAACAGTCTCGCCGCCTCAGCCCGCTGCGAACTGCTACGCTAAGGCCGAGGAGAGAATCATAGCGAACGACATCGGCGTCGTGGTTAGGAACATTGTTAAGGTTGGGCTGCCGAACCAGAAGGTGACTATAACAAGGGACGCGATATACGTCGACTCGACGAAGATTGCTGACAGCAAGGTGCTGATGGAGGACTGGACTCCTACGAAGCCAAACGCTGACCCGACTGACTACTACGTGCTATACCTGAGGTCGACGCCGAGCAACATACTCTGGGGCATCTACGACTTCACAGTCAAGACTGAGAACCTGACCAAGGGAATGACGAATACACTGCTTAAGCTGAACGACCCGCAGTTCCTCGTCGAGAAACTGCCGGGTGGAGAAGTAGACTGGACCTCGGGCATGGTCTACCTAGACTGGCCCGCGAGGCTCAGTGTAACGATACTGACTGGAGACGGGAAGCCTTTGGAGAAAGCATGGGTGTACGTCATAGATGCTTACACGAGGGGCAACGTGACCGCTGCGATAACAGACAACTATGGTCATGCTGGAACACTCTTCGTTGGAGCTGGGAACGCTGCTGAACACTTGAAGATTGAGCCCGGCGACAGGGTTGACATAGGGTTCAACCTGCTAAGAGGATGGTACTATGTTGATGAGCACAAGAGGCTGACCGGGATAGCTGTCAATCCATCGTGGGCTATTAATGTCCAGAATCCTGGAAGCTGGCCGGAGGAACCGCCGCAGCCCACTGGAGCCGAGTACATACAGTGCGGATGGTATTGGTATGATGGATACGGTTCATTGCCGAACGGTTTCGAGGAGTATGAGTGCATGAGGTTCTACGGGAAGTACTACATCGTGGTCTACTATAAGCCTGCTGGATGCAGCGAAGTGCAGGGACCAGTGTTCTCAGAGGTGGTGTTCGACAGCTATACTGATGAGCCTCAGCACCAGTACATATACCTAGGCATACATCCTGAGGCCCTTGCCCCAGTGTCTGAGTATAGTCCAAGCCAGGCGAAGACGTTCCGTGCTGCAGTAAGGGATCTCGTGATGAGCTTCACTGACTCCGTTGGCAGACCGTTGACTGGTGTGAGCGTGAAGGCTAAACACCCGGTCTACGGCTGGGAGACTGAGCTTGGCAAGGCGATTAGTGTTGAGACGAATACTGCGACGCTTGAGAAGGTTCCTCTGAAGCCTGGGACAAGCTACTCTGTACAGGTTGAGTGGACAAGCAAGTACGGTACGAAGGCGACTGGAACCGCCTCAATCACCGAGACTCAGACCTCAATATCACTATCCGTTTACGACGTCACCCTGAGGCTCCTGACGCCGAGGGGAACACCGCTGGTCGGTGTTCCAGTGAAGGTTGCTGGCGTAGATGTTGGAGCAACATCCGCAACCGGAGAGGTGATGGTGCCTCAGATACCGCCTGGATCATACAGTGTTGCAGCCTCATGGCTCGACACTGCTCTAAGCCTGCCCTCGCTCGTAGTATCCGCACCTGGATCCGTGACTCTGACGCCGACAAACCTGCACAGGCTTACTGTCAGGGTGATCGGTGCTCAGGGACAGGCCCTGGAGGGTGCTACGGTGAAGGTGACGAAGGGCGCTGTCGAGGTTACGAGGCTGACGGATAAGGATGGCAAGGCTGAGATAGAGCTTCCAGACGCGAGCTACAACATCGAGGTGACATACGGCCAGTTCGGAAAGACTGACTCAGTATCCATGACTGCTGACACTCTTAAGACCGTTAACCTAGACGTGTTCATAGAGTTCCTAGGCGTAGGCATGAGCATGGCCCAGTTCCTGCTGTTCATAGTGATGATCATAATCATCGTGATAGTGCTCGCCATCGTGATACACGAGTACCACATCTACAGGCGTAAGAGGCTTCCGCAGCTCTTCGGAGCACCGACAGGACCAAAGTAGAACACTCTAACCCTATTCCCCCTTTTTTCTTTCTTTTTCTCCTCTTCTAAGCAGTCCGCCGCATCTTTTTATCGCTGATTAATAGTTTAGAAACCTTTTTTAACAAGGCAGCGTTGAAACAACTGTCTTGAGTAAAGGAAGAATATGCCCTAGGTGCGGTGCAGCAGTAAGCGAAGACGACGAGTTCTGCAGCCTGTGCGGCCTCCGCCTCCCGAAACCGGGTCCAGAGGAGGTTTTTGAAGAGGCTGTTGAAAGCAGGCGAGACTCGACTGAGGAGTATGTTCCCGAAAAGCCTCCTGTTAAAAAACCGGTGAAAACCATTGAGAAACCTGTTCAACGCAGGCCTGCCGCGGTTAAGCCCGCCCCTCCCAAGACGGTGGTTTTAAAGAAGTGTCCAAACTGCAACACTCCCGTCAGGGAGGACTTGAAGTTCTGCCCCAACTGCGGGTTCAACCTTGAGGTCGCGAGAATGAGGCTAAGGATGAAGCAGCAGGGCGTCAAGCAAACCTACTCTAGAAGGGAGTTCTTCAGCTTCGAAGGCTACCAGCTTGAAGGAGTCCCCATGACTGCGCTCATGCTCATAATATGGGCTGTCTGGAACTTCGGCGTCGCAGTGGTTTCCTCAATGGGCTTCATCCAGCCGCAGCTCCCCCCGCCGCTTTCAATAGTCCCGCCCGCCGTCTTCAACACGGTCATAGGAGTGCTTTCAATACTCTCAGCCATAGGCCTCCTAATGGTTATACGCCCACTCTTCTACATAGTGCTCGCCCTAGTGCTCCTAGAGATACCCGTGTCAATACTACAGATCATCTACGCTGCCTCCCCACCCTCCACATCCCCATCGCCGATAGGTACACCGGTTTTCGAAAACTTCGCAGCCGGCCTCGTTGGGCTAGTAATAGTAATAGGCTTAACAATACAGCTTCTAAGGGTCCACAAGTATTTCACAGGGGTGAGCGTCTAGGTGAACAGGAAGGCGGCTGCAATAATCCTCCTGCTGCTCTTCCTGACGAGCATGGTTGCAGGCATTCTTCTAACCATGTTCTAAGTTCGGGTTGGAATCTCGCTACGGCTATATGGCTCTGCGCTTCTCGAGCGTTTGAGCACGCGGCTTATACGTGTTTTTTTCAGCAGTCTTTCTAGCTGTTCCCTTGAAAAACGTTTATGAGGGTTAACGGGAATCCTTATATGCGGTAATGGTTAAGACAACAATCGAAGTTGACGAGGATTTGTGGAGGCGGTTCAGCCTAATCGTACTCCGAGAAAGGGGTGATCTGAAAAAGAATGAGGTTATTGTCGAGATACTGAGGGACTATGTTGAGCAGAGAGGCTTGCTTGTTGACGAGCAGCAACTCGAGTACATTCTCCGGATGGAAGAGGAGCGGGAGGCTTTTCTTAAAATCAGAGATAAGCTCATCCGCGACCCGTTTTACAACGGGAAGTACGTTGCTGTTTTCAGGGGGTCGGTCATAGGATGCGATGAGGAGAAGACGAGGCTGGTGGAAACAGTCTATAAGAAACACGGGTATATTCCAATATATATCGACAGGGTGGCTCTTGGCGAAAGACATGTTGAGATACCGTCGCCCGAGTTGGCCCGGCCATGAACTACAGTTTCGAGTATTCTCCACCAGCTCCTTCTTTAAAGGTCAGGTTTACCAGGCCCTTCTCAGACCGTTCACTGGAGTTCTAGGCTAAGTTGGATACGGGTGCAGACATGGCAGTTATTCCACAACACGCTGTGGATGAGCTCGGGCTGATTCCGGTAAGCCGCATATCCGTTTCCTCGTTCAACGGGCGGAAGTTTTGGAGATACACGTATTTTGTAAACATTTATCTCGACGGCTTCGAGTATAAGATGGTTGAAGTTATCCATGCCCAACGTCGCGACGCGCTTCTTGGTCGAGACGTCCTCAACAGGTTGAAAACGGTCTTAGACGGTAAAGCCTTAAGCTTCAGCCTCCTAGACCCGTGAAGGCGGTTGACAAGTAATGACGACGCATGTTAAATAAGTATCGTTCTCCAGCCACTTTCAGAAGGCCGCGCAACACCTAATCATCTTATAGATTGAAGAGGACGCAAGGATGCATCACCCGCTTAAGCTATGCTCTTAAAATACCTGCTAGCTTCTCATCGGCACGAAGACTATTCTCCTGCTCAATTCACGGGGGACGTAGAGGGGCCTAGACGGCATTCCCTCAACCCTCCTCCGGAAGTATTCTGCAAACTCCTCCAGGCTCATCTCCTCAACATGGTCCTTCTCCAGAGTAGACTCCTCCCTGACCACGATCCTCAGGCTTCCACTCCGCTCCTCCCTCTCCCCATAGACTATTATGAAAGGTATCCAGCGAGTCTTAGCCTCAGCAACCCTTTTCGAAACCGTCAGGCTCCTGTCGTCAACACCGACCCTAGCACCCTCCTTCTCAAGCCTCTCAGCAACCCTAATGCTCTGCCCAAGGTGCTTCTCAACGTCAACAGGTATTATCCTAACCTGCTCCGGGGAGAGCCAGACCGGAAGCATCGGCGGCTTACCTTCCGAAACCCTGCCTGCAGCGTTCTCAAGCATCGCTGCAACAGCCCTCTCAACGCTTCCAAACGATGAAGCATGGATAATAACGCCAACAGGCTTCTTAACACCGTCAGCATCATAGTAGCAGATGTTGAACCTCTCACCGTTCTTCACATCCCACTGCACCGTCGAAATCTGAAGGTTCTCACCGTTCGGAAATATTGCTTGAAACTCGTTTTTGAAAGCATAGTAGTGAGTCATCTCCCTCATAAGCTTGAAGAAAGCCGGAACCCTCAGCGTCTCAACGATCCTTTTGAAAAGCCACCTGTACTTCTCGTAATACTCTTCAACAACCTCGAAACCAAGAACCCAGCTTCCACCAGCAATAACATTATCCATAAGCCCCCCGAAAAGAACGCTAAGCCTCAAATACTCCTCCGCGGCCTGCTCCCCATCCCTGCAGAAAGCATGCATGTCCGTCATCCAGAAGTTCCTAACCCTCATAAGCCCGGTGAGCTCGCCCTTCTGCTCCCTCCTGAAGCATATTGCCTCCTCATAAATCTTGACAGGCATATTCCTGTAAGTGAAAACGGTCTTCTGGATGAATGGGAACGCGCCGGGGTCGCTTGCAAACCTTAAAACCAGTCCATCTTCAACCCTGTAATCCCTCTCGTGGAACTCGCCCTGAAGCTGCCTTATAGCCTCGACGTCAGTCCTGTAGAGAAGCGGGTTCTGCATCTTCATAGCCCCCCAGGGAAGGGCAATATTCTTGAAAGCGTAGTCCATAATAAGGTCCTTCAAGAGAATCCCGCTTGGATACCATTTGAGGTTTCCGACGTCGCTCTCCGGGCAGTAGTCGACGAGCTCGAGCTTCCTCATGTTGACGATGTGGCTAGGCTCTTCTCCTCTTCCAGCCTTCTCCTCAAGCTCGTTCTCAACGAATTGTTTAAGCATCATCCCCCTTCTGCTCTTTGAGAATGCTTCGCAGCTCCTCCAGTTCTCCCTAGTGACCTCGTACTCCACACCGTCCTCATCCATAACTATGAACCTGTGGAACTTCTCCTTCTTCTCAACGGGCTTCTCAACAATCCCTGGCTTAATGCTGCGCGAAAGCTCCGCCAAAGCATGCCCCTTGTTGACGAGGGTGAAGCTCTTATACCAGCCGAAGGGTGCTGCGTGTGTCTCAACCCCTTTTTCGAGCAGCCTGCTCCTGGTTTTCCTGAGGATGCTTACGGCGTCGCTCGCCCCAGCAAGGTCGCTCGAGAGATGGGCATAGGGATAGAGCGCTACGGACTCAGCCTTGACTTTAGAGAAAACGTCAAATATTTCTCGACTAGCCTGCTCCGCCACGCCATCCGGGTCCTTCACATCCTCTCGCTCAACAGTCGTGAAGACCACTAATACATTCTTGAACCTGCCGGACTTGTTTGAATCGTCAAGCTCCTCAGCCCCCTCCACGGCCTTCTCCCTAGCGCTGTACTCGAATTCCTCGCAGTGAATAAGAAGTATTCTCAAGCCTTCATATTCCACCAGCCTCGTCTATAAAAACCTTCATTTCGGGCGACTAAACCTTAAACCCATACATGTGTTTCTCGTAGAGCCATCTCTCTGTATGTAACTTCCCAAGCCTCCTACACTCTGGCTCTCCTTCCTTTAACCTTTAAAATATTAAACATGATATGATTCAGTAGGTTTGGTGGATGTGAGTATTATGAGAGTAGCTCGCAAATGCGGAAAGGCATGTGAGGAGTGCGAGCTATACCAGTTATGCGGAGGATGCAGCCCCTTAAGGAGTAATAATTGCCTAGTCAACTTATGCATCTCCAGGGGCTTGAAGATAAGGGGGGTAACGATGGGTTGTAAAGCCTGCGTTTTAGCTTCTGCCTGTGTGAAGTCCGGATCGTTTTCGCCGCCGGAGGCTGATAAGCTTCATGGGCTTCGCTCCATTCTGGAGTCTTGGAGCCTAGAGCCTCCTGTTGTGAAGCTGCCCCGCTTCATACCTGAGATACCGCTGGAGGAGCCGGTAAGGCTGAGATGGGATAAGCTTGGTGTAAAAGCTATCCTCGTTACTTTTCTCAACACCAAGGATGAAAACATTGAGAAGGCGAGGAGCGAAGGTGTTCGCAGATTCCTCGGTTTTGACGGGATGATATTGCTGTCCACCATCATGCCGGATGAGCTTCTCAACGAGGAGACGTTTAAAACAACCTTGGGACTCATTAAGGAAGGAGGCTTCGACGGCGTCGTCGGCTGGGATATGCCGGTTTACATCGACTTCCCAAAGGCGGTGAACCTGGTTAACCTTGTTTCCGCCACCCTGTTTACGATCAGATATATCGAGGAGGGGGTTCCTACAATACCTCTTCTTAAGGGAAGCGACCCAAGGGAGATGGAAACTCATTCGCAGTGGCTTAAGAAGCTGGGATTCAAGCGAATCGGGCTTCACGCTACCGAGTATATTTTGCACTATGATGAGGAACTGGCTCGAGACCTTTACGGAAAGGCATTGGAAGAGATAATAAGGATGGGGGCGGAGCCGCTGGTGATAGGGGTTATGGGCCCGAAGTCGTTTCCCCCCTTATTATACAGGAGGTATGTAGAGTCCTCCTTCGCCGGAATGAGCTGGCTGCTTAAAGCCAGGGAATTCGTCGCATACAATCGCATGGAGAGCCTTGACTTAAAGAACTGCGTCATGGAGTGTGGTTGCGAAGCCTGTCTCGGCAAGTCTACCAATCAGGTTTCGAGAAGCATAGAGGATATAGCTGAGCATAACCTGGTTCAATTCAAAAACTTCGTTGAGGGGAGGAGGGAAAGCGTGATCAACGTGTTTGACGCCATATTGGAGAAGGGGACGATGGCCGTCGTGGGAGACCTTCATATCGGGACGCCGCAAACCCTCTGGGAGCAATGTCTTTCGAGACTCAGGGAAATCAAGCCTTCCTATCTGGTCCTCCTCGGGGACACGTTCGATCTGGTTGACGGGAAACCCTCCCTGTGGGAAGTAGCAGGCTTCTTCAGAGGGTTGAGGGAGATGGAGGCTGAAGTAATTCCGGTACTTGGCTGTGCCGACTCAAGTCAAACAAGGCTTTTCGACGCGTTACAGGACCTGTCGCTTAGCAGGAAACCCTTCAGGCTCCAATTGTTGAAGCCGAATCTGATAAGGGCCTTAGCGATAAAGAACCTGTTAGCATTCTACGCTATTGCTAAGGAGGAGGTGAAGGTGAAGCTGGCAGACGGCAGGATTGCCGTGTTCGAGCATGGCCACGGATTAGGCTTTAGCAAAACGGACAGGCCGGAGGAAATAGCGAAAACCCTCTTAGATGAGAAATCCCCGGAGGAGATTTGCATAATAGGACATTACCACAGGTCGTTTTTCAACCCTGAGCGGGGGATCGCTATGCTGGGCTCTTGGCAAACCCGGACGCATAAGGACAGGGAGGGCGGCTTCATCCCAGACGTTACGGATATACTGCTGGTAAGGGAAGACGGCTCAATGGAGCTGATTCGAGGAACCTAGGGGAATGGGTCAGTACAGCAGTGAACACAATGCCGAGAGGAGGTATGAGAGGCTTAGCGAGAGTCCGAGGGAGGAGAGCCTCATAGATGCGCTTGAGGAGCACTACGTTAAGTCGACTGTGGATTGGTACGAATTGCCAGATACTGTAATACTGTACGTTGACCGCGATGAATTAGTGGAGGTTGTGAAGGAAGCGAGAGACATAGTGGGCATAACTGAATTGGGAAAAGAGAATGTTATGAGCGGGCCTGACCAACGAGAGATACTGTATGAGGGCCGGGACACTATAACAGTTGGGAAGCTTAAAGCACTGTTAGATATTGTGGGAATCCCTTATGACGAGATGGATAGTTTGATATACTGCATCGGAAGGCAGGGAGACCCTTACGCAATAAACAATCCCGATCTACCCTTCGATTTCAACTCTGAAGCAGGCGCCATCGTGCTTGCTGCTGCCCTGAAGGACGGCACCCTCCACAAGGAAGAAGAGCCGAGAGGTTACTGGTTCGCATACTATAATAAGAATGAGAAGAATAGGGAAAGGGTTAAGGAAGCTGTTAGGAAAGTCTTCGGAGAAGTAGAGCCTCACGAGAGTAAGGAGAGGAGTGAAATATCTTATCATAGTCTTGCAATAGTAAGTGCACTGGAGAAAATGGGCGTACCAGTTGGCGAGAAGGTTGGGCAGAACTATCACGTGCCAAGAGTTGTCAGACAGGGCGATGAGAATATAAAAAGGGCTTATCTATATCAGACTATGATGGACGAAGGATCTTGGAGCCCTGAAAGATATAACCTCTCCTATTTACAAACCGGAGCTCTTGATCCTAGCGGGCTTTCAGAGGATGACAAGAAATACCTTGATAAGTTGCTTAGCGAGGAAAGGAGATATCCAACAGGGGATGCTTACCATTGCGTCTACCTTAATACAGATATGTCAAAAGAAATTCAGGAAGAACATCCCGAAATATGGGAGGTTATAGAGAAATCGAAACCTCCCTTCTTAGAAGAGGAAATGAAAATTTTGGAGGAGACATGCGGTGTGAAGCCCGAGCCCAAACCCAAGGATATGTATATCACGACGAAAGGCGAGTATCGAATAACGTGGTGCGTAAACATCGCCCAGAAGGAGGAGCGCAACAGAGTGATTGAAGGGCTTAGGTTGCCGAAGGATAAACGTCGTCGTGAGGAATGAGAGAAATGGAATACCCAGACGACTTAGACGAGGAGAAGGTGATTAAGAAGTGGCGCGAGGCCATCCAGCAGGCTCCTTCACTAATCAGTTCGATATTCGAGGATGGAAAAATAAAGGCAATGACGAGAAAAGAGCTTCTTGATAAACTGAAGGAAAGGGGCGTATCCTATGATGACACGGAGGACGTGATCAATGAGGCTGAGAGGGAAAAAGTGATCACAATCAACTATGGAACATGGTCCACGTATCTCTGGATCCCTCCAGCGAGGAGGGAGATGGAAAAACAGAGGACTAGAGAGCTCGAAAAGCTTGTCGAGGAGGTCTTCATGGAGAAGGGTGTGGAGGAGCTCTCCGAGAATGAGCTGAAGGAGATTCTAACCCGCAAGGGGCTTTCTACGGAGGAGGTGGAACGGGCGCTCCTTGAGGCGGAGCGGGACTGCATACTGTCCTCCTATCCCTTCACGAAGAAGGGATGGATGTATGAGCTAATACCACCGGAGGATAGAGCCCGGGAGCTGGAGTGCAGGAGGCTTGTGAAACTGGATATCCAGAGGCGGATCTACAGAAGGCTTTCGCTGGGTCTTGAAGTATAGACACCCATAATCTTCATGATTTAAACTCCTAGCTGTTTTCTTTACGCTGTACTTATTTTCGCATCGAAAACTTAAGGCTTCCACCTCATCCTCTCAACTTTATCAACGCTTCTCCTAGCCTTCTTAAACTCCTTGTAATGCGCCTCGCACAAGTATGCTCTCCTAGACTCACCTCTGAGCCTGAGTCCCGCCTCACTAGCCCTCTTGAACGCTATCGACCTGACCGCGTCAGCCTGGCATCCGGCTACGCTGCACTTAACACCCTTCTCCACCCTGCCCAAATCCAGCTAACCCCTGTCAGCCACTTATAAAAACATTAGTTTCTCAGACGACTGCTCGAATGTCAGTCCTCTTAGAGGCCCAGAACTTCCAGGTCGCGTAGAGCCTTTGAAGCACGGTTATCTGGCCGAGCACAATCATAAGGATCATGGAGAACCATATCACTCCGTCTATCAGAGGGTTGAGGAATGTTGCAGCCGCAATTATAAGTATCTTCTCAACCCTTTCAAGAACGCCGACCGAAGCATCCTTCATACCCCCGGTGCTTTCAGCCCTCGCCCTAACGTAGCTCGAAGCAATTATGCTGAACATCGTCACGAAGGCCAGCGGCCAGTCCACATAGCCGCCGAGCACCGGGCCGAGAACATAGAAGAACTCAGTGTATCTATCCACAAGGGCATCCAAGGTCCCGCCGAACCCGCTCGCCCTGTTGCTGAGCCTCGCAACAACCCCGTCCAGAACGTCGAAGAGCCCTGAGAAGAGTATTGCGACGCCTGCGAAGAAGAGATGCCTGTAAGAGTAGAAAAAGGTTGCAACCACAGCTGACAGAAGCCCAAGGATGGTTAGCCCCATGGGGGTTATTACAGGGGAGAGGATTCTCCCAATCCTGGAGAAGAACTTCTCACTCTTTTTCCTCAGGCTCCCCAGAACCACCCTGCCCAGCCCCCTCCAGGAGTTGGAGCCTGCTCCTAAGATACTCAATACCCTTCTCAAGCGTCTCCCTACCCTTATCAGTCTGCCTGTAGTAGACTTTTCTAATATTTACTTTTCCACTTCCGGTTTCGAGATGCTCCATTCTCTCTACAAGACCTTCCCTCTCCATCTTGTAGAGTACGACGTAAGCCGTTATCGTAGCAATAGGGATTTTAAAATCAGTCTTAAGCCTCCCAGCTATTTCATATCCGTACATCGGTTTGTCTTTCAGCATTGTTAGTATGTATAGCCATAGGTTTTCCTTCGTGAGTTTTTCTACTAGTCTCTCGTATGCCATTTTTATTCTGCCCCCAGTCTTTCTTCTCTGGATCTTACTCTCACTATTCCGGCGTGGACGGCGCAGGAGACGCAGTAGTATCTTGTGACGCTGACCCGGGGCAGGAAGGTTCCGGTTTTCTTTAGTTCTCTCGCGAGAACCGGGTCGACGTATGAGACTCTTTTAGTGGCTTTTATAGCCTTGTCTATGGGGATTCTGCTTCCGCAATTCGTACAGCTGACGTATTCGGACCTTCCCTTCCCGCCTTTCGACCGTCCCCTAGACTTTCTTTTCTTACCCATTTTCACCATTTTACACTTGTACAAGCCCCGTATTTAGCTTTTTCATGCCGCAATATTTTAAAAACCCTGGGCGGCTGGAACTACGGGCTTGACTGTTGATAGAGGGGAAATAGGCTTAACAGTGGGTAAAAACGAGGATTTCGCGGAATGGTACAGCCAGGTCGTCATAAAATCCGGTTTAGCGGACTACGCGCCCGTGCATGGCTGCATAGTCTTCAGGGAGCTGGCCTACGCGATATGGGAAAGGGTGATGAGCATACTTGACTCAGAGTTCAAGAAGACGGGGGTTAAGAATGTTTACTTCCCGCTTCTAATTCCTGAGAGGCTCCTTAGAAAGGAGGCTGAACACTTCAAGGGCTTCACAGTTGAAGTCGCCTGGGTTACTCAGGGTGGTGACGAGCCTCTTTCAGAAAAGCTTGCGATAAGGCCCACGTCAGAGACCATAATGTACGAAATGTACGCCAAATGGGTTAGGAGTTGGAGGGATCTGCCGCTTAAGCTTAACCAGTGGTGTAACATTGTAAGGTGGGAGATAAAGTCTACTAAGCCTTTTCTCAGGAACACTGAGTTTCTCTGGCAGGAGGGGCATACTGCACACGCCACGAGGGAGGAGGCGTTGCAGCAGGCGCTGGAGATACTTGGAATATACAAGAGGTTTGTCGAAGAATACTTGGCGATACCTGTTTTAGACGGTGTTAAAACCGATTGGGAAAAGTTCGCCGGCGCAGAAGCCACTTTCACGATCGAGGCTTTAATGCCTGACGGTAGGGCTCTTCAAGCAGGAACCTCACACTTTCTCGGCCAAAACTTTTCAAAGGCTTTCGAAATAACTTTCCTAGACCGGAGTGGTTCCACGAGCTATGTTTGGCAAACATCTTGGGGTGTTTCCACTAGGCTCATAGGCGCCGTGGTGATGGTTCACGGAGACGACAAGGGACTTGTGCTTCCACCACGGATAGCGCCCACACAGGTTGCCATAATTCCAATTTTCTACAATGATGAGGAGAGGAGGATGGTGGTTTCCAAGTGCAGGGAGGTTGAGCAGAGGCTTTTGAAAAAAGGTTTTTCAGCCCAGGCTGACCTCAGGGAGGACTACACGCCGGGCTGGAAGTATAACGATTGGGAGCTTAAAGGCGTCCCTGTGAGAATAGAGATCGGCCCGAGGGATGTTAGGGAGAGCATGCTGACTGTCTTCAGGAGGGATGAGTTTAAACGGGTTAGGATTCCTGACGGCAGCCTCGAGGAGGAGGCGGCGAGGCTTCTAGACGATATTCAGAGAAACATGTATGAGAAGGCTAGGAGGATGATGATGGAGAAAACAGGCAGGGCTGAGACGATGAGCGAGCTCTCGGAAATGGTTTCCAGAGGTATGATGGTTAAAGCATGTTGGTGCGGCTCGAAAGAGTGCGACGAGGCTGTTAAGAGTGAGACGGGGGCGTCGATAAGGCTGATCCCGTTCCAAGAGGAGCCGGTGTTCTCAGGATGCGTTAAATGCGGCAGGCCTGCTTCAAAAATAGTCTACTTCGCGAAATCATACTGATGGGAAATGGTTTTAATAGCCGGCGTCGACGAGGCTGGAAGGGGGTGCGTGATAGGCCCGCTTGTTATAGCTGCAGTAGGCGTTGTGGAGAAGAGTGTTCCAAGGCTTGTTGAAGCAGGCGTTAAAGACTCTAAGAGGCTCAGCCCACGGAGGAGGGTTCAGGTTGCTTCAAGCATAAGGAGGATAGCTAGGGTTGTTGAAACCAGGAGGGTGAGCGCCAGCCGCATAGACAGTCTCAGGGCTAAGGGCGTGAGCCTGAACGAGATTGAGGCCATGCTTATAGGAAGCATTCTGAGCAAGCATCGCCGGGGAGTATTCTACGTGGACTCCGTGGACAGGGATTGTGAAAGGTTCAGAATGATGATGCTGAGGCACGCGCCCGGCTTCAAAGGTGTTCTTATCGTTAGGAACTATTTGGACGAGTCTAACCCTATGGTTGGCGCTGCAAGCATAATAGCTAAGGTGGAGCGGGACAGGGCTGTTAAGAGTCTTCTGGGGAAAGCCGGGCTGCCGGAGTGCTCAGGCTACTCAAGCGACCCTAGGACGGTAAGGATTGTGGAGCAGCTTATTCAGTCGGGTTCTAAGACAAGGATGGTTAGGCGGAGCTGGAGCACCGTGGGAAGGATAAGGGCGAGCTTAAACCAGGATAGTCTAAGCAGGTTCCTCTAGACCCGTCTGGAGACGATCAGCTCATGCATCATGGCGAAGGGCTCTAGGTTAACGGTCTCCTCCACCACGTACCTGCCAGTAGCCTCCAGCTTGGCTTCCTCAGCCCTGTATATCTCGCTCGGCTTCCTTGCCGAGTCGACGCTGCTGGCTTTCAACGCGACCACGAGGAACCCTTTCTCCCTGAGGAACAGGTCAGCGTTCCTAACCGCTATGTCAACCTCGTCAGGCTGAGCAACGTCGCAGTAAACAGTGTCAACCTGCTCAAGAAGCCAAGCATACTCGAAAACCCTCCTAGCGTCGGCGAGAATAGGAACCACGTTGCTCCTCTTCCCGGAAACCTTCTCGAGAAAATCTCTGAAAGGCCTGTGGGCGACTTCAACCGCGTAGACAAACCCCGTGGGCCCAACTATGTCTGAAACATGGCTGACAGTAGTTCCGGAGGCTGCTCCAAGATAAAGAATCCTCCAGCCCGGCTGTATGAAGAAGCTGCGCAGACCCTTAAGCAGGGCAGCGGCTATCTTACTCCTGTACGGGTTCCAAACCCTGTATTCAGCGTTCCCAACCCTAATCGTTTTCTCACCGTAGACCAGGGTTCCGGGTGCGAGGCTCAGCGTCGCTAAGCGAGCACCCTCCTCATCCTCAACCTCGTAAACCCCTTTAAACACTTCTCTAACCATCATCCCACACCCTCCTTCAAAGCCTTAAGCCTGTTCTCAACATCCTTCTTCAACTCCTCCCCTATGAATCTTCCAGAAAAGTAGTCAACCCTGGCTGCGACAGCTATCCTGCTGGCGAGCAGCCTAGCAACCTTGCCTCTAATCTTCCTGGGGCAAGTGTGAACATAAGGATGCTGGAAGATTATACCGTGTTTAGGAGGCCTGCCTCTTTTCCTCAAGGCCCTGAAGAGAGCCTTCTCGGCTCCAAGTATCTGGATGGTTGAGGCGGGCAGGCTGGCAAGCCTGGATAGCGAGCCTGTTTTAGAAATGAGCCTGGCGCCAAGCAGCGGGCCGATGACCGCGCTGAGATTCGGAGCAGCCTCATCCATGAGCATGCTTATATGCTTCTCGACAACCCCCCTGCAATCCTCAGTCTCAAGATAGAGCTCAGCAATCCTCCTAACGTAACCAGGAGTGTTTGAAGAAACTATTCGCTTAACAATCTTCTCAGCATCCTTGCCCTCCTCGAGCAAGCGTGGCTCCCGCTCCTTAACCCATATCATGATCCTGTCTTGAAGAATGTTAAGCATCTTTACAAGCTCGTCGTAAGCCTGCATCGCGATAACAATATCTAGGTCACTGCTTTTAGCAAGCTCCTCAACCCTGGCCTGGGCAAGCCTCGCAGCAACCTTTGCGGCGAAACCCCGGTAATCATTCACGCTTAAGCCAAGTATCCTCAATGTTTTCTCAACGTCAGCCCTAAGCTCAACAGCCTTCTTCAAAGGCTCCTCCACAACAGGCTTCAAGCCTAGGCGTGTCAAGGCTTCAGCGAGGCTCCTCCTCTCAACCATTATGCTCCTCCCCCTCCAGCTTCTGAGGAAGGCTGCGACACCCTGGGGAATAGCGCCGCTGTAATGCTCCGCAGCCTCGTCGACACTCTTGAATAGATATGGCTCAGCCTCGTCTCCTTCGAAAACAATAAGGCCTGCAGCAGTCTCCACTATGCTAAGGCTCTCCTCCAACCTGTTTCACCCCATCGCCCGGGGGTATTAACTTTTCCCAGGCTTTAAACTAGACGCGGCTCCTCCTGTAGGCCTCGTAAGACTCCTTAACCCAGAGCGAGTATCCCCGGGGAGGGCTTTTAGGCCGTATTATCAGGATTATCTTCCTATACTCCGGAACCCTGGGCGTTACAGCGTAGAGGAGCTTTGCCTGAGTTATCGCCTCGAGAATCTTCTCCCTGTCTGTATGGAGGTTCGCATGGTCCTCGACGGGCATCTGCAGCGTCGAATAAACATGGCGGAGACAATATTTAAGCGTTTTAAAAATTTTTGGAAAGACATGCGAGACTTAAGCTGGGCGGGGAATCTTCCTCCTGTCTGTTGTCGTGGTTCGAGTATGTTCAACCTAAATTATACTTAAATATAAGAACGGTTAATTCATAAGCCCATGGTGGTACTGCCGCTGGATAAAAGGCTGAAGAAGCAGTCACACAGAAACATAGCCCTAGCCCAGGATATATTGATCATGGAGGTTTATAACGGTTTTCCACAGGCAGTCGTCCATGGTGGAACCGCGTTGTGGCGTTGCTATGGAAGCAACAGGTTTTCCGAAGACATCGATCTATATTTACCTATCAGTGCTAGAAAAGAAAGCTTTAGAAGCCTGCTGGACGGGTTGCTGGGAAAAGGCTTCATAATAGAAAAGTTCAAGAAAACCGAAAGCTCTATATTTTCAAAATACTCTTATTTAGGAGTGGCAGTAAGGCTCGAGGCTGTCTTTAAGAAGGTTAAGGCCCCTGTCTTGAGGAAATTTGAAATGACAGACGGCACGTTTATTCTCGTCAACACCTTAAAGCCCGAGGAAATGCTTGAGGAAAAGATAAGGACGTACTTTGAGAGGAGAAAGGTTAGAGATCTATACGACGTTTTTTTCCTGACGAGAACAGTTGAGAAGCAGAGAGTAAGAGGCAGTGCATTAAAACTGGTTGAGAAGTTTACTATGCCTATTGATGAAAAAGAGTTGAAAGCATTAATTATCTCCGGAAGCATACCTAAGGCAGAGGAGATGCTGGAGTCTGTGAGGAGATGGGCAGAATAGTATACATGGATAAGCTGAGAGGATTCTTCAAGGTCACGCCGGTTTTCAGAGCCAGGGATGTGGAGGTCTTAACCGGAAGCAGGGGGTACGCTCACCTGATTCTCCACAAGCTTTCAGAGAAGGGCGAGGTTAAAAGAGTTGTAAAAGGCTGGTATAGCCTATTCGACGATCCTGTGGTTGCTGTTTTCTGCTTCAAGCCCGCCTACATAGGGCTTCAGGAAGCCCTAAGCCTCCATAATCTTTGGGATCAAGAGACAAACGTCGTAATAGTTTCTACGCGGAGAATAAGAACAGGCGTAAGAAAAATCTTCGACAGCAACGTAATCGTTCACAGGATTAGCGGAAAATACTTCTTTGGATTCGAATACTTGAAATACGGCGAGTTTTTCATCCCGGTTTCAGATATTGAGAAAACCTTGATAGACCTAGTCTATTTTAACGAGATACCGGGCAGAGAAGTATTGGACGAGATGAGGAGGAAAATAGATAAGCGTAAGCTAAACATTTACCTGAGGAGATTTAGGCCGGAGCTGAGGCAGCGCGTTCTAAAACTAATCTGACGCTAAAGCTGCCATGAAGAAAAATAGTCAATAAAATCTTATATGATAGGCAAGCAATAGCTAAGGTGGCCTTAAGGAAGCTGTTGTTTCGTTTCAAGATTACCTTAACACATGGATCGATCATCAAGCAAATATCTTTAGCGCGCTAGAAACCACCTAATATGTGCCGATTAATGCGTGAACTATTAGGGGATCGGCTAAAGCATATCTGTTATCCGCCTTGGCGGCGAAACCATAGTCGACGAGCTCTGAGAGATACCTGCTCAGCTGCTTGTCGCTCACCTTCGCCCCAAGCTTCGCGCTTAATCCATACTTAACCTCAGACCAGACCGACGGCGTAGCGATTATTCTAAGAATGCTGAGATACCTATTTCTAGCTTGACGTCTCTGGGCGAGAAAGGAGTTAAGCTCTTCTCTAACGAGCCTCGCACCCTCCTCAAGGGTTTTCATTATCGCCTCCTTATGCCCAAATCTTGTGGCGTAATAACCATAGTTCGTCAGCCAACCTATGATTCCGTCGAAACGGTCAACAGCTTCCATGATGTCCTCCTCTATGACGTTTCTCCCAATTTGCTCAAAACCAGCCCTGAGAAACTCCTGAGCCCTGTGCCTTGGGAGACGTCCCATCTCTATTTCGAAATATGGACGTCCGAATAGCGGTGCCTTCGGCTTCGTTCTACCCAGCATCCTGTCTAAAACTCCTACTTCAGAACCGCTCAGAACCAACTTGATCCCCTTAAAGGAATCATAAACATATGCTAAAAGGCTGTCGAACTTTGGGAAAAGCATGAACTCCTGTGCCTCATCCAGGACGAGTACCACGGGCTTCCCTGTCGACTCTCCCCACCTGCTAAGCTTTTCAAGTACTCCTAGAAGCGTAGGTCTACTTTTAGCCGTAAAGTCCACCGTGACTCCTGAAACCGATATTCCCCTCACGTTTTGTAGTAGGTTCTCTAGCGCACGGTATTTCGCAGCAAGCTTTGAAAGCGAGCTTGCCATAATATCGTAGAGCTGATCTGGACTGAAGGGTCCAAAAGCCCTGGCGTCGAGGAGGAGATGGGGAAGCCCGGATTCGGCCAGCCCAACCCTCAGAAGCGATGATTTTCCAGTCCTCCTTATGCCCTTAACCACTATCATCCGTGTTTCAGGCTCATTCAATTCTCTAACCAACCCTTCCAGCTTTGCTTCGAAATTGAAGAAGTCTTTTTTAGACTCTTTGACGCCCAACTGAAAGTACATACTAACACCACCTGTTAGTTACTAACACCCCATGTTATTAAATCTAATGGATTACAGAAAAACCCAATACGCAATCACCGTATTCTTTTAAAAATGGCGGTTAATATTATTGCGAGAGAAATCTTAGTGTCTCTTTGAGTGGAAATCTCCTTAGCGCTGGAGGTTTATATGTTACGAGTAACCGACCGTAGTAGAGCCATTTGAAATAGAAGATTTCAGAATAAGTTACCCGGCTATCGTAGTCACACCCATAGCGATTTATAGATAATTGGAGATGGGAGGTTTCGATAGGCAGATAGAAACTTAGTACCGTTTTTATCCTGCTTAAGCGTAGCCTATTGACGATGTTTCGATATACATCAATAAGCTGGCTTATGGTCCTGCTAGAACGAGGAGGATGAAAACGTATATCGCGAGCGTCAGGGCAATTATAAGTCCGAAGCATGTTTTCCTAGTCTTGTGGCGGAAGACGATCATCCCTAGGAATACTCCGAACGGTCCTCCAGCCATGGAAACCGTGAAGAACCATTTCTCCGGTATCCTCGGCTCGTTTCGAATAGCGCTAGCCTTGTCAACACCCATAAGGATGAAGCCCACGAGGTTAACCAGCAGAAGGTAATCGTAGGCAAGTTCTTTAAGGAAGGCGATCAACCCTATTTTCATTAACACAACCAAGCATATTATTTAAGCGCCTATGCAAAAAAGAATGAGTAACGTTTTCACCTTTTTCATCGCATCCATAGAACATGCTCCTTATAGATTATGTATTCTCCACCCATTTCTCTTACCAACGGGATTTGTGCAGGGTTTAGCCAGCGCGCGCTAAGGCCGGAGCAGGAGATGCCGGAAATCATTTCGATGAGGAGAAACGTTTAAAAGTAGCCTCCCGCGCTTCCTAAGCAGGAGAAATATAGAGAGGTGTTGATGGGAATGGTCACCCACGGGAACGTAACCCTCGCAGGTAAAGTTCGCAGTCTTACTCCTAAGGTTGCGGCTCGTGAGCGTCCTCCAGATATGCCGCGTAGGAGGGTTAGGAGTATTTATCGTAAGAGGGTTGTTTTGAACAGGCAGCCCGGTCAGATTTGGAAGCAGATGCGTGTTTAGTGTACTAGATACTTAATTGTTTTCCTTATATGCATGCATTCGTGTGCTGTAGATGGGTTAGCGTTAACCTGTTTTAGGGGCTTTGCAGCATTCTGATTATTTTGATGGGATAAGAACGCGTTCTTCTCATAATTGCTTTTACCCTGCTTTCAGTCTTTTTATAATGTAAAATTTAACCTCGTTGGAGTACAATTCGTAGAGGTTTCATCACTAGTTTCTTCGTCTACTCTTGTCGTAATTATTATCATACAAGTATTGCATCTTTAATTATATATAAAACTAGCACGTGCTCGGTTTATGAGTAGCTTGTATACTAACTACTTCTAGTATAGCCGTTTTCTGCTGATACCGCAAATTTGGTAACCCGTGTAGTTTCCTAAGAGTGAAGTGCTGGGATTAGAAAGCCCCAGAACTGTTAAGACCGAGGATTACTGGGCTGCGCGCTATGCAAATTTTACGTTACTTCTTTACTTATTTCTCCGTGTTAGATATCTTTTATTCTTCTAATGTGCTTTAAGCAGTCTTCTTTCAATCTTTCTACGAGTTTCTCGTCTGCCGTATACATGTAACTATTTTTCATGATCGCTAGGGAAATATAGGAAGCGTCATAAATTGTTATATTGTTTTTGAACGCAACCTCTATAGTTTTTTCGGCATATCTGCCTCTGAGGGGATACAAATCTAAAAAGTATGCGTCTAAGGCCTCTGAAACTTCTTTTATCTCGCTTTCTGAAAAGAGTTTTTTATAATACAACGCATTTAAAACTTCAAAGTTAATGATTTCAGGAGCTATAAGTTTTAATTCTCCTTCTATATATTTATCTCTAATCTTCATGGCTTTTTCAGAATTCTCTTCCTCAACAAACCACTTCACCACTACGCTTGCATCAACTACTGCTACCGACATGCCGTTCTTCCCTGAACTTCCGTATGATCTCTTCAGCCCTAGCTTCACCTCTGCTTTTCTTTCTTATTTTTTCGTTTATTAGAACTGCTTTCGCCAAGTTTTTTCTTTTTTCCTCTTCCACCTTCATTCTTATCGCATTTCTGATGAAATCACTCCAATTAACTTTAATCTCTTTCATCATCTTCTTGGTTTCTTCGTCTACTCTTATCGTAATTATTGTCATACAAGTATTACATGTATAATTTATATATAAGCTTTGCTTTTAAGACCTATTCCTGCTACGAAAGCTTATATATGGAAAAAATACGTATGTACGGGTGTACGTATATGGCTAAGAGGAAGCTCACACTAAGCATAGATGAAAACCTGATTAGGGAGGTTAAAGGAATATTGGCTGGAGAAGGATATAGTTTAAGCCAGGTTGTCGAAGAGTTTCTGAGTTCTCTGACGGCAAGATGGGTCGAAGAAATGGCTGTCGACCTCGGCTTAGGCGGTTTAGACCCGCTCAACCCTGCTGACATACCTGGTTCGAGGCCTGAGGGATATGATTCTGCTAAGACAGTTAGGGAGCTTAGGAAAAGATCCTCTGCGACAGGTGTCTCTTTTGAGTAAATGCTACTACTTGGATACAAGCGCTATCGTTAAGAGGTATGTCAGTGAACTCGGTAGCAAAATAGTGGACGACTTGTTTGACAAGGCGCATAAGGGGTCGGTGACAATAGTCTTCTCATACTGGAATGTTGGTGAAGCGACTGTTGTCTTCGACAAGTATGGTGAAAAACTAGGGTTAAAGAGTAGTGAAGTATTTAAGACGATGCTTAGAGAGCTCAGGATGCTTTGCAGGGCGCGTTCTGCGATTATAGTTAACGTGACTCCGAAAACAATAAGGGAATCAGTGAAACTCGTTTTCAAATACCACTTGTATGTAGCTGACGCTATTCAAATAATCTCTGCCAAACAGGCGAATGCGCGTAATCTCGTAACGGGGGATAGGAGGCTTGCCGAGGTATCTATGGTCGAGGGTTTGGAAACGCTGTGCTTAGCCTAAACCGTCCTGAAGTGGATCGGAAGATGGTTAAAACATGGGTTCACAGGTCTCAGTTTATATGTAGCTGCATACTATTTTTCCCCGAGCCCTTTCCTGTTCGCTACTGCAAATTTAATAAGCAAGGTAGTTTCCTAAGAGTGAAGCGCCGGAATTAGAATGAAGCCCGAGGAGACTGTTAAGACTGAGAATTACTGGGCTGCCTGCAGAGAAATAGCTAGGATCCTTGCCTCGGAGAAGCATGTTGACAGGAGGGTTGTTCACAGGGTTAAGCTCAAGGTTTCCTCAAGATTCAGGCTTCTTATGGTTCCTTCTAACAGCGATATTCTTGCAAGTGTTCGAGAGGATCTTAGGGATAGGCTTAGAAGCATTCTGATGGTTAAGCCTTCTAGAAGCTCATCCGGAGTCGTGGTTGTTGCAGCGATGGCCATGCCCATGCCCTGTCCCCATGGGAGGTGCTTCTACTGTCCAGGAGGTCCTTCTACGAATACTCCTCAGAGCTACACTGGCCTTGAGCCGGCTGCGATGAGGGCTATTCAGAATGATTACGATGCTTTCAAACAGGTTTCCCAGAGGATTAGGCAGCTTGAGGCGGGTGGGCATTCTGCGCAGAAGGTTGAGCTGATAATAATGGGGGGAACCTTTCCAGCAGCCCCATTGGAATACCAGAAGGATTTTGTTAAAGGTTGTTTCGACGCTTTGAACGGTATTGCATCGGGTTCTTTAGAGGAGGCTCATAGGCTTAACGAGTCCTCAAGATTAAGGTGTGTAGGCCTAACTGTTGAGACGAGGCCTGACTACTGCAGGGAGGAGCATGTGGATGCAATGCTTAAAATGGGTGTTACGAGAGTTGAGATAGGTGTTCAAACGCTTAGAGGCGATGTTCTGAGTCTTGTCAAAAGGGGGCATAGCGTCGAGGATATTGTCAACGCTTTCAGGGTTGCCAAGGACGCCGGCTTGAAGATTGTTGCACACATGATGCCTGGGCTACCGGGCCTCAGCTTTGAAGAATCTATTGAAGACTTTAAAACCCTCTATTTCGACGAAAGGTTTAGGCCAGACATGGTTAAGATCTACCCCACTCTAGTTGTTGAGGGGACCGGGCTCTACGAGGCCTGGGCCAGGGGAGAATATAGGCCGCTTGAAGACGAGGAGGCTGCTCAACTGGTTGCCAGGGTTCTCGAGTTTACTCCGCCATGGGTAAGGATTATGAGGGTTCAGAGGGATATACCTGCATACGCTATTGCCGCAGGGGTTAAGAAGAGTAACCTGAGAGAGCTAGCCCATAGGATTCTTGAATCAAGAGGGGTTAGGTGCCGCTGCGTAAGATGCAGGGAGACGGGCTTCGCGAAGGCTAAGGCCAACCCTGAGAACGTGAAGCTCGTCGTGAGAAGCTATGGGGCTTCGGAGGGAGTGGAGTACTTCCTAAGCTTCGAGGATGTTGAGAACGATGTGCTCCTAGCCTACCTGAGGCTCAGGGAACCCTCTCCGAATGCTCATAGGCCGGAGATTAGGGAGACTCATTCGATGATAGTTAGGGAGCTGAAGGCTCTTGGAAGGGCTCTGCCGCTTAAAGCTAGAAGCAGCGAGTCTTGGCAACATAGGGGTCTGGGTGCCAGGCTTATGGCTGAGGCTGAGGAGCTGGCGAGGAAACAGGGTGCACGTAAGATACTCGTCACATCGGCTGTCGGCGTGAGGGAATACTACAGGAGGCTTGGCTATTTCTTCGACGGCACCTACATGGTTAAAAATCTCTGAACAACAGGTGCCGCAAATATTGCGGTGCTCAATATTTTTAACGGAGGCTAAAGCGGGCCTCGGTAATACTTTGTAGAAGGGCAGCCTAAACACTTCTTCTCATGGTAGCGTAAACACCTGCTGCAATTTATTCCGCATGGAGCATCCTCCTCCGTTTTGGTCGCAACAATTTTTACCGGCAGATACTTAGGGACTGCTGGCGCCTCGCCTATTATGGCTTCTGAACGTCTAATGCCGCCCGTCCGCGCTCTCACGGAGCACCTTTCTATTATAGCGTTCAGCGTGTCAGCGTCCTCCGCCACCATGATGGTCATCAGGTTGTAGGCGCCTGTCGTCATGGCTAGAAACACTATTCTCGGACACTTGGAAAACATGTTTACGAGCTCCCGTAGACGCTGGGGTGTTTCAACCTCCGCGTTCACGATGGCGATGCGAAAACCCAGATTCTCCGCGTTGAGCCCGGCTGAAACCTTAACCAGGTTTTCGCAAAGCTTCTCCAGCCTTTTTCCTATTGCTACATGCGACAAACCGAGCTCCCTGCTCATTGCCGAGAGGGATGTCCGGCCGTCTTCCTGAAGGATTGACACGATCTTTTTATCCAATTCATCCATGGCCATTCTATTACAATTTGAAACATAAGGCGTATATATCTCTTTCGTTTTGTAAGAAAGGTGAGTAGAAGATGAGCATGGAGGAGGAGTTGACGCGTAGCCCGGATGCCCGGGAGGAAAACGATGAGGAGGCAAAGAGTTCAACGGCTGAAAGCGAAACCCTTCCGTTTAAGAGGATCCTGGTGCCGTTGGACGGTTCCGAGCATTCCATAAAAGCATTGAAAACTGCTGTTCAAATAGCTCTGAAGTTTGGTGGTAGAATCACCTTAATACACGTATACCAGGTGGGTGGCTTCGCCATCTCCCCGACGCCAGTTAACGAGTTTATTGAGGCAGTACGTAAGATGGGGGTCGACATCCTTGCCGACGGGGAGAAGAGGGTTAAATCCGAAGGCGTCGAGGTGGAGAAGCTGCTGGTAGAGGGACGCCCGGTCGACCAGATAGTCAAAACGTGCAGGGAAAGAGGGTTCGGCATGATTATAATGGGTGCTAGGGGCCTAAGCAGGGTTAAGGAGGTTATCTTGGGAAGCGTTAGCGAGGGTGTGGTGAGGCATGCCTCCTGCCCCGTGCTCGTGGTGAAGTAGCGATGGTGCTGGCTGAAACCCTGCTCCTAACAGCAATAACCTACTCGATCGCACTGGTCTTCGGCTACCTCTTGGAGAGGTTTCTTCGAATGCCCTGGATGTTCACGCTGGTTCTATTCGGCATGGTCTTCTCCGCCATGGGCTTCTTCACTCCAGTCATAAACGACGCCGGCTTCCAGCTGCTGGCGAAACTAGGGATGCTCGCACTCCTCTTCATGATCGGCCTAGACCTTAACTTGAAGGAGATGAGGTCCCTGGGAGCATACATCGCGGCAGGCAGCATTTTCCTCTGTCTTTTCGAAGGCTTGATGCTCGCACTCCTATTCTACTTCTGGCTTCCGGCTGATGTGAATAATTCCTTCACCATCGCTTTGATCACTGGCATAACCTTTGGAACGATTGGCGAAGTGGTCTTGTTCGCTATCCTCTCTGAATTCGGCCTGGTGAACACGAAGTTCGGCCAGCTCACGCTGGGGATGGGTGTTTTCGACGACGTGATGGAGGTTGCGATGCTCGCAGCCGTAGCTAGTCTACCGGTCTTCTCTTCAAGCAACGTGGCGCAAGCCTCAAGCCTCATGCTTCCTTTAGTTTCTTACCTTTTACTCCTGCTTCTGGCAACGTTTGTAATAGTGAGGACCGGGGGGCGGGTTAGAAGAATATTAGAAAATATTGTACGTAGCCCGCCATATATTCCGCCTTTCCTAATATTCCTAGTGTTCTTTTCCTTCGCCGCTTCCGGCGCACTCGTGTATGAGACATTGGCCCCGGTGGCCTCGATAATGGGTGGCATAGTTACGCAGCAAGTTTTCCCTGAGAAGGTTCTCAAGGAGAGCAGGAAGTCCATAGGTTTCCTAGGCAACTTCTTCCTCTCCCCATTCTTCTTCCTAGGCTTGGGAGCCAGTGTTTCCCTCGCCTCAATCCTCGCCTTCCCGCTGCTAATCGTAATAATCTTTCTGGTTTCGTTTAGCTCGAGGGTTTCAGCCTCCACCCTGTTCTTCAACAAGCTTCTCGGGCTTAAATACGCTTTCATAATGGGAATCGGGCTCTGCACGAAGTTCAGTACAAGCATCATCGCCGAGACGCTTCTGTTAAACTCCGGAGCCATATCCACGAGGCTGTTCTCAGCGATGATAGCGACCTACATGATCATGAAGCCAGTAGTAGCAGGCGCATACTCTTGGGGCCTATCTACCGCAAAGGACGAAATCGCCAGGTTCTTCTCCATCGAGGGTTCGAAGTCTCCTCCAGGAGGGGGATAAAACGCGCGAGGCAGATCTAGTTGTAAGTGCTGTTGAAACATGGCTCGGCAACCCCATTTCCAGGATTCTGTTGAAATGGGTTTCAAGAAGGACTAAAAGAGGCAGCAAACTAGACTCTGCATTAAGAAGATACGTGGGCGAGCCGGGAGAATTAAGCATCCAAGAAAGGCTAGCCTACCTGGTAGTCAAGCTAGCACTGGATAAGGGCTCCAAGTCTTTCGGTGTCTCCGTGGAGCAGATGAAGGCATCTCTAAAAGACCCTATAATGCGGAGGAGCATCGCCAACGTCCTTGAAGGCATAGGATACTATGGCGTGCAGAGACCTCAAACAGCGGCGGCCCCGTTTCTGATAGTGTGGAATTTCACGAAACAGTGCAACTTGAGGTGCAAACACTGTTATGAAAACGCTGGTCCAAAGCCTGCACCTGATGAGCTAACAACCGAAGAGGCGAAACATGCCATAGACGAGTTTGCGGCAGCAGGGGTCGTCGCCCTTGCATTTTCCGGCGGAGAACCTTTGGCAAGGAAGGACTTCTTCGAAGTAGCTAGGTATGCTGCTGATAAGGGATTTTACGTTTCAGTAGCATCCAACGGAACGCTGATCACCAAAAGGGTTGCGCAGAAGATGAAAGAAGCAGGTATTCAATACGTCGAGATTTCCTTAGACGGATTCGAAAAAACCCACGATGAATTCAGAGGGATACAGGGCGCCTGGAAAAGAACTGTAGAGGGAATTAAAAACTGCGTCGAGACTGGCCTATACACCTGCGTTGCGACGACTGCGACCCATTATAATTTGAATGAGATACCCAAACTCGCAGAGTTCATCGAGAAAGACCTCCACGTGAAACGTTTCATAGTATTTAACTTCATTCCCGTGAGCAGGGGTAAAGAAATAGCGGACCAAGACCTAACTCCAAAGGAAAGGGAAGAGCTCCTAGATTTTCTGTATTCGAAACTAGTTGACAAGAGCAGTAAATTGGAGGTACTCTCAACAGCTCCCCAATACGCGGTAACATCCTACAAGTTTGCCTTCGGACCCGCAGTCGCCACGCACTTCGTGAACAAAGAGGTCATGGAAGCGCTCAGGGGGAAGACGCGCTCCCTAGTAGAGTTTATTGGTGGCTGCGGCGCTGGCCGCCTTTACTGCGGCATGGAGCCAAACGGGGATATAGAACCCTGCGTCTTCATCCCAATAAAAGTTGGAAACATTCGGGAGCAGAGCTTGATTAGCATCTGGAGGAAATCCCCAGTCTTGAAGCAGATAAGGAACAGAGATCTTTTCAAGGGATGCGGAGAGTGCGAGTACAAATACATATGTGGAGGGTGCAGGGCAAGAGCCTACGCCTACTTCAACGACCTACAAGGCCCAGATCCTGGCTGCAGCATAAACCAGAGATACTGGGAGGAGGTGGTGAATAGCTTGAAAAACGTTAGTCAAGCCGAGGCTAGCGAGCCTCAAACCATGGATGAGGCCCCGGAAAAACTAATAAGTGTTCCGCAATCTTGAGGAATAAAGGTGTGTAGATTGGAAATTCCTGAGACCGGGCTTGTCGTGTGCAACAGCGGGGCTTCAAACACTGGGCAACTGACAGGGTTGGCTGCGCTTAAAGTTGTTGAGAAGCTGGGAAGCGATAGAGTAGGAATATGCTCGTTGCCCGCGTTAGCCAACAAGATTCCGAGGCAAGTCATGCTTGTTAAGGAGATTAAACGCCTTATCGTTGTCGACGGTTGCCGCAATGAGTGTTCAAGAAAAATACTGGATGACTTGGGGATCAAATACGACAAGTACCTGAATCTGGAGCATGATCTTGGAATTAAAAAACTGGGGCCATTTACCACTATGAATTATTCCGAAGAGGATGTTGAGAAAGTTTATTCAGCCATAATGCAGAAGATACGGGAAACATAGTTACTTAGTCTTCTTTTCTCCATTATCATGTTGTTAACAAGCATCTTTTACATCCTTATAATACAATTGTGTTCAGTAGCTATGCTTTTAAACTGTTGGCGGTACTAATCTTATAGGTAAAATGAGCAAGGGTAGGGTCCTAGTCAAAGGCCCAAGGGTGCAAGATATCGGCTACAGGCTCTTCCTGTTAAACCTGGCGGGCGAATCGAGCTTGACGGGCTTCCAGGCTAGGAACATCGGTACCGATTGCGTTGAAGTGTTATACGAGGGTGGTGATCAGGAGATTCGGGAATTTGTGGAGAAGGTTAAAGAATTCTCGCCTAGGGAGGCTGAAGTTTCCAGCATCGAGTTTAAAGAATACGATGGCCCAGTGAAAAGAATAGAGGTATTTCGAAGCGAGTTCACGACAATGCAGCTTGGGAAGATTGTTGAAATAGGCTTAGAGATGATCGGTAAGCAAGATAATTCGCTAAGTAAGCAGGACTCGATGCTCGATAAACAGGATAAAATGCTTGATAAACAGGACTTGATGCTTGGTAAACAGGATAGAATGTTAGGAAAGCTAGATCAGATGCTGGAAAAGCAAGACTTAATGATTGAGAAGCAAGACTTGATGCTTGAGAAACAGGATGCGGTGTTGCAGAGACAGGATCAGATGCTTGAGAAACAAGATATGATGATCGAAAAAATAGATGGACTTGGAGCGAAAGTGGATAACTTGGGCGTGAAAATCGATGGTCTTAGAGAAGACTTGAAATCTATGCTTGATAGACGGTTAACAACGCTGGAGAGAGACGTGGCTCTAATAAAGAATAGGCTGGGGATCACCTGAATATAGGCTCGCATATTATTCTTTTTTCCAGTGAAGCCCCACCCGTCGAAACAAGATACGGTACGACGTGAAAACAGCCGTGACCATTAAGGTTAAAATACCTCTGTAAGCATTCCAGCTCGTATTGAGCTCTCTGAAAGTAGGCTTGGAGTTCCACCAGCGCCTAGCATTCCACAAGCTTTTCTGCAGCTGCCCCTCCGCATCATTTGAAGAAGCCTCGGGTAAAGTAGTTAGGAGACTTAGGGCCTCGGCAAGCGAGCTCGGTGAGCTGGACCCGGCTGCGCTGGCTGAAGCATCCAGAAGCAGGGTTTTCACGTACCATGTTGACGATTCGTTCAACTGTCTCGTCGAGCTCGACGAGGAGCCTCCCCACCCTATTGACGAAAAGGTTCTTGACGCCGCTCTCGAGATGGCTCTCTACTTCAACATGACTGTTGTCGACGAGGCTAGGGTTATGAGGAAGACTGTGATTGACGGCAGCAATACGTCGGGCTTCCAGAGAACACTGTTGGTGGCGCTGGGAAACAATGATTCGGTTGTTGAGACGAGCGAGGGCCCTGTGAGGCTGAAGAGCCTCTGCCTCGAGGAGGAGTCGGCCTTCATAGTTGAAAGCGGAAGAGAGGCTGCAGAGTACAGGCTTGACAGGCTGGGCATCCCGCTTGTCGAAATAGCTACTGAACCTGATATTAAGAGTCCCTCGCAGGCCCTGGAGGCTGCTGAAGAGGTGGGGCTAGCCTTAAGGATGACCGGCAAGGTTATGAGGGGCCTCGGCACCATAAGGCAGGATATCAACATAAGTATTGAGGGCGGCGCCAGGCAGGAGATTAAAGGCGTTCAGAATCTTAAGCTGATCCCTCAGATAGTTGAGAGGGAAGCTTTGAGGCAGAGCAGCCTGATTAGGCTCAGAGACATTTTGAGGGAAAGATGCTCCCAGGGCAGCTTCCCCTATAATCCTGTCGACCTGACGGAGGTCTTCAGGGGAACCGCCTCCAAGATGATATCTAGAGCATTATCCAAGGGGGAGGTTGTCTACGGTTTGAAGGCTCCTGGTTTCAAGGGCCTGCTGGGGATGGAGCTTCAACCCGGCAGGAGGTTCGGGACAGAGCTCGCCGACTACGCTAGGGTTTGGGGAGGGCTGCAGGGCATAATTCACACGGATGAGCTTCCAGGATACGGAATATCCCGGGAGGAAGTCGTAAAGGTGTCTGAGCTGCTCGGGCTTTCCGACAATGATGCTGCTGTAATCATTGTAGGGGAGCACGGGAGGGTTGAGGCTGCTTTGAAAGCTGTTTACAGCAGGATGCTTAAAGCGTTTCAAGGCGTTCCCTCCGAGACGAGGAGGGCTCTTGAAGACGGTAACACCGACTATCTTAGGCCCCTCCCAGGGTCGGCGAGAATGTATCCCGAGACGGATGTCCCACCCATCCCAGTGTCCAGGGAGAGGCTTGAGAGAATAAGGTCTATGCTTCCCAAGAGGCCTAGGGAGAAGGTTAGGGAGCTTGAGGCAACTGGTTTAAGCAGCCACATGGCTCAGCAGCTGGTCAGGTCACACTACCTCTTCGTCTTCGAAAAATCCCTCGGGGCCTCTAGCCTACCACCTGTAGCTCTAGCATCGTTCCTGCTCAACACCCTTCCCTACATTAGGAGGG
>Ga0209102_1000087_pt1 | contig 60724 bp, 56 predicted proteins | sample ConPoolayeHmetaG_FD_185483 | JGI IMG/M metagenome (GOLD analysis project Ga0209102, IMG submission 185483) | Hot spring microbial mat communities from California, USA to study Microbial Dark Matter (Phase II) - Cone Pool mat layer H metaG... ... | reverse complement strand
AACCAAATGCGGCCAGGGACAAGCCCTTGCCCTACATTGGAGATTTTTTTAATTTCTCGTAGGGCAAGCCCTTGGGGCTTGCCGAACTAGGCATTAAGATGTCGATTATTTTATGCTCCCATTAATAAAAACTGATCGATCACTCCTATTGACTTTATTTTCTAATCCTGTTTAAATTGGAAATAAAATTCTTGTCCAAAGGAAATTATGGATTTTAGTTTTACTCCTGAACAGAAAGCTTTTTACGAAGAAGTCTTAAAATTTTCGCAAAAAGAGCTAGCTCCTTTAGCCGAAGAGGCCGATTGGAAGGGCGAATTCTGCTGGCCAGCATGGAGGAAGATGGGAGCTTTTGGACTATTGGGGTTGATTCTCCCGGAAAAATATGGAGGAAGCGGCGCAGACGTAGTAACCGCCTGTCTGGCTGGAGAAGCAGTAGCCAAGGGTGGGGCAGAGGGAGGCCTCTGCCTTTCCTGGGGGGCCCATACATACCTCTGCGCCGATACTATTTTTGTCCATGGCAACGAAGAGCAAAGAACAAGATACCTTCCCAAATTGGCAACTGGAGAATGGGTTGGTGCTTTTGGCCTCACTGAGCCCGGTGCTGGTTCAGATGCCGCAGCCATTCGCACTTCGGCTTTAAGGAAAGGAGATTACTATTATCTAAACGGTACCAAGATGTTTATCACCAATGGCCCCATTGCCGATGTTTTAGTAATCATCGCCATTACGGACAAAGAGAAAAAAAGTTCGGGGATATCTGCTTTCATTATCGAAAAAAATTATCCAGGTTTTTCGGTAGGAAGAGAGTTAAAAAAGATGGGGGTAAAAGCTTCCACCACAGGTGAATTAATTTTTGAGGATTGTCCCGTTCCAGTAAGTAACCTCCTGGGTAAAGAAGGCGATGGTTTTTTAATCGCCTTAGGAACTGTAGAATGGGACCGCAGTACTTTAATGGCCCCCTTTTTAGGAGGACTGGAATACGCCTTGGAAGCATGTGTAAAATATGCCCGGGAGCGCAAGCAATTTGGTCGGCCTATCGCCTCTTTTCAGGCTATTCAGCATAAATTAGCTGATATGAAAGTCATCATCGAAGCTATGCGCCTCCTCCTTTTCCGGGTGGCTTGGTTAAAAGATCAAGGAAAGTTCATAAACCCTGTAGAGGCGGCCGAAGCCAAACTTTTTGTGGGAGAATTCGGCATGAAGGCGGCTAGCGAAGCCGTACAGATTCATGGCGGATATGGTTTAATGCATGAGTACCCGGTAGAAAGAATTTTCCGCGATGCCAAATTAGCCGCCATAGGCGGAGGGACTTCAGAGATTATGCGCCTAATTATTGCTCGCTCCATTTTTAGTAGCGGTAAACCTACTTAAAAGTTTGACATTGGCAAATAAAATAATCAGCAGAAAAAGTATCTAAGTATGAATTACGAATTAAGTAAAGAACAAACTGAGTTTAAAAAAAGATTTCAGGAATTTTGTGCCCAGAAGATTGCTCCCCGCGCCGAAAAAATAGATAAAGAAATTTCTCTTCTCTTTGGAAATTATCTCCTTTTGGGAGAACAAAACTTCTTCGGCCTAATATTGCCAGAAAAATTTGGCGGGCAAGAACAATCTTTCTTAACTCTAATTTTGGCTTGGGAAGAACTGGCTAAAGCATGCCCCTCTACTTTTTTATCTTGTGCTATAGGCTCATCTGTGGCTAGTATTTCCCTCAATCTATTTGGGGCAGAGGTTTGCAAAGAAAAATTTCTTAAGGAATTGAGTAAAGGGAAAAAGATTGGCGCGCTGGCCATAAGCGAACCGCAAAGCGGGTCAGACCTAACTAATTTACAGAGTTATGCCCAAAAGTCAGGTGCACACTATGTCTTAAACGGCCGTAAATCCTTCGTGACTAATGGGCCAATCGCTGATTTGGTAATCGTCTTGGCCATTACTGACTCAATGGCTCCTCTGCCGAAGCGATTAAGTTTCTTTTTAATTGAAAAAAATACTCCTGGTTTAAAATCCGGGCCTCCTTTGGAAAAATTGGGCGCTCAAGGCGCTCCCGTGAGCGAGTTAATTTTCCAAGATTGTTTTATTTTGAAAGATAATCTTTTGGGTACAGAAGGAGAGGGCAGTGTGTACGCTGCTCATATTAAGGATTTTCTCCGGCTCGGCTTTGCTACGTATAGCTTAGGAATTGCTCAAGCTTGCCTGGAAGAATCTATAAACTATGCTCAGCAAAGACAGGTGGATGGTAAACCTATAGCGCGATTCCAAGAAATTAGCTTTAAAATTGCCGATATGCAGATGTTGATTGATACGGGGCGTCTTCTCCTTTATCGTTCCGCTTGGATGCTTGATCAAAGAATGAAGGCCAGCATGGATATCTCGTTAGCTAAATTATTTCTCTCCGAGGCAGCTACCTGGTGTGCCACTACGGCCGTGCAAATCCATGGCGGGTATGGCTTTCTTAAGGGATATAAAGTGGAAAGACTTTACCGTGATGTTAAGCTAGGCGAAATCGGCGAGGGAACTTCTGAAATACAACGCCAAGCAATTGCCCGCAGCTTATTAGCGGCCGGGTATTAAGAACGCTTCATTTTTGTTCCCAGCTTTGGAGAACACCATTTAAAAAATGTAAAACTAATTTGCTTTCTCCTTCAACTATCCATTCTTCCCACTCGTTATTGACTTTTATCTTTATGTTGGTGGGTAACTTATTAGCCAAACTTTCTCTTACTTGATCTTTGTTCATTCCCGGTAAAATTTCTCCCTGAGCAATTTTCTGGCAGGTCTCCGGATGCCAATATGGATGTTGCGACCATATCTGACCCGCCGGCGTCTTCAGGAACTCGGCGAAGTCTTTCTGGGCCTTTATTTTTTCCTGCTGAATATAAGACCAACCTTCAGCAGAAATTTGACCCGGTTTCGTTTTTAGAAAAATTTTATAATAAAGCCAAGCTCCGCCCAGGAACCCGATAATTAGACAAATGATAATCGAGATAGAAGTCTTTTGGTTTTGTCCAAAGGGAAATCTTCTGCGCCAAAAATTACTAATCATAAAAAAGGCCAATTTCTAACGGTGGGCACAAACTGCTGGGATTCTGCCGCATTAAGTTAGCCCGGTGAATTACCTCTTGCGTGGCCGAAGTTAGATTATAGTTATTAAGCTCAGTCAAAGGAACAAAACAGGCTTCTTGGGCGTCCGAATCAGCTTTTAACTCACCATTTTTTATTTGGCAAAGAAAATCTAATAAGACATAATGATAGCTGATTCGTCCGTCAGGCTCGTGAAATATGCGCTCAATTACTTTAGCCAGGGCTAACACTTCTACTTCCAGGTGAGTTTCTTCACGGACTTCTCTAACTACTGCTTCTTTTAAAGTTTCGCCGACGCGCACTACTCCCCCGGGTATGGACCACTGTCCTAAAGCCGGTTCTTTCCCGCGTTTGATCAGCAAAACTTGGTCATTCTGAAAGATAACTCCCCCAACGCCGATAATGGGTTGCTGCGGATACTTTCTTACCATAAATTACTAAAATCCATACTCTCCCCCTAAGCTTAGGGGGCAACAAATTTATATTGGGGGTGTTTTATGGTTAAAACAGGACAATGGGCATGATGAACTACTTTTTCAGCGACGCTGCCAATAAGCACATGAGCTAAGCCTGTGCGCCCATGGGTACCTATAACTATCAGATCCACATCTTTTTCTTTGGCTGTTTTTATAATTTCTAAGAAAGGGACGCCGATCTTTAATATTTCTTCTACTTTTAAGTCACTTCGTAAATTATTAGGGAGAACAATTTTTAACTGCTCTTTAAACTTTTTCTGTCTTTCCTCCAAAACATCTTGGCGTAGTCCACGAGGAATATGAGCTATAGCTCCTTCGCCAATAACTTCTTCGATTATCTGGGCGTCTTCTTCGGGAATAACATGTAAAAGAACCAATTCGGCCTTCATACAATGAGCCAAGAAGGCCGCCCACTCCAAAGCAAATCCAGATTGTTTAGAAAAGTCCGTAGGCGCCAAAATTTTTGTTAGTTTCATACCTCCTCCTTATGTTTTAGTCCTTTTCTACCTGCGTTTTGAGCTATTTCAAAAATACAATTTTATGATAGGTCATGTCAATCGCTTTTAATTCTGACCGCCGATCAGTTTTTAAATTCCAGCTTAATTCAGGCGGGCGGGAGAGAGGCTCATTAAAATGAGGCCCATATTCTTCCATAGGTACGGGCGGGGAGATATAAATTTATTTTAAAAGAAGGAAGCTATTATTTAAGTTTATCTGGTTTAGACAAGTATGTCCCCGCCGTTCTTTATTTCGCTTCTCTCCCTCCCGCCTGTTTCCTGCTGGCGAGAAATATTAAAACTGTTAGACGGTCAGCTTTTAATTTTAATCATCGATCAGATTTTTGGCACATAGTTCGCCATTGTTCAAGCAACGCCAAGCGGGGCGAAATTAAAATCAGTGGGCGCATTAAATGAATGACATCTTGATGTCGGTTCAGCTTCTCGCTTGCTAAATATAATGCATAGCTTAAGGGTTTAACGCCCTCAATCTCCTCTTAAGGTAAGAGATGCTCACAACCCCCTCTTAAGTTAAGAGAGGGGAGGGGGAGTTATGAAATTATGAGATGGACAATAGACCAGATTTGGAGGGCAAGATTTTATCCCTTACCTCATTTGATTTCATTACTTATTTCGAATTACGACACCGTCTCATTCGGGGAAGTCGATAAGACCAGATCACGCAGGAAGGTAAGAGTGATAACTGTAAATATTTCCATTTGCCAATCTCGCCCAAAAAATAATAATATATTAAGCAAAATTCTTTCCTAAGAGAAATTCTAAAATGCCGTTGAAAAAATTTTTCCTATTTGTTCTCATTTTTTGGCAAATTGTCTCCATCAATAAGATTCAAGCTCAGGAGAAAAAAAATCTTATTCCTCTGTTCATAAAAAACACGAAAATATTCGTAGAATTAGCGCGTACCGAAAAAGAAAAAGCCCGCGGTTTAATGTTTCGGACTAAATTGGCCGAGAACGAAGGCATGCTTTTCATCTATGAACAAGAGGAAATTCTCTCTTTTTGGATGAAAAATACTTTTCTCCCCCTTTCGATCGCTTTTATTGATCGCCATGGCAAAATCATAGACATTCAAGATATGGAGCCTTTCAGCCTTGATACTCATCGATCTCCAAGACCTGCGCAATATGCTTTGGAAGTTAATAAGGGCTGGTTCGAAAAAAATGGAATTAGAGTAGGGGATGTAGTAAAAATCCCTGCTTGGCTTAGAAAATAATTAACTCTTCAGTACTCTTCTTCAATAACTAACCGATCCAAATGGCGAAATTGGTCAAAATCTTCTTCCCGATCCTGGAAACGGTTTTTAATCTCCCGCACCTCCTCAAGATGATCGAGAAATATATCCAAAATTTGAGGGTCAAAGAAAGAGCCGCGTCCTTCGTGCAGTACTTTCAAAACTTCTCTTTCTGCCAAGGCTTCTTTATACACCCTCTTTGAGGATAAAGCGTCAAATACATCAGCGAGCATAGTTATTCTGCCCTCAACGGGAATTTCTCTACCTTTAAGTCTTTGGGGATATCCCGTGCCATCATATTTTTCATGGTGAGTAAGAGCTATTATCCTGGATTGTTTAAGCACGGCGGCAGTTGAACCTTTTAAAATATTGGCTCCAATTATAGTGTGAAATTCCATGAGCCGCCGTTCTTCCGCAGTCAGGGGCCCTGGTTTCTGCAGAATGCAATCAGGTATTCCCAGTTTGCCCACATCATGCATAAGGCTGGACCAAAGCATCATATCTACTTTTTCCTCGCTCCAGCCCAATCCCCGAGCAATTAAAGCCGAGTAATAACTCATGCGTTTAAGGTGATTCGCTGTCTCTTTGTCTCGATATTCCGCGGCTACTCCTAAACGAAAGATGGTGTCCAGATGAGCCTGTTTTAAACTTTCGGTAAGCTCAGCATTTTCAATGGCCACGGCCGCCTGAGAAGCTAAAGAAGAAACTAAACGCTCTTGCTGAGTAGGAAAAGGCACTATCCTTCCTTGATCTTTAGCCTTCAAGGCATTTATCAACTGCAGCACTCCGGTTACTTCCCCTTCACGGTTAAGCATAGGAACTACTAACATTGACCGAGTTATATACCCAGTCTTTTCATCCCAGGAAGGATTGTAGTGGAAGGGAGCTTCTACAGGAATTTTTTGCACATCCGGTATATTCAAAACCTTTTTATTTAAAGCAACATATCCGGCGATAGATTTTGGAGAAATGGGCATGGAAAACGATTCATACATTTGCCGCATGCGTCCTTCACCTAAACGGCAGCATAAACTATCACACTGGCTAATCTTAAAGATAAGCTGATTATCTTTCACTAAATAAAGAGTACCCGCATCAGCTCTGGTCAGGCGGCGAGCCTCTTTCAAAATCAAATCCAAGAGCTTATCTAATTCGTGGATACTGGAGAGGGCAATGCCTACATTAAGAAGTTTTTCAAAATCCTGGGCAAGATTGGTCTGTTTTTTAAAACCGGGCTTTAATTTTTTCCCAACCATAATTTAAGCAATTTTAATATTCTTCTGGGATAAAAGCAAGGAAGATTAATTTCTCTTTCGCCCATTTATATAACCCAGTCTCAAAGGTGAAGAATACGCCTAAAGGTGAAAGGCATTTATTAAATTAGAAATCCTGACCGCCTGTCTTTTTTATTTTTTTCTTTTTAAAGTAAGCAAGAAAGTAATAATCTCCCCTAGCTCCTCTTTAAAAAAGAGGGAAATAAATAGGGGAATGAGAAAAGAGAGCTATTGAGAAAGAGGGAATTTGCTGCCTCTGGACGATGTTTCTTTATGTTTGCCCTTGCGCCCAAATACAACCTATTCTTAATCAGGGAAAATAAGTGTAAAATAAGCGATTATCCCTTGCCGAAAAGCGGTAAGCCACAAGGGCTTACCCTACGAGCAAGATCTTTGATAAAAACTGATCGACGGTCAGTTAGAAATCTATTTGACACTTCAAAGAAATTAAGCTTATATTTTTAAAAATCCCTTTAAAGAGTTTGGGGAGGAAATCATTGCTTAAAGAGAAAAATAAGCGTATTTTAGTCATAAGCGCTCACCCGGATGATGTAGATTTTGGCTGCGCTGGAACTTTAGCTAAATTAGCGAAAGAGGGCGCAGAGATTGCTTATGTTATTTGCACCAGTGGCGAAAAAGGTTCAAATGACCCAAACCTCTCCTGTGCGAAATTGGCTTTGCTAAGAGAAAAAGAACAGCAGGCCGCAGCTAAAATAATCGGCGTCAAGGAAGTAATTTTTCTGCGTAAACCCGACGGGGAATTAATATATTCCCTTGAATTCCGGGGAGAATTAGTACGGGTCATTCGGGAGTGGCGTCCACATACAATTTTTACCCATGATCCGGCTAATCGCCTTTTTGACAACCAATATATTTTCCATGCTGACCACCGCGTGGTAGGTGAACTTGCTTTTGATGCCGCCTACCCCGCTGCGTTGAACCCTAACTTTTTCCCCGCTCAGCTCAGAAGTGGATTGGCTCCTCATGCCGTATCAGAAATTTATTTTTTCGCTACCGCTGCCCCTAACGTTTGGGTAGATATCACTTCCACTCTGCCTTTGAAGATTAAAGCTCTGCGCTGCCACCGCAGCCAGATTAAAGACCCTAAAATAATGGAAAAATTTGTACACACTTGGTTTGGGGCATGGGGTAGAGAAAAGGGTCTTCCTTATGCGGAGCGGTTCCGGCGCCTGCAAATTTTTCACGATCAAAGAGAAAGATTAAAAAAATTGATAAAGGACGCTAATCTTTAACGATAAACTCATAACGCCGGAGATACAAATCAAACTTCAAATGGCCGAAGAACAATGGTCCTGGAAAGATAAAATTCTCCTGTTTATTGTTCCCAGAATCTATGTCTGGATTCTGCGCCTTTTATCTTGGACAATCCGCAAAAAAGTACTGGGCGCTGAAAACGCGCAAAAATTCTGGGACCGCGGGGAAAATATTATAGTTGCTTTTTGGCACCAGCGCCTCCTCATGATGCCTTTTCTTCCGCACCACGGGAAAGTAGGCATGATGATCAGCCAACATCGAGACGGAGAATTCATTGCCCAGGCCGTTAAACGCTTCCATATCGATTCTATCCGCGGTTCCACGACCCGAGGTGGGCTTGCGGCCTTGCGCGGCATGATCCGCTATTATAAATTAGGGGGCAATTTGGCCATAACCCCGGACGGTCCCCAAGGTCCAAGATATATTGTTCAGCCGGGAGTTATCGAACTGGCTCGGCAGACTGGCGCACCTATCTTGCCAGTAACCTACGGAGCCTCCCGGAAAAAAGTCTTTCAAAGCTGGGACAATTTCATTTTACCCCTGCCCTTCTGCCAGGTAGTTTATATTTGGGGTGAACCAATATTCGTTGCGGCCGATGCACCTAGGGATAAATTGGAAGAAAACAGGATCCTTCTTCAGGAACGTCTGCAACAGATTACAGCTCAAGCGGATAGCTTTTTCAAAGATGAGCCTTTAAACCAAAATCTATAATTCCGCAATATAGAAAGAAAGACTAAGCAAGAGCCCGGTAGTCAGGTGAGATAAAATTGCCAAAGCTTGGGCTGGTCTTAAGCGAGGCGAACAATCAAAATTACGCAAAGCCAATAAAGCACCTTTAAAATTAATGGGTATGGTAAAAAAAGCAATTAGGGAAAAGAAAGGTAATACTTTAAAAATAATGCCCAAAGCGATGGAAATATAAACTGCAGCTACCAAGCCAAAAAATACTTTAGCGGCCTTTTCCTTTCCTAACCTCACTACCCAATGATTTTTACCAACTGCCTGATCAGCTTCCTTATCTGGGAACTGATTGATAAAAAGTACATTGGCAATTAAGATGCCTACAGGAATCCCCCCTGTGATTGAGGTTATACTAATTTGCTGAGCTTGCACATAATAGGTCCCGACCACCACCAAGGGGCCAAAACATAGGCCGGTTAAAATTTCCCCCACCCCTCTGGCGGCCAATTTTACGCGCGGTTCGACGTAAAAATAAGCTGTGATTACCCCTATCAGACCCAAAGGGATGATCGGCCATCCTCTTTTGGCTGCCAAAAATAGACCAATTCCTATTCCCAGTAATAGAAAAGTTAATCCAAAGCGATAAACTGCCTGTGGTTGTAAAAGTCCCTCCACTAAAAAAGGAGCCCCTCCATCAAAGGGACGATTGGCTTCTTTGTTTATAAGGTCATTTCCACTCTGATAATCGAAATAATCATTCAGGGTGTTAGTGGCTATATGCAGCGCCAGCACTCCTGCCATGGTAATAAGGAAATAAAAAAGATCAAATAAATGCGTTTCATACCAAGCGAGAACTGCCCCTAAAATTACCGGGATAAAGGTAGCCGTGAAAAAAGGGGCTCTAATTTCGCCCAGCCAAATTTTTAAAGAATTAATTTTCTTACCCATCTTGTCTAAAATCCTCCCCAATTTTTTTTTATTATAGCCCATTAATCATTTTCGTCAACATAATTACCAGCTGACCGTCGATAAGTTTTGAAATTCGTACCCATTTCAGGCGGGATGGAGAGATTAATTCCCCTATTTCTATTGAAGACTGCCGCTAATCGAACTAAAAGGCAGAAATAGGCAAAATAAGAAATTATTGACCCCTCTTATTTCGTAGCTCAAGACCTAGCCCTAATATGGTTAGCAAAATGGAGGGGGATATAATGGCTAATTATGCTTGTTTAAAATTTAAACATATAGAAAATTTTCAAAACCTAAAAATGGAAAAATGCGCGACCAGAGCAGCGCGATACTGGAAAAGTTGCCAAAACCCTTGCTTATGGTATTTCTCTATGTTAATCTAAAATAAAAAATTTTAAAAATGATCGGCTATCGTTTTTTTTATGAAAATAGGCCAATTTCTTCTAAAGCTCCCCACGCGGAAGATGTTTTGGAGCATCTTACTGATTTTATCTTTCGCGAAAATGATTTAAGCAAATCCTTAGATTTATTAAAACAACAGGGATGGAAAGGGCAAGAAAACTCGCCCGGATTAAAAGGAATTCAAGAATTTTTAGAAGAAGTTCGGCGGTTAAAACAACAGTTACAAGAATCATTAGCAGCAGGGAATCTGGAAGCCAGAGAAGAGTTAAAAAGACTGGAAAAACTGGAGCATGAATTTCGTCGCGCTTCTTGGGGGCTCGATTTAGAAAAAATTAATGAGCAAGAGATTCGCCAAATCTTAGGCGAAGATAGTTACCAACAATGGCAAAACTTAAAAGCTCTCCCCCGCCTTTTAGAGGTTAATGGCTATATTGAAAAATTGGGAGCAAAATACGTGCTCACCCCGAAGGGGATGCGCAAAATCGGCCAAAAAGCTCTCCAAGACATATTTGCTTCCTTGCGCAAAGATCTCACTGGCAGCCATGAGACTAAATTTCAAGGGCAGGGGTTAACCTTCTTCCTGGAAGAGAGTAGGCCTTATCGATTCGGCGATCCATTTCATCTGAATTTGAGCCGCACGCTCATGAATGCTTTAAAACGGCAAGTAATAAATTCAGATCTCTCTGAGAATGGCCCTCTCCTTAATTTGCAAGCAGAGGATTTTGAAGTTTACCAGACCGAAAAGCGTACCCGAGCTGCTATCGCTTTGATGCTGGATATGAGCGGTTCGATGGCCCGGGATGAAAAATTTTTTGCCGCCAAAAAAGTAGCCATGGCTTTTCACACCCTTATTCAGACCCAATTTCCTCATGATCGCTTGCACTTGATAGGTTTCTCTTCCTACGCGCGCCAATTAAAGAGCAAAGACCTCCCTTGCTTAAATTGGGATCTGGATAATCCTTATACTAATATGGAAGAAGGGCTTATCTTGGCCAAAACTCTACTTAATCGGGATCATACCTCGAACAAACAAATCATCATGGTCTCAGATGGAGAACCGACGGCTCATTTGGAAGGGGGAAAGGTGTTTTTCCAATTCCCTTCTCATCCTAAGACCTTGGCCAAAACCATGGCGGAATTCAAGAAGTGTGCCTCTTGTGGGATTAGCATTAATATTTTTATGTTAGGGCAGGATGCGCAATTGTTGCAGTTCGTCCGGCAAGTTTCCAAAATGAACCGCGGCCGGGCTTTCTATACAACTCCGCACAATTTAGGGAATTATCTTTTAATGGATTTCCTTTCGCAAAAGCATAAATGGATTTGTACTTAAAGTAAGAAGGGGGCTTCCGCCCCCTTCTTACTTACTTAATCGTCCACCAACCTGTTTGTTTACCCACCAGAGCAATTACGAAGAAGGCAAAGAAGACAGCTGTGATAATTAACATAATATTCCTCCAGAGGGGCGGGCGCAGTGGCTTTGGTAGATATTTGTTATTGAGTACCAAAAGATGAATAGAACCTACCACGAAAATAAATCCAGCCATATTGGCCCCGATCATTAAGAGCATCATGGGCGCGGCCAAGTTGATGGCAATACATCCCCAGGCGACAAAAATAAGCAAGGATAAATAATAAACCGTTCTCTGCCCATATTTCCACCTATGCGGTTTCTCTGTAGTTGACCAAATAATGTCTGTAACAGTGCGCACATAACCATCCATGACTGCCAATTGCGTTCCCCAAAGAATCCAGAACCCAGTGAAAAGAGCTAAGAACCAAAGAGGCTTCCAGAATTTAGCCATATACTCCGCTTGGTAAGCTCCCGCAGCCAGCCCAGTTATTTTTGTTCCCGCAGGTATAATACCAACAGCAATCAGCACACATAGATACATTCCGACAACGCAACCTATTGCCCAGACTATCCCCTGATCTACCCATAAGTACTTCCACCATTCTTTCCAAGCGCGCATGTTATGTTCTTTGGTGGGATCAAAGATACTGCCAATTTTGGATAAAGCTATTTCTTTTCCTTTTATCGCACTGGGAATAGCTCCTACAATGCTACCCATCCCAAACCCTTTATCACGCATCCAGCTGGCAGTCCAAATGTTCCCTAATCCACCAGCTCCGGAATAAGCCGCGAAGGCCCCAAGAAGGAGCCAATCTGCACCCTTGGGAATTACACCGAATTCAAATAATCCTAAGAATACTCTCCACCATGTTCCCGCTGGTACAAAGGCGATATTAAAAATCAATAAAAAGATGGCAATCCACAGCACGATAGCCGTTGAAACTTTTTCTAATCCCCGTTCTACAACCCCGCCAAATAAGAGCACTAAAACTACGCTGGCAAAACTAACGTACCCCCAGGCAAGCACGGCCCCTTTATCTGGTGCTCCGGGGATATGGCCTGCTATGGAAGCAAATATGGCGGCAGCGGAAGCTGCAGCCCAACCTGGCCAACCAACTTGTAAGGCGCCCATGATGGCATATGCCCACCCCCAAAATCGAGGCCCCGGAGAAGTTCTCATAAAGCCAGAATAGGTAGTCTCTCCGCAATACATGACATACCGGGCACACTCTTGATTAAAAATAAGCTGTAACCAAACTGACACTAAAGTGATCCAAAGAATAGAAGGCCCGAATTGGGCAGCAGCAGCTGGTCCCATCAACCATTCCCCACTGCCGATGGACATGGAAAGGCATATTGTTCCGGGACCAATTACGGAAATAGCATTGCGAAAATTGAACTCTGGCGGGGCGGGCAGATCAGCTCTGCCCCAATCTGGCATCTTTCCATGATCTATTCTTTCTTCAGCCATTTCCTTTACCTCCTTTCCATTTTCAAGTATTTAAATTAACCATGAAAAAAAAGCTCCTATGCCCTTAAAACTACTTCCTTTCCCACCACCTCCTTCCTTTTCGCCCATTTGTCCAGAATTTGTCATGAGATCTCTGAAAAAGTTCCTCGGGATGTAATTACTTCATTCCTGCTTTCGCGGAAGTGACCGAAAAATCGTTTTTTCAGAAATCTCATCAAAAATAAACTCCGCTCATTTCCGCACTGGAAACTGCAGCTCAATTACATATTCTTGAGCGCCACCCTCCCCTATTCCTTTGAGATAAACTTCCCGTCCTGGGCCAGCGATCATGTAACCATTTTCTTCAATCCATTTCAAAATAGTTTGGTAGGCCTCTGGCAATTTATCCAAAGATCCCTTATGGGTAATACAGGCAAAAGCCCCTTTGGGTAATTCTTTATCTTTTACCGCACTCTCTCCTTTGATCTTTCCGGAAATAGGCACGCAAATTTCATAATGCGCTTTGCTCAAGTCCACGGCCTTGGGATCATCATGGAGCAGAGCCATAGCCGACCCTACTACTTTAATTTTCTTTTCTTTCAAAAATGAATCTATCTCCTGCAAAGCCTTGCTAATTTCTTCGCGGGAATTTTTTTGCTCTTTGGAAGCCACTTTTACTGGCATAAAAAATTTAAGCGATACCTCTGGCATCAAGATGCCCTCCTTTCTCGAATATATTAATTCCCTGCTCTTTTTCCTTTGCCAAAAATTCTAATAAAATTAATATATTTTAATAATTTTTAGCTTATTCCCTTTACCTTTTATGATAAGATGATCCTTTTTATAAAAAGGGGGATCCAAATAATTTTTTAATATTTGGCTGAAAGTAAATCCGTTTTCATCAAGACCTAATTGGCCTTGCTAAATCCGAATTATTCAAGGAGTCTGGACTGATTTCGTAAAGGGATCAAAAGGTAGGAACATTTTCCTTTTATCGTGCTACTAACTCCAATCCGCCTTCTAAACTCCCAAGGTTATTCTAATAATCTGCACCAAAAAGTCAATAAAATTTTTACCGGACAATTAATTCTTACTTCACCTGTATCCCTCATCTTTTCCTTCTCCGGGGAAAAGATGAAAGCGATGAGGGAAATCATCAAAAATTCAGGAGTAAATAAGGGTTTATTTTATCATTGCTGGCCCAATATTAAATAAAGTAAGCACGAAAGAATTTGATTGTAATTTTTTGAGAAAATATATTATATAGATTTAAATATTAATGAGAAAGGAAGACATAATGCTCAACAAGGAAATTTTAAAAGAGCTCACCAAGATCGTAGGACCGGAGAGAATTTTAACCTCCCCAGAAGATCTTTTAAGTTATGCTTACGATGCCTACGTCGAGGAATTTTTGCCCGATGCCGTCGTTTTTCCCAAAACGGCGGAAGAGGTCTCGCGAATTTTAAAGATGGCTGGCCAAAAACAATTTTTCGTAACTCCCCGGGGAGCTGGTTCTGGTCTAGCATCTTGTGGTTTGGCCAAGCGGGGAGGAATTATTCTTTGTTTTACGCAGATGAATCGCATCTTAGAGATCAACCGACCAAATCGTTACGCCATAGTCGAGCCTGGCGTTATCGTGTCCGAATTCCAACAAGAAGTAGAAAAAGTAGGCCTTTTCTATCCTCCCGATCCCGGAAGTGCTTCCGTGGCCACTATTGGCGGTACAGTAGCCATGAATGCCGGAGGTATGCGCGGCATTAAATACGGGGTAACTCGTGACTACTTGATGGGTTTAGAAGTCGTGCTTCCTTCCGGAGAAATTATCAAGACTGGAAGTATAACCAACAAAGATGTCACTGGATATGATCTTACGCGCTTGCTCTGTGGTTCTGAAGGTACTTTAGGCCTAATTACTAAAATTACCCTTAAGCTTATTCCCAAACCTAAGTTTAAAAGAACGCTCCAAGCCATTTACAACAAAATCGACGAGGCCGGCAATACCGTGTCCAAAATCGTGGAAGAAGGAATTGTTCCATCGACTTTAGAGCTCATGGACAATACGGTCATCAAAGCTTTGGAAGATTTTGCCCATCTTGGCTTACCAACTGATGCCCAGGCCATATTGGTCTTGGAAGTTGACGGTGATGATTTAGACTTTGTCGAGAAACAAACAAACCTTGTTGCCGATTTTTGCCGCGGTCAGGGAGCGCGTGATGTGCGCGTCTCGCGTACGGACAAGGAAAGTGATCAGCTCTGGATGGCTCGCCGAGCTGCTTTTGGCGCGGTAGCCCGTCTCCGTCCCAATTGTGTTATTGAAGATGCTACTGTGCCTGTAAGCTACCTCACCCAGGCCATTAAAGAAATAATAGCCATTGCCCAACGGAATAAAGTGCAAATCGCTGTCTTAGCTCATGCCGGGGATGGTAATCTTCATCCTTTAGTACTGTGCGACCTGCGGGATAAAGAAGAGATGAAACGGGTCGATAAAGCCATGGACGAAATTGTTGATTTGGCCATATCTATGGGCGGTGTTTTATCCGGAGAGCATGGCATTGGTATAGCTAAAGCTAAATATCTTTCGCGCCAATTAAGCCCGCCAGTTTTAGAATTGATGCGCACCATAAAAAAGACTTTGGATCCGCAAGGCATTTTAAATCCCGGAAGCTTCTTGGAGTGCGCCCAATGAAAAATGCCAAAATCTTAGAAGAAGTATATAACTGTATCAAATGCGGTATTTGTTTAACGCCTTGTCCTGTTTACAAACAGAAACTCATCGAAGCTACCTCACCCAGAGGTAAAATCCAATTAGTGCGGAATATATTAGAGGGCAAGCTGGAGCCATCTGAAAATTTTATGCGTATTCTCTTCACTTGCCTTCTATGTGAAACCTGCACTGTAAATTGCCCCAGCGGTCTAAAAATTGACCAGGTGCTCAAGGCCATGCGGCGGGAGATCGTCAAAAAATATGGACTGCCGAAAAAGAAGAAACTCCTTTTTGAGCTGCTTACTGGAAAACGCCTCTTGCCTTTTTATCTTTTTTGGGGAAGATTGCTCATGAACTCCTTGCTTCCTCTTTATCCGGGGAAGGGCAAACTTGGGACCATCCCTTTCCAAAGGCTCCCGCGTTTAAACTCCCCCTCCTTTTTGGAAAGAATTCCAGAAATTAATCCGGTTTTTAAAGCCAAAGGCCGAGTGCTCTATTTTACTGGCTGCGCCACTAATTATCTTAATGGAGATGTAGGCGATGCTGTCCTCCAAGTTCTTTCGGCATTGGGCGTAGAAGTGATCACCCCTAAGGAACAGATGTGTTGCGGCTTACCAATATTTTTGGCCGGAGCTCCAGAAATGGCTATGATTAATATTAAAAATAATATCTCGATTTTCAAGGCCCACGATGTGGAGGCTATAATAGTTGACTGCGCCACCTGCGGATCCGCTTTTAAAAAAGAATACCCCCGCATCCTGGCTGAAATGGGCGAAAATACTGCTGAGGCCGAAGAACTGAGTAAAAAGGTTTTGGATATTTCAGAGTATTTGGTTCGATTTGACCTTAAGAAAATCCTTAAACCTTTAGCTAATAAAGTAACTTATCATGATCCCTGTCACTTAATTCGCAGTCAAAAAATAAGCGAAGAACCACGGTTTTTACTCCAGCAAATTCCTGAGCTGGAATTTGTAGAAATGCCGGGAGCTGACGTGTGCTGTGGTGGAGGAGGAACTTTCCAATGGGATCATCCAGAAATAGCTGCCCAAATTACGGCGCAAAAAGTTAAAAACATTGAAAAGACACGGGCGGAAATAGTGGCCACAGGATGCCCCGGCTGTCGCTTACAGATATACGGTAATATTACCAACGATGAAATAAAAGTACTTCATCCAGTCCAATTGCTGGCGATGAGTTTGCAAGATAAGAAATAACTTTTTAGTTATGTTCGATTTATCATAGTTACTATAAACTCCTCCTCTCCCCGCTGAATTTATGTCTTGATTGCCATTACGAGGGAGCGTGGTGGTTTAAAGTTGATGCGATTCATGCTCCCCCGCATCAATGGTGGGGTCGCCTCTATTTACTGACCATCTAACAGTTTCAATATTTCTCGCCAGCAGCAAACGGGCGGGAGGGGGAGAGGCGAAATAAAGAACGGCGGGGACATACTTGGCTACACCTGATAAGCTTAAATAATAGCTTCCTTTTTTTAAATAGATGTTTATTTTCCCGCCCGTACCTATGGAAGAATACGTGCCTCATTTTAATGAGCCTCTCTCCCTCCCGCCTGAATTAAGCTGGAATTTATAAAATGATCGACGGTCAGCTCTATTTATCCTTGACTTTCCCTTATTAATTTTTTATAAAAGCCAAAAGCAGCAAATTACATAAAGGGGGTTTATTATGGCGATCATATACGAGAAAAAAGGACGCATAGCTATTATTACTATTAACCGGCCAGAGGCTATGAATGCTATTGATCCAGAGACGAGCGAAGAACTAGGTAAAGCCTGGTTGGATTTTCGTGATGACCCAAATCTTTGGGTAGCTATTCTAACCGGGGCTGGTGATAAAGCCTTTTCGGCCGGCGCCGACTTGAAGAAAATGATTCCTTTTTTAGCAACTCTCTCTCCTTTTGAAAGAAAGGAACGGGAAGATAAATTCCCCGGATTTGGCGGTATAACTCGCAATCTGAACATTTGGAAACCTATGATCGCCGCTATAAACGGCTTTTGTTTAGCTGGTGGCTTAGAAATGGCCTTGGCCTGTGATCTCCGCGTGGCGGCGGAACACGCCACTTTTGGCCTGGTGGAGGTAAGTCGCGGCATTATCCCGGGAGCCGGGGGCACGCAAAGACTCCCCCGCATGATTCCTGTGGCGAAAGCATTGGAAATGATCTTGATGGCCAAAAGGATTGATGCCCAAGAAGCTCTCCGTCTGGGATTGGTCAATAAAGTAGTTCCTGGTCCCGAAGTCATGCCCACGGCCATGCAGATGGCCGAGGCCATAATGGAGAATGCTCCTTTGGCTGTGCGCGCTGCTAAGGAAGCTATTATCCGGGGATTATCTATGCCTTTGGAAGAAGGGCTACGCTTAGAATCTACTCTCCAATCTTATTTGCTCCGCACCGAAGATGCTATAGAAGGGCCCAAGGCTTTTGCTGAAAAACGTAAGCCCCAATATAAGGCCCGCTGAGCCTTTAATACCTATGGAGGATGATCTATGATAGATGCTAAAGAATTTTATACTGTTTTGCGCGAAATTGACTATCGTCCGGTTGAGGAATTAATTAAAAGAGTTTTAGCTGCTGGTTATTTAGCTCAGGATATTCTTAATCAAGGGCTAATTGGCGGCATGTCCATAATCGGCCAAGAGTTCAAAGCGCGCGAATTATGGGTCCCCGATGTGCTTTTAGCGGCGCGTAATATGCAGCGCGGTGTTGAATTATTAAAACCTTATTTTGCCAAAGAAAAAACAGGATCAAAAGGCAGAATAGTTTTGGGGACAGTTAAAGGAGATATCCACGATATAGGCAAAAACTTAGTCGCCATCATGATGACTGGTTCTGGCTTCGAAGTGATCGATCTGGGAGTAGATGTTCCGGCGGAAAAATTCATAGCGGCTTTAGACCAGCATAAGCCGCAGATTATCGGTCTCTCTGCCCTCCTTACTACAACCATGTTAGAAATGGGCAAAATTATTGCAGCGATAAAGAATAGTCCTTACGAGAATAAACCTTACGTGATTGTGGGCGGAGCTCCGGTAACCGAGTCTTTTGCTCAAGAAATCGGCGCTGATGGTTATGGAGCTGATGCTGTCTCGGGAGTAGAAGTAGCCTTAAAGCTTTTAGGCCAAAAGGCTTAAAATATTTTTGATGAGCTAAACCAATTATGCTATCGAGGTAAAAATATGGACAAAATTTCGCCCAAGAGAAGATTTCTTGCTGGTTTATTCGGTGGAAGGCGGCCTGATCGTCCACCCGTAGGAAATCCCACTTCGATCGTTTGCCAAGAACTGATGAAAAAAGTGGGGATTTATTTTCCCCAAGCCCATCTCGAAGCGCGCCTTATGGCCGAGTTGGCCGCTGCCGGCCATGAGATTTTAGGATTTGATTCCATCATGCCTGAATTTAGTGTACAACAGGAGGCTGCAGCTTTGGGCTGTGAAGTAGATTGGGGTAGTCCTTCGATGATGCCCGATGCCCAAACCCACCCCGGGCAACGGATTGAAGATTTAATAATTCCGGAGAACATCCTTGAGAAACCTTCTATGAAAGTAGTTTTAGAAGCTTTATCTTTGTTGCGCCGCCATTATGGGGATAAAGTGGCCTTGATTGGAAAAGTTATGGGGCCGTGGACTATTTCCTATCATCTTGCCGGAACCCAAAACTTTCTACTCTGGGTAGCTACAGATCCAGATAAAGTGCGCCGCTATTTGGACACCTTGAAAGAAGTTACCTTCCTTTTTGCCCGCGCTCAATTTCAGGCCGGAGCCGATGTGGTGGTCTTAGCGGACCATGCCACGGGCGATTTAGTAAGCCCGCGAACTTACGAAAAATTTCTTCTGCCCATTCATAAAGAACTTGTGCAGCGGATCGGGGGGCCTTTAATCCTCCATATTTGCGGAAATTGTGGTGACCGCCTCAGGCTTTTTGTAGAAGCAGGCTTTGAAGGCTATCACTTCGAGTGGCAAGTAGATGCCCGCGAAGCCGTCAGAATAGTCAATCACGAAATGTCTCTGGTGGGCAATATAAACAATGCGACCACACTTCTACGCGGGACACCCGAAGATGTATACAAACAGGTGCGTTACAGCGTCGCCGCCGGCGTGGATATTATTGCTCCGGAATGCGCTATCCCTTTGCAGACCCCCATAAGCAACTTGCAAGCAATCGTCCATGCCGCCCAAGAAGGATATTAATTTACATTTTGCTGGGCAGCCAGAGAATTAACTGCGGGAAAATTATGACCAATAACGTTCCAATGGCTTGCAAGATTACAAATGGAATTACGCCCCTGATTATATGGGCAATCGTAACTTCCGGAGGAGCCACTCCTTTTAAATAAAAGATAGAATAAGCAAAAGGAGGAGAAATAAAAGACATCTGTAAATTAACACAAACCACTAAAGAAAACCACAAGACATCAAATCCGAGGGATTGAATTACGGGAGTGAAAATAGGAACGACGATAAATAATATGCCAATCCAGTCTATGAGCATGCCTAAAATAAAAATGACTGCCATCATCAAGGCTAAAATGCCCCACTTCCCTAAGGGAAGGGAGACAATGAAATTGCCGATGAGCTTTGCTCCTCCCAGAGCCATGAATACGCCGCTGAACATGAAGGCACCCACGGCAACAAACATGACCATGGAAGTGATGCGTAGAGTATTCATTACTCCATCATAAAGAACTCGTAGGTTAAATTTCCGATAAAAAATAGCCACTAAGATAGAGCCAAGGCCTCCCATCGCTGCCGCCTCTGTTGGAGAAGCTATACCAAAGAAAATCGAACCAAGAACAGCCAAAATTAAGAACAAAGGAGGCACTAAATAGAGGATAATTTCGCCAGCTAATTTTAATGCCGGAATATTTTGCCGCTCCTCTTTGGGCATCGGTGGTCCGTATTCAGGTTTGATTAAACAAATTACGATAATATAGGCGATGAAAAGAGCTGAAAGAACAAAACCAGGGATGAAGGCGCCCATGAACATTTTGGCTACGGAAAGACCCACCATGGGCCCATAAAGAAGCATCATGACCGATGGCGGAATGAGAATTCCTAATGTACCTCCAGCACAAATGGCACCTGTAGCTAAAGGAATGTTGTAGTTTCTTTTGAGCATAGCCGGAAGGGCCAACATTCCCATAGTGGTCACCGATGCGCCTACCACGCCCGTGCAAGCGGCAAAGATGGTGCAAATTAAAATAGTAGCCACGGCTAGGCCTCCTCGTAGCCCACCCATGGCCACGTAAAGTGCTCCAAAAAGTCTATCTGCCGCGCCGGATTTATCAAGAATAGCCCCCATGAAAACAAATAAAGGAACGGCCGGCAATACTTCGCTGGACATAAGACCGAAGATGCGGTTGATGAACTGGTCATAAACCTGCGGCGCCCAACCGCCGACAATACCGAAATAAAGTCCCAAACCTCCCAAAGCCAAATATAAAGGTACACCTGCAAAAACCAGGATAATTACCCCAACGAACATGGTTACGGCTAGGTATTCCGGGCTCATATAGATTCCTCCCTAAAAACTTTAAAAATCAAACGAATAAATTCCGCAATCCCTTGGAGAGTAAATAAGACAAAACCAACAGCCATGACAGTTTTTATGGGATAAACCGGAGGCTGCCAATAACTGATATATGAACATTCCAGTACTTCCCAAGAATAATAGGCATAGATAATGCTGTGTTTTACTAAGATAAAAAAAACAGGAAAGAAGATTACTATATATGTTATTAGATCAAAAATAGCTCTGTTTCGCGGAGACCAGCGATTATAAAAAATATCTACGCGGACGTGTAGTTTGTGTTTCAAAGCATATGCTCCACCCAAAATGAAAACTGCCCCGTAGAGCATCCAGGTCATTTCATAAGCCCACTTGGTGGGAGCCTGGAACAAATACCGCATAATGACGTCATAAGACATAAAAAGAACCAAAGGAACATTTAACCAGGCAAAAATTTTGCCTGACCATTCACTGATGGATTCTATACGGTAAACTAATCTTTTCCACCTATCCATGTTAACTTTTCTCCCCTCACCAAATAAGCCGCTCCTTTTTGAGGAGCGGCTTATTTAAAAACTTTAATAGTCAAATATCTTTTTTACTTTAAAGTTACTTCCGCTTCTACACTTTGCAGTTTCATATACGGGTTATAAACCTTCATAAACTCTTTCTGAGATTTCCATACTTTTTGGAACATTTTATCCGGATGGTTGTCGTATTTCTGGACAAACCTTTGTAAAATATCTTGTTGCATTTCTTTAGGGTATCTTAAAATTGTGACTTTCCCCTCTTTTTTGACTTTTTCCACGGCTTTGCAATCATCATAGAGCCAGTGCGGCAAAGCCCGGGCCATCTGCACTTCACAGGCCGCCCTAACAACTTCTCTTAAGTCATCAGGAAGGGCTTCCCATTTTTTATTGTTCACTAAGAGTTCCACAAATCCCGCAATTTGGTGCAGTCCAGGGAAATACCAATATTTAGCAACTTCATGGAAACCTAAAGGAAGATCGGTAACGGGAGTGCTGAATTCCGCCGCATCCAATGTGCCTCTCTGCAATGAGGGAACAATTTCTCCAGCTGGCAAAGTAACTACTGATGCCCCAACTTCCGAAAGGATCTGTCCCCAAATAAGCACAGTTCGATATTTGAGGCCTTTAAAGTCGCTCATTTTTTGGATTTTCTTATTGGCCCAACCACCACCTTCTGCCCAGAGCATACCTGCCGGATATACTTTTAATGCATTCCCATACGTCTCTTGCCAAAGTTCTTTTCCGCCTGCAGCCATCATCCATGTCCAATAACCTAAAAGGTCAAAGAAAGCGGGGGTCGCAGCAAAAAGAGTCGCCGCAGGATATTTACCAATTACATATCCCGCCCAAGTATGACCGGCATCAAGCGTACCTCTTTGGACAGCATTAAAAACTTCAAAAGCCGGGACGATCTCATCAGTGGCAAAAAGATCAATCTTCATGCGCCCACCACTGATCTTAAAAACATCTTGGGCCCAAATTTCGGCTGTTTTGTGCTGCCACAAGGCTTTAGGCCAGGGTGTCTGCACTTTCCACTTCACTATTGGTTCAGCAGCCTGAGCTGAGAGGCTCCAAATCCCCAAAACAAAAAATGTCAAAACAACTAATCTAACCCACCAAATTTTCTTCATTTTTCCATCCTCCTTGCTTTTTTATTCTTCAAAGGATAAAAATTATGAATATCTGTAATACGCTTAAAACCACCTCCTTTCGGTAATTTTACCCACCTTTTAGATTTTTTATTTAGAAATATCTTCGGGCAGGATTTAGAATTGCTTTATTTAGAATTGCTTTAATGGAATGACATTAATGAAGTTTCATAAAATCTTTCCCCTTAATTTAATTTCCTAAAAGCTTTAATAACACAACAGAATACTTCTATCAAAAACAGTAAAATATTGTCAACAAGTTTTTTAAATGACCGTCGATCAGTTTTTAAATCCCAGCTTAATTCAGGCGGGAGGGAGAGAGGCTCATTAAAATGAGGCCTTAGAAAAATAATCTCCCCCAACCCCTCTTTAGAAAAGAGGGGCAACAGGGGGCAAATTTATATAAAATGTCTCGTAGGGCAAGGGCTTGCCCCTTGCAAATTTGGCCAGCCATGTAGGTTTGCCTTATGGGATAGGATGAATTAATGATTCTAACCATTTCAGCCAACCTCAATTTGGCCTTATTTGCCGCGGCGGAAAAAACTTGACAGAACCGGGTAGATGAGCTAATTTCGAGGCAAAAAGTTTCACCCCGAATCTCCTCATTTTAAGAATTAAAGCGTCTTAACCAGCGAAGGCCTATAATGAGAAATTTTTGTATAATTCTGGAGATTCCCAGTGAAAAATAAAAAGCATTCCTCTCTGGATCCCTTTTCTTCTTCTCTCTATGCCAGAAAATTAAATCTACCTGGTGAACGCAAATTAGTTACGATCATGTTTGCGGATCTTGTAGGCTTCACCAGACTTGCAGAAACCATGGACCCTGAGTATGTGCGGGATCTTATGAATTCCTGTTTTAATCACCTTGTTCCAGTCATCAACAAATTTGCCGGCACAGTAGATAAATTTATCGGGGATGAAATCATGGCTCTTTTTGGCGCGCCTTTCGCTCATGAAAATGATGCGGAACGTGCTCTACGGACGGCTCTGCAAATGCAAGAAGAATTAAAAACGTTTAACATAAATCACCAAATATCTTTAAATATCCATTTTGGCATTAATAGCGGGTTAGTCATAGCTGGTTATATTGGAAGTGCCAACCGACAGGAGTATTCGGTAATGGGTGATGCCGTAAATCTGGCCGCCCATTTGGCACACCTCGCCCAAGGAGGAGAAATTTTAGTGGGACCTGATACTTTTCGCCAAACCCATCACCTCTTTACTTTTCGAGAACTCGGCCCCCTAAGATTAAAAGGAAAATTAGAACCCGTATTGGCTTATAAACTTTTAGGTATACGCTCAACGCCTTTAACCTGGCGAGGAGTGGAAGCACGAGGCATTAGCTCTCCCCTGGTGGGCCGAGATAAGGAAATAAATATCCTCAGCAACTGTTTAGAAAATTTAGCAAATGGAAAAGGCGGACTGGTATTCATATTGGGCGAAGCGGGATTGGGAAAATCTCGTTTGGTAGCGGAAGTGCGCCGGAAATTTTCCGCATATAAATTTTGTTTTATAGAAGGAAGGGCTCTTTCTTTCAGTCAAGGCATTAGTTACTATCCCTTTTTAGAAATTATCCAAGCCGATGCTAAAATAGGCCATAATGATCTTGAGGATGAGCGCTGGTCAAAACTTGAAAAGAGGGTGCAAGAATTGTTTCCCGAAGATAGCGCAGAAATCTTTCCTTACTTAGCCACCCTTCTAAATTTGAAAATTCCAGAGCCATATAGGGAACGAATTAAATACTTAGATGCGGAGACCATGGGCCATCAAGTTTTTCGAGCAGCCAAACTTTATTTCGCCCAATTGGCCCATCGTAGACCATTAGTTCTAATCTTCGAAGATTTGCATTGGGCAGATCAATCTTCGGCGTTATTGATGGAACATCTCTATCCTTTGATCAAAGAGGTTCCTATTCTTATTTGGAACGTCGGACGTCCTGATCCGGGCACCCCGGCATTAAGTCTGCAGGACATTGCCTCAAAGAATTATTCTGAATATTATCATGAAATTATGCTCAATCCTCTATCACCTCAAGAAAGCGCGCAATTGGTTTCCAACTTTTTACATATTGATAAATTTTCGTCATCTTTGGGCAAGGAAATTTTAGATAAAGCCGAAGGCAATCCTTTTTTCCTTGAGGAAATAATTAGAGCCTTAATTGACCTAGGTGCCTTTGCCCGCGATAAAGCAACGGGAAAATGGCGGACTATAGCTAAAGCAGAGACCACCGTCATACCCGATACGCTCCAAGGAGTAATTATGGCGCGGGTTGATACGTTGAGTGAAGATTTAAAGGAACTTCTTAAATTAGCGTCGGTAATCGGCAGAATCTTCTTTTACCGCATCCTCCAAGCTTTAGCCCCAAATGGCCATTACCTCGATCAACAGTTGCAGGAACTCCAAAATTTGGAGATAGTGCGCGAACGAAAGAGAATTCCAGAATGGGAATTTGCTTTTAAACACGTTCTTGTTCAAGAAGCTATTTACCAAAGTATTCTTTTCCAAAAGAGGAAGGAAATCCATTACCAAGTGGGTAAATGCATGGAAGAGCTTTTTGCGGACCGCTTGGGAGAATATTATGGACTACTCGCTTTTCATTTTAGCCAGGCTCAAAAATGGGAAATAGCGCGAGATTATCTGATCAAGGCTGGCGACCAAGCAGGAAAAATGGCGGCTGATGCCGAAGCTTTGGAGCATTATCGACGTGCTCTGGAAGCACATGCCCAAGCCTTTGGAAATCGCTGGGAGCCAGAACAAAAGGCTTTATTAGAGCGGAAAATGGGAGAAGCCCTATTTCGGCGTGGGCAAAACGAATTAGGGAGAGAATTCATGCTCCGGGCGCTGAATTATTTAGGCCGCCCTTACCCGCAAACCAGAAGGGGTATTTTCTTGGCTATTGGAAAAAATCTAATGCGCCAAGCTGGCTACCGTATATTTCCAAAACTCTTGCGCCTAAAGCAAAAAGATAAGCCAAGTTTAGCCCAAGAACTTTGCCAGATATATGCTACTATGGCTTGGATGGATTACTTTATGATTCCACCTTGTTTGCTTCTCGATTCTTTATTGATCTTAAATATTGCTGAGCAGCATGGTTTTGATGTTGAGCAAGTTTTAGCTTCAATGGGCGTGGGCTTAGCGTTCAACAACTTACCATCCCCATACTTGGCCTATTACTATCATAAACGGGCTGTTGCTCTGGCTGAAAAAATAAAAAAACCCCACGCTATCGGTCAAGCTTATTTCGGCTTAGCTTTGCATGAGCACCACGCCTTGGGAAATGCCCCAGCGGCCCTCGAGCATTATCATCGATCAGCAAAAGGGTACTGGGAAGCAGGGAACTTACGAAGTTGGGCCAGTGTAAAAATGGCCCAAAGTTTGCTGTGGATTCCCGAAAATATTTCCGAACGCTTCCACCTTTGTGAAAGTGTAATTAAAGTGAGCCAGGACGCTGGCGATCGACAAGCTTGGGGATGGGGATTATTCATGCTAGCTTCGACCCTCGACCAGGCCGGAGAATTAGAGGCCGCTATTACGAAAATGCTGCAAGCTCTCGATTTGGTGAGGAGCGTCCCTGATTATCAAGTAATAACATATGCCAGCGCCATTCTGGCTCGCTGCTATTTGCGCCAGGGGGATATCGCTAAGGCTTTTTCTGCGCTTAGGGAAGGATCAAATCTTATTTATCAACATCACTTAAGAGGTTTTTCTTGCCTACCCAACTTTATCTATCAGGCCCAAGCTTATCTAATGTTGGCCGAAAAAACAAAAAAGGCAGAGGATCTGCAGAGGGCCTATAAGGCTATTATCTTCGCTGCCAAACAAAGTAAGTTTGCTCGGGTTTCTGAAATAACTATTTACCGCCTGCGGGGCACTTGGGAATGGCTGGCCGGCCATCCTAGCCGCGCTCGCCAATGGTGGGCGAGAAGCCTCGGCGTGGCTAATTTACTAAGTGCCCGCTACGAAGGAGGGCTAACAAAATTAGAAATAGGTAGATTATTAAAAGATAAAACTTATCTTGATCGCGCAAAAGAAACTTTTTCTAATTTAAATGCTCAATTTGACTTACAGCAAGCTCAGAAATATTTAAGTGAATTTGATCATAAGCCAAATTGATATGATGTTTTAAATTTATCCTTGAAAAGCAGCGAGAATTTTGCCAAAATCGATATCGAAAACATAATATTTTTGAGCAATACCCGTTCCCCATCCCCCATTAGAAACTGTGTCGCCATGGGGAGAAAGGGATGGAGGAAGGCCAGGGGCAAGCTGGATGCAGGCCAGGGGCAAGCATTCATTCAGAATCATTAGGCAGTGGCTCTTACATCGGTGCGGGCGGATTTAGAAGATTAATCATCTTGCTTAGTTTAACTATCCGCCTGCCCTTTGCGGAAAATCGTTGATCAATTTTAAACAACTTCTTCTCCTGCCGATGCTTCTTCATTCATGCCTGCCCCTGGCCTGCATCCGGCCCCCTCACCAAATGTTAGCTAATTATTAATTATTACACAGTCTCTTAGGTAAAGGCGTGGATTGAAGGGAAATTAACAATTTTATTTTGGGGATATGATAATAGATAAATTTTTCAAGCAGGGGTGAAGGATATGGAAAAGAAGATCAAGGTTTTGGTAGCTAAGCCGGGATTAGACGGCCATGACCGCGGTGCAAAAGTTATCGCGTATGGCCTACGAGACGCCGGCATGGAAGTAGTCTATACCGGTTTACGTCAGACTCCTGAACAGATAGCCAACGCCGCTATTCAAGAGGATGTTGATGTAGTAGGACTTTCCATCCTTTCGGGGGCCCATCTTAGCCTAACCCAAAGAGTCATCCAACAGTTGCGGGAAAAAGGCGGCGGGGACAAGATGGTCTTAGTAGGTGGCATCATACCACAGACAGATATTCCCAAGCTTAAAGAGATGGGTGTGGCTGAAGTATTCATCCCCGGCACCTCCATAAAAACGATTGCCGAATTTATTAAATCGAAGATCGGTAATTGTTGATTTCTCCGATCTTAGTGAATCAATTTCTGGCCTACTTTTGTATTTATTAATGGGAGCATAAAATAAATGGCATCTTGACGCGGGTTCGGCAAACCACAAGAGTTTGCTGCCCTGCGACAAATTAAAAAAAATCTCAAACGTAGGGCAAGGGCTTGCCCCTTGCCACATTTAGTTTCATTTCTTATGTTCAACTACGACACAGTCTCATTCGCGGAAGTCGATAAGACCATCCAATGGAGGAAGTTGAGAGTGATAACTGTAAATATTTAATTGCTCCAATTAATAATTTTGTATACATTAAAGATACCCGTTAAATTTAAAACTATATTTAAAAAAGGAAAATGCGCAATGGAAATAAAGGGGCCTCAGGATCTGGAAAAAGAGGTGATCAAAGCTGATCTGTGCACCCTTTGCGGGGCGTGTGTTGGTCTTTGTCCTTACTTTCGCGCCTATAAAGGTAAAGTCGTCCTCATGGACAATTGCAATCTTTCTCAAGGAAGATGTTACTCCTTTTGCCCCCGTACTTCTACTAACCTGCAAACTATTAACCAAGAGATTTTTCAAAATTCCTATCCCGCTGATGCTTTAGGCACTCACCAAGAGATATTAATAGCCCGCTCTCTTGATCAAAGAACTCTTTCCCTAACGCAGTACGGCGGCATTACTTCTACCTTAATTTTTTTAGCATTAAAGGAAGGAATGATTGATGGCGCTGTCCTAACGCGAAGAGGAAAGGACATTCTTTCTGAGGGAATTCTGGTCAAAAGGGAAGAAGAAGTTTTAACTTGTGCCGGTTCTAATTATATCGCCTCGCCCACCCTGCAAGCTCTGAACCAAGATGGGCAAGGTGGTCATAAGAACTTAGCCATTGTCGGTATTCCTTGCCAGATTTTAGCAGTTAGGAAAATGCAGTTAAGCCCTCTAAATAATAAAGAATTCTTAAAAAAACCGGCTTTAGTCATTGGCTTATTCTGCACCTGGGCCTTGTCTTACCGCGAATTTTTGGGGTTTCTTAAAAGTAGTTACCCCGTTTCGAAAATCGGCAAGATGGATATACCACCTCCGCCAGCAAATGTTCTGCAAATCGATTTTCCAGAAAAGAAAGAATCTATACCATTGGACTTGGTTCGCCCTTTCATTAGGCCGACCTGCCATGTCTGCCTTGATATGACCGCTGAATTTGCCGATTTATCTGTGGGCGCGGCTGAGGGCATTCCCGGGTGGAACACAGTAATTGTGCGCTCTGAACAAGGAAAGAAATTTCTGGAAGAGGCCCAACAAAGAAAAATAATTGAAATTGCTGATCTGCCCCAAGCAAATCTGGCCCATTTAAAAGAAGCTGCTCTATCAAAGAAAAAACGAGCTTTAGAGAATATTGTTAAAAAAACGGGCAACAAAGAGAATCTCCTTTACCTTACGGGAACTGATTCTCTGCGCCATATTTTGCCGAATTAAAAAATTACCACGGAGGTCGCTGAGATCGCAGAGGTTTAATAAAATTTTCAAAAAAATTACCGCTAAAGATATTTTTTCTCCGCGCTCTCGGTATTTTCGGCGGTGAAATACTTCAGCCTTTATGGCTGGCGGCTCTGCAGCAAGGGACGAGCCCTTGCCCTACGTTTGGGGATTATATTATCGGCAAGGGACCCGACCGGGCTAATATATAATAGGGAGATAAGGGAATATTGGAATAATGGAATAATGGAATAATGGAATATTGGGTTAATATTCTCAATGGTTTTATTCCCTTTAGCAAATAATTCATCGCTGTGTGCTCTTTGCCCTCTGTGGCAAATATTTAAGAAAATAATTCTCTGCGCCCTCGGCGCTCTCGGCGGGGAAATTGTTCTGCGGAGGTGAAAATGTCCATTATTAAGAAAAATGCTCCGGGAAGCAGCGAATTACTCATGGGCAATGAAGCTATTGCCCGGGGAGCTTTAGAAGCGGGAGTGCAATTTGCAGCTGCTTATCCCGGAAATCCTTCTTCAGAGATAATAGGTTCCTTAGCGCAGGTGGCTGAGGAATTGGGGATTTATGTAGAGTGGTCAGTTAATGAAAAAGTGGCCTTGGAAGCCGCTGCTGCTGCTTCCTTTGCGGGTTTGCGCGCTCTCAGTGCCATGAAACAAAATGGCGTGAACGTCGCTTCTGATTTTATTCTGAACTTGAACCTCTCCGGGGTGGGCAGTGGCGGGCTGGTCTTGGTATCGGCAGACGACCCGGCAGCGCATTCTTCTACTAATGAAGAAGATTCCCGCTTTATAGCTAAACTTGGTGATTTGCCTTTATTGGAGCCGGCTACCTTTCAAGAAGCCAAAGACATGACTAAATGGGCCTTTGAACTCTCGGAAACCATTAATAGCTTGGTAGTCATCCGGAGCGTCTCGCGCATTTCCCATGCCCGTGGTAATGTAATCTTGGGTGAACTCCCCCCCGAAAGAAAAAAAGCTAAATACGATACCTCCAAAATTTTTATTCCCGTTGCGGCCCCCCTGCGCCATCTCTCGCTGCATTTAAAATTAGCCAAAGTACGGGAGATGTACGAAAACTCTCCCTTCAACTGGTTCGTCGGTCCGGAGAAACCAGAACTTCTTTTGATCGCTTCCGGAAGTGGATGGTTTTATGCGCAAGAAGCCGTAAAGGTCTTGGGCCTGCCAGATCGGGTGGGGATCCTCAAAATAGGAACTACATGGCCTCTGCCGGCCAAGCTCTTAGCTAAACATATGGCCAATTCTAAGCGCATTCTTTTCGTAGAAGAAGTTGATCCTTTTTTAGAGAACAATGTAAAGGAACTTGCTGCGGAATGGGCTTCGGAATTTGGCTCCTGGACTTTTTATGGCAAGAATTCCGGGCATATCCATCCTTTCGGCGAAATTAATCCTGATTTAATTATCAGCGCCGTCGCCAAAATAATGGACCGGCCCTATTCCCCTCGCGAAAAAAACTATGGTCAGAAGGCGATTGAAATAACTAAGTCTTTAGTCCCCAACCGGGATCTGGGATTTTGTGCCGGTTGTCCTCACCGGGGTACTTTTTGGGCGATTAAAAATGCCCTCAAGCTCGATGGCCGCGGAGGATTTGTCACGGGAGATATCGGTTGTTATTCTATTGGTTTAGGGCCAGCCGGATTCTTTCAATTAAAAACTATGCACGCCATGGGTTCAGGTACGGGATTAGCTACCGGCTTTGGCCAGCTCCATAAATTTGGTTTTGACCAACCAGTATTGTCTGTTTGCGGAGACTCAACCTTTTTCCATGCAGCTATTCCCGCTTTGATCAACGGCGTTTATAATAAAGCAAACTTCCTCATGGTCATTTTAGATAATAGCGCCACAGCCATGACTGGTTTCCAGCCTCATGCGGGCACGGGGGAAACGGCTATGGGCACTCCAGCTCCGGCGGTGGATATAGAAAAGCTTTGTGCGGCATTGGGAATAAGAGTGGAAACTTGTGATCCTTTTGATTTACAGGGAACCACCGCAAAGATACTCGACCTGCTCAATGAAGAAGAGGGAGTGCGCGTGCTCATTTCCCGAAGGAAATGCGCTTTGGTTAAAGCCAAAGAAGAAAAAGCCAAATACAAAATGCGGGTAGATCAGGAAAAATGCTTAGGAGAATCTTGCGGCTGCGCCCGACTCTGTACGCGTATCTTTAAATGCCCCGGGCTAATCTGGAATAAAGAGAAAGCTAAAGCGCAGATAGATGAAGCCATTTGCACTGGTTGCGGAGTCTGTGCTGATATCTGTCCCCAATCTGCCATCATTCGCGAGGAGAATTGACATGGTTCTGGCTAAAGACCCTTTAAATATCATTATCACCGGAGTGGGGGGTCAAGGCAATGTCTTGGCTTCTCAGCTCTTAGGGAAAGCCTTTGTAAAAGAAAATTTTTTGGTAACTATCGGCGAAACATACGGAGCTACCCAAAGGGGAGGAGCGGTGATGAGTCATATGCGCATCTCCCGGGAGTCAGCTTACAGCCCCCTCATTCCCGAGGGCCAGGCCGATATTATTGTGGCCTTGGAACCGGTAGAGGCTTTGCGGGTAATTAGCCAATACGGAAACCCCCAGGTGCAGGCCATCGTTAATTCTCGACCCATTTATCCCACGGCCGTAACTGTGGGCGATGCCGAATATCCATCTCCGGAAAAAATTAGACAAACTATAGCCGAGCTTACTCAAAGATCATGGTTTATCGAGGCTACCGAGATCGCTTTATCTTTAGGTTCCCCCGTCTTTACTAATATAATAATGTTGGGAGCTTTGGCCGCTACTGGTCTTCTTCCCCTATCCAGGCAAAGCTTTGAGCAAATCATCCGCGAGAATTTTCCACCACCACAAGCTGAATCAAATTTACAGGCTTTTCTCCAGGGAATGGAAAGATTGTCTGCTTAAAAAATTTTTAAAACCAAGGGGGGGTAAGAACGGCAATTACTTCGATAGGTTCGGTACCTATCCCCCGCCAAGAGTGGGGAATATGGGCGGGATGATAAATACTATCCCCAGCTTCCAATTGATAAACTTCTTCACCTACCCGATACTCCATAAAACCTTTTAAAACGAGGAAACATTTTTCTCCCGGGGGATCCAAAAGGGGCTCTTCCCCCGAGGAATCTCCCGGAAAAAAACGCAAGAATAAAATTTCCATCTGGCGATTTAAATCCGGGGTGATCAACTCATAAGAGATTTTAGAACCGGGTAAAGTCAAGGTTTTACGGCGATTACGGCGCACCACTTTGACATCCTGGACATAGCTCCGACCATCTTGTTTCCGAGCTTCAAAAGCAGGTACTACATTTAAAAAATTACGACTATTTGCCTCGTTAGAAAAAAGGCTAACTACACTTATCCCAAATTCTTGGGCAATTTTCTTTAATGAACTAACCGAGGGTTGAGCTAAACCCCTTTCTATCTGGCTCAAGAAACTCTTGGAAAGACCAGTTTTTTGCGAAAGAAGCTCTAAGGTTAATTTTCGCTTGCGCCTTTCCTCCCTGATTTTTTCCCCTAAGTTTTCCATTTGAAATCAAATCAAAATTTTTTTCAATTTTATGTTCATTTTTTCAGTATGTCAAGAAAAATTTTGATATAAATTAAAATCTTGCCTTTTATCCTTTTTTTATGATAAATTAATTTGCTTTTTAAAAAACAGAGAAGTCTTTAGCATATTTGCATATAAGGAGAAAAAATGTCAGAAAAATTCGAGAAGTTTTTTGCCCCCCAAAGTGTTGTTGTTGTAGGGGCTTCTGCTATTCGCCATAAGCCTGGGAATGATGTCATCCGCAATATTTTAGCCAATGGGTATAAAGGAAAGATTTATTTAGTCAACCCTAAAGGAGGGGAAATTTTAGGCCTAAAAGTGGAGAAATCCATTCAAGACCTCCCCGAAGGGATTGATCTGGCTATTATTATCCTTCCAGCCAGCGCTAACCCCCAAGCCATCAGAGAATGTGCAGCCAAAGGGATAAAGGCCATCGTCTTAGCGGCGGGCGGATTTTCAGAAGTCGATGAGAGTGGAGAAAAATTACAAGCAGAATTAGTCCGGGCCATCAAAGAGACAGGGGTGCGGGTTATTGGTCCGAACACCTCAGGGCACACTTCCACTCCCCATAATTTTACCTCCAGTTTCTTTCCCCTGGGCAAAATACCGAGAGGGAATATCTCTTATATCGCCCAGACCGGAAATTTTGCTACCCATACCATGAGATACATTGCCACTGCCGAAAATTTTGGCGTGGCCCGGGTGGTGGGATTAGGCAATAAAGTGGATATTGAAGAAAGCGAAGTGCTCTCCTATTTGGGAGACGATGAAGAAACAAAGGCCATCTTCATTTATTTGGAAAGTTTTAAAAACCCGAGGAAATTCTTGGAAGTTGCCAAGGAAGTAACTAAGAAAAAGCCGGTCATTCTCTTGAAAGGAGGAAGGACTCCTGAAGGCGCCAAGGCTGCCGTGGCCCATACAGCAGCGATGGCTGCTGAAGATCGCGTAGTTGATGGAGCGTTAAAGCAATGCGGAATTGTCCGCATTCATAAATACTCTCATCTCTTCCAAGTAGCTAAAGCAATTTCTTTCATGTCTCTTCCTTCGGGAAACAAAGTGAGTTTTTTAGCTCCCTCTGGGGCTATGTTAGTCGTCCTGACAGATTTATGTTTATCTTTGGGACTGCGCGTCCCAGACTTTGCCGAGCCAACGCGCCAGTTCTTACAGGATATCAGCCCCCCCATTGTGCGCATGCGCAATCCCGTAGATATATGGTTTGCCGCCGGCCTTCATGGAGTAGAATTTGCCTACCGCGAAGGAACAGAAGCTGCCCTGAAAGATCCAAATATCGATGCCGTAGTTCCAATCCTTCTTTTGACCGATGAGACCGGAGTGCCTCCTTTGGACTTCTTAGTTGAGTTAGCGCGAAAATATCCCCATAAGCCCATCTACGTCACTTTTACGGGCGAGAAAAAGCATATGGAGGCGGCCAAAGCATTTTTAGAGCCTCGGGGAGTGCCCACTTTTTTTCTTATTGAAGAACCATTTGAAGTTTTGTCCATCTTAGCCAAATGTCGCCAAGCGATTAGCCAGGGAATTTAGAGATAAAATAATCCCTCATTTTCCCTCCCCTCATTGCGAGCCGACTCTCTTCTCGCCCTGCCCGGCGAGATTGGGTCGTAATTGGACAATGGGAATAAATATGGGATTTAGCAAAAAGGGGAATTGATAAAAAGGGAATTTGCAATTTCCCAATTTTCCACTATTCCATCATTCCAATATTCCCTTATTTCACTATTCCAGATTAGCCCGGTCGGGTCCCTTGCCGATTATATAATCCCCAAACGTAGGGCAAGGGCTCGTCCCTTGCTTCATTTTGCAAGCCACAAGGGCTTGCGCTATGAAAAATTAAAGGAGCCTTAATGTATGGCAAGGGTTCGTCCCTTGCCGAATTTGGCAAGCTCTCGCGAAAGCGGGAGTCCAGAAATGCTTTGAAAATACTGGATTTCTGCCTGAGCAGAAATGACTCAATTGCATCCCGAAGGACTTTTCCAGAGATCTCATAAAAAAATCTTGACTAAAATGGGAATATTGGATAATTTACTTTTAATTTTCATTGCTAAAATTAATTTTAAGGGAGGGAAATATGAAGAAGAGACTATTAATTTTGAGTTTATGCGCTGCTTTCTTAATTTTTGCTCAAGGAGCTTTTGCCCAGAAAATTGACCTCAAAATGATGACTGGCCCCATGGGTGGTTCCTGGTATCCCTTAGGAGGTGCCATCGCTGACGCTGTTCAAAAAGAAATCCCTGGAGTTACTATTGCCGTTGCTCCTGGCGGCGGAGTTGCTAATGTAGAAGGGATAGAATTTGGCAAGTGTGATATTGCTTTTTCCAATTCCAGTTCAGGGGTAGACGCCATTTACGGTCGGCCACCTTTTAAGCAAAAAATACAAGGCATGCGGCAATTGGCCAATTTATACCCCCAGTATTTTCAAATGGTGGTTTTAGAAGATTCAGGAATTAAATCAGTAGCAGACCTGAAAGGAAAACGCATTTCTCCCGGCCCTAAAGGACATACAGGAGAATTTGCTGCCCAGCAAGTGTTACAAGTTTATGGGCTTTCTTATAAAGATATGTCAAAAGTCCATCATGTTAGCTATACCGATACTGTTGCCCTTATGAAAGATGGTCATTGCGATGCTTGGCTGTTGACGACAACTATTCCTGCCTCTTCTATTATGGACTTAGCCTCGGCGCGGAAAATCCGGCTATTGCCTCTTCCCGAAGATAAAATACAGGCTATGCAAAAGCTTAATGCGGGGTATATAAAAAGAACTGTTCCCAAAGGCACGTACCCCGGCGTTGATTACGATGTTCCTGGAATCGGTTGGTTTACGCATTTAGTGGTGAGCGCTAAGTTACCTGATGATTTAGTCTATAATATTACAAAAGTTCTGGCAAAAAATTTAGACCGCTTTGGCCAAGTGGTTAAAGATATGAAAGGGGCTACGGCAAAAGACTTAGCTATGGACATTGGCATTCCCTTCCATCCGGGAGCATTGAAGTATTACAAAGAAATTGGAGCAATAAAATAGGATTATAAATTTACTCTTTCCCCGGGGAAACTGTTCCCCGGGGAATTTTTTTGTTTGAATTCTTAATTTTAAAGAATTCTTCATTTTATTCGTTCCTTTTCACCAACGGGATGATTAGTTTTAACCTAAGACCTTGAATCGAAGACATTGTTTAGTAGATGATTATAGAGGAAGCTAAATGGAACCTAAAGCGCGTGGATTGGTCGTTAAAATAACCGCCATTATAGCTATTGCTATGTCTACCTATCATCTTTTTACAGGGGCTTTTGGGGCTCCAGAGGCCCTTTTACATCGCTCCATCCATCTTCTTTTTACTTTAGTATTAGTGTTTCTTATCAACCCAACTAGTAAGCAGCAACGAAAATGGTGGCTGGATATTACCATTATCTCTGTTTCTTTAGTGGGCATATTCTATCTCTTTTGGAACTATGAATATTTCATTACCCGTTACCCTTATGTTCATCCTTTAAGTAAATCTGATCTAATATTGGGTATTATTATTACTTTAATACTTTTAGAAGCCGCCCGCCGCAGCATTGGTATGGCCATGCCGATCACTGCTGTTATTTTTATTATCTATGCTTATTTAGGGCCTCATATGCCGGGTCTCTTAAGGCATGCTGGCCAGAATACAGAAAACATAATCGATCAATTATATATGACTACCGAAGGAATTTTCGGTATCCCCTTAGGAGTTTCCGCAACTTATGTCATTCTTTTTGTTATTTTTGGGGCTTTCTTAGAAAGATCAGGCACAGGAGAATTCTTCATGGAATTAGCCGCCTCGACAACCGGAAAAACCCGCGGTGGACCTGGAAAAATCGCTGTAGTATCAAGCAGTTTATTTGGGACTATCTCCGGGAGCGCCGTGGCCAATGTTATGGTCACTGGTCAGTTTACTATCCCTATGATGAAAAAAACAGGTTTTCAACCTCATTTCGCCGGAGCAGTAGAAGCTACTGCCTCAACGGGAGGACAGATAATGCCTCCGGTTATGGGAGCAGCTGCTTTTGTAATGGCGGAATTTACTGGACTTCCTTATATTACCGTGTGCAAGCATGCTCTTATTCCGGCAATCCTTTACTATTTGTCTTGTTTTATGGCTATTCATTTTGAAGCTATTCGCACTAATCTCAAAGGAATTCTGGAAGAAACCCCCAATCTGGCCACAGTACTCTTAGGGAAAGGGCATCTCCTCTTTCCGGTGGCTGTCATAATTTATATGATGTTCGCCGGCTACACGCCAATGTATGCCTGTATTTTTGCGATTATTTCTGTGGTTATCCTGGCCAATTTTAAAAAAGCTTCGCGCATGGGTGTAATAAAAATTTTACAAGCCTTAGAAGAGGGAGCCAAAGGGACAGTTAGCGTAGCCATAGCTTGTGCTTGTGCCGGCATAATTATAGGGGTTATTAACCTCACTGGTTTAGGATTGAAGTTTACCAGTTTTGTTCTTCTTTTGGCTGGCGAATCTTTGGCCTTGGCTTTGGTTTTTACGATGATCGCGGGCATTGTTTTAGGAATGGGACTACCAACGACAGCGGCCTATATTGTGATGGCTGCTTTGCTCGTTCCTGCTTTAGTAAAACTGGGAATTCCCACCATTGCTGCCCACATGTTTGCTTTTTATTACGCCATTATTTCCGCTATTACTCCTCCGGTCGCCTTAGCTGTATATGCCGGAGCTGGCCTAGCGGGCTCAAATATGTGGAAAACCGGTTTTGCCGCTGTGCGCATCGGTGCTCCAGGATTTATTATCCCTTTCATGTTTGCTTATGAGCCTTCCCTTCTCTTTATCGGCTCATCTTGGTCCATCATCACTTCTTTTTTTACGGCCTCTATCGGCGTAGTCATGCTGGCTGCGGGCATGATGGGCTGGTTCTTGCGCGAAACGAATTGGATCGAAAGAATCTTGCTTATAGCGGCAGCTATTTTATTGATTAAACCAGGATTTTATTCGGATATTATTGGCTTTATCTTTTTAGGTTTGGTGATCTTCATGCAGAAAATACGCCAGAAAAAATAGGTAAATACTCCGGATAGCTTTATCACCCCTGAACGAAGAAAATCCCTTTATCTTTTTCCTTTCCCCAGCGGGAAATTTAAGGGGCCAGGAGGAAAAGTAATTTACAGATTAACCACTAAATTTTCCATGTGAGGAATTAAAAATGAAAAAAAGAAGTGATCTGCTTATTACCGGTGATGCCCGCGTAGCTAATCGGGCCCTTTTGCGAGCTCTCGGCTTGACCGATGCTGACTTCGACAAACCTTTCATCGGCGTCATTAATACTTGGAGTGAGATTAACCCCGGGCATGTCCACCTGCGCCAACTCGCGGAGGCTGTGAAACAAGGTATTCGCGCTAATGGTGGCGTACCCTTTGAGATAAATACTATTGCCCTCTGCGATGGCATTGCCCAAGGGCATGAAGGTATGAAATATATCTTGCCCAGTCGTAACTTAATAGCCGATTCCATTGAACTGGCCGTCCAGGCTAACCGCTTCGATGCGCTTGTCTTATTAGCTTCCTGTGATAAGATCGTCCCTGCTTGCTGGCTGGCTGTAGCACGGCTGGATATCCCGGCTATTATGGTCACTGGGGGACCGATGATGCCCGGACGCTATAAGGGAGAAGATTTAGTCCTGCCTCAAGCCCGTGAGGCAGTAGGACGTTTACGGCGGGGAGAAATTACTGAAGAAGAATTTAAAGAAATAGAGGAAAGTATCTGCCCGGGCCCAGGTTCCTGTTCGATGATGGGTACGGCTAATTCCACCAGTATTCTAACTGAGGTCCTGGGTCTTTCTCTTCCCGGATGCGGAACAGCGCACGCCGTAAACGCCAAAAAGATCCGTTTAGCTCGCGCCAGCGGCGAACAAATTATGGAGTTATGGCAAAAAAATCTGCGGCCTTCCCAGATCTTGACGCTATCTGCCCTGCGCAACGCCATAACCGTCAGCATGGCCCTCGGCGGGTCTACTAATGTAGTCCTGCATCTCTTAGCGTTGGCTTATGAATTAAACATTCCTCTATCTCTGGAAACTTTCGATGAGATCAGCCGGCAAGTTCCTTTTATTTGTAATATCCGGCCAAGCGGTAAATATCCTATTTTAGCCCTAGAAGAAGCCGGTGGCGTACCTGCTATTTTAAACGAAATTCGCTTCCTTTTGGACCTCTCGGTCATGACCGTCACGGGCAATAACATGCTGGAAAATATTAAGGGGGCCCAAAATAGGAATCCAGAAGTGATATGTTCTCCTCAAAATCCTTTGCGCAGAGAAGGAGGTATTGCTATCTTACGCGGCTCCTTGGCTCCGGGAGGGTCAGTAGTCAAGCAATCTGCTGTCTCTGAGAAAATGCTGGTGCATACAGGACCTGCTCGCGTTTTTGAAAATGAAGAGTCAGCTCGCGAAACTGTTTTGACAGGTCAAATAAAATCAGGAGAAGTGGTCGTCATTCGCTATGAAGGACCTAAAGGCGGGCCAGGTATGCGGGAAATGCTTAGTGTGACCGCTTCCATAGTCGGTATGGGCCTGGCTGATTCTGTAGCTTTAGTTACTGATGGTCGTTTTTCTGGCTCCACTCGGGGACCTTGTATCGGTCACATAGTCCCAGAAGCTCAAGATGGAGGTCCCATCGCTTTGGTGAAAGATGGGGACTTGATAAGTATCAATATACCTCAGCGTCGGTTGGATCTCCTTGTCCCCCCCGCGGAGATGGAAAAGCGCCGTCGAGATTGGAGTGCTCCTCCCCTAAAAATTAATAAGGGCTATCTAAAAAGTTACGCCGAAAAAGTAAGCAGCGCAGACAAAGGGTGCATCTAAATTTTTCCTCCCCTTAAATATTGAGAGCTCATATCTCATTGCCGACAGATAATCAATTATCGACGCGCCTTGCTTAAAAAATATTTAAAAGGTGAGAAATAGCTGTTACAATAAATTAGTGATCCAAGCATGATCATCATCATGGTAAAAAGGAGGAATAGAAGTTAAAAAATATTTATGCTTGAAAAAAATATTGTTAAACGGCTACGCCAAATTCTTGATGGAGAAAATGTATATGATGATTACGAGACAAGAGTTTGTTACTCCTACGACGCCACCAACATCAAATACCTTCCCGATTTAGTGGTATTTCCTAAAACTCCCCAGCAAATATCGGAAATACTTAAACTGGCTAATTCCGCCCGATTCCCAGTAATTCCCCGCGGGGCCGGAACCGGTTTTACAGGTGGAACTTTGCCAGTGGAAGGCGGAGTGATTTTAGTTCTTACAAAAATGAATAAAATTCTGCATGTTGATCCAGCTAATCTCCTGGCTATCGTGGAGCCGGGAGTGGTCACTTACGACCTGCAGAAAGAAGTAGAAAAGATCGGTCTTTTTTACCCACCCGACCCGGCTAGTTTAAAGAGTTCGACTATTGGCGGAAACGTGGCCGAAGGTGCCGGTGGTCCGCGGGCCGTAAAATACGGAACGACAAAAGATTATGTCTTGGGTTTGGAAGTAGTCCTGCCCACTGGCGAAATAATTTCCACAGGAGTGCAGACCGTAAAAAGTGTCGTCGGCTATGACCTTACCAAACTATTAGTTGGTTCAGAAGGAACTCTGGGCGTTATCACCAAAATAATTCTGCGCTTAATACCGTTACCCAAAGCTAAGCGCACCATGATGGTTATTTTCCCCACCATAGAATCGGCTGCCAATGCCGTCTCGCAAACAATCAGCTCCAAAATAGTCCCGACGACTCTCGAGTTCATGGATAATGCCTGCATCCGCTGTGTGGAAGATTATTTACACATGGGCCTACCTACCGAAGCAGGCGCTTTATTAATTATCGAAGTCGATGGGGCTCCCGAAGCATTAGCCAGCGAAATTGAAGAAATTAAGAGAATCTGTCAACTAAATAAAGCGTTAGATATCAAAGTGGCTAATGATAACCAAGAGGCGGAGGAGCTTTGGAAGGCCAGAAGAGCAGTGTCTGCGGCCGTCGTCAAGCTTAATTCCACAAAGATCAACGAAGATGTTACCGTACCCCGCTCTCGCGTTCCGGATATTCTGCGCCGGGTAGAAGAAATCGCCAAGAAATATAATTTGATTATCGTCAACTTTGGCCATGCGGGGGATGGTAATATTCACGTTAACGTATTGATCGACCGTAAAAAGCCTGGTGAAGAAGATCGAGCTCATGAGGCGGTCAAAGAGATCTTCGCGGCCACTTTAGAATTGGGTGGAACCATTTCTGGAGAACATGGTATCGGCATAACCAAAGCCCCTTATATCGCCATGGAGCTTGGCGATATGGGCTTAGAAATTATGAAAAGGATTAAAAAAGTTTTCGATCCCAATAATATTTTGAACCCGGGAAAGATTTTTCCGGAAAAATGGAATTTCGCCGGTCAAGGATAAGGAAACGAGATTTTTTGTTAGTATGTGGGGATTAGCGATGAATTCATTAACCGCCTTAAAAGAAAAAGCCGGGCGATGCGTTAAATGTGGCAACTGCTTAGCCCAATGCCCGGTTTATGCGGAAACTTTAGAGGAACCGTTAAGTTCTCGGGGCAAGATGGCTTTAATCGAATCCCTGCCCCAGCAAAACCTAAATCTTAGCGAGCGCTTCAGCAAAATTTTTTCTCAATGTTTACTCTGCGGCACATGTGCTGAGAATTGTCCTAATGGTATAAGCGGGGATGAGATAATCCGTGAGGCCCGTTCTTTGTTGGTGAAAGAAAAAGGACTTTCTCTACCTAAAAAGGCTATCTTCAAATATTTGCTCAATAGTGATCATTTAATGCCCTGGCTTATAAAGGGAGGAACTGTTTTGCAAAACATTTTCTTGAAAAGAATCCCCGAGGAAAGCGGCTTACACCTGCGCTTCCCTCTCCCTTTCCTTGACCAGCGGCGGTTTATTCCCTCTTTAGCCCCGGATCCCTTCTTGGATATTTATTCGGGATGGATACGTGCCAAAAATGAAGTAATGCGGGTTGGCCTTTTTGTTGGCTGTGTAAGTAACTACCTTTTCCCGGAAATTAGTCGCTCAGCATTAGAATTAATGCTGCGCCAGGGTATTTCCGTCTTTATCCCCAAAGATCAACACTGTTGTGGTCTGCCAGCCTTGGGCTCTGGAGATGAAGAAACACCCCTGGCCCTGGCCCAGAAAAATTTCGCCGCTTTCGCCGAGGAAGACCTGCAGCAAATTATCGTTCCTTGTGCCTCTTGCGCGGCCATGCTTAAGCTGGACTACCCTACTATCTTCGCTGCAGATGATCCCACTAAAGAAAAAATCGTGACTTTTTCAGAAAAAGTGAAAGATTTTTCCAGCTTTTTAGTCCAATTGACCGATGGCAAACCAATAGGCCAAAATGAGAAAAAGAAGATTCTTCGCGTCACCTATCATGATCCTTGCCACCTGCGCCGCAAATTAGGCATCTTCCGTGAACCCCGCCAGCTTTTAAAAAACCTTCCGGGTGTGGAATACCTGGAAATGCCTGAAGCCAATCGCTGCTGCGGACAAGGAGGAAGCTTTAATATTGCCAACTATGATCTGTCTCTTAAAATTGCTGAACGTAAGATCAAGGCCATAGCCGAGACGAATGCGGACGTGGTAACTACCGCTTGCAGCGGATGTTTGCTTCAAATAATGGATGGCTTGCACCAAGCTGGGCTAAAAAAAGAGGTCCGCCATTTGGCTGAAATGATCAATCAGGCAACTCTACTTTAAATGGCCATTTAAAAAAATTGGCGCAAAAGAATTTTTTTTAACTCATGAATTATGAGGAGGATAAAAGAATGTATTTGTTAAATGAGGATCAGAAATTGTTTGTTGATCAAGTAAGAAGAATGGTCAATGAAAGGGTAATGCCCCGGGCGGCTGCTATCGACAAGAATGGAGAATTCCCCTGGGACTTAAAAAAAATATTCCAAGATATGGGGCTTTTGGGTTTAAGCGTTCCCGAGGAATATGGTGGCTTTTTTAAAGGCCATTTATTTGTCTGTTTAGCTGTCGAGGAAATTGCCCGAGCTTGCGTAAGCTCTTCCTTAATTGTCCAAGTTCAATCTCTTGGTTGGGAACCAATCCTTATTGGCGGCTCAGAAGAACAAAAAAAGAAATATGGACCTTTTATAGCTTCCGGAGAAAAAATGATCGCCTTTGGGCTTACCGAACCGAGTGCCGGTTCCGATGCTGCGGCCATGAAAACGCGCGCTGTCAAAAAAGGAAACAAGTATATTATCAACGGTTCCAAATGCTTTATTAGTAATGGTCCTGTAGCTGACCTGATCACTTTATTTGCCATGACTGATCCCACTCAAGGAGTTAAAGGAATCAGCGCTTTCATTGTGGAGAAAGAATTTAAGGGCTTTTCCGTAGCCAAATGGGAATCAAAAATGGGTATCAAGGGTTCACCCACGGGCGAGCTAGTCTTTGAGGAATTAGAAGTACCGGCCGAAAATTTAATTGGCGAAGAAGGCCAGGGTTTCCTCTATGCCATGCGGACTTTAGACACTTCTCGCCCGGTCATTGCTGCGCAGGCTGTCGGTCTCGCTCAAGGGGCCTTGGATCAATCGATTAAATATGCTAAGGAAAGAGTTCAATTTGGCCGCCCCATTGCTTCTTTCCAAGGCATCAGTTGGATGCTGGCCGATATGGCCGCGCAGATAGAGGCTGCTCGAGCTATAACTTACCAAGCAGCGGATATGGTGGATACTAATGATCCTCGAAAAACATACATGGCTGCCTGCTGCAAAATGTTCGCCTCAGATGTAGCCATGCGCGTAACCACCGATGCCCTGCAAATCGCGGGCGGCTACGGATATATGACTGACTTCCCCTTTGAAAGAATGATGCGTGATGCTAAAATTACGCAGATTTACGAAGGCACAAATCAAATAATGAAATTAATTATTTCTCGAGAATTATTAAAATAGGCTCTCCCACCTCTCCCCGGGATGACTATTCACAATTTGCTTTTCATCATTGCGCGTGACCGCGGGGAAGGTGGTTGGCGTTGACCCATACTTGATTTGAAACGGCTTCATGAAGAAGCGGCCAAAGCTCGAAAAATTCTAATCACTTTTCGTCAAAAGATTTTACATCTATAAAAGGAATGGCACCGCCGCCAGAAAAACGGGGAAGTTGTCCATTCCACTTTTCGATAGCCTTAATACTGGCCTCGATCTGGCGTAGTTTAACCAACTGAGGAGTTACATTCTCCTTCTGCAACCTTAAAGCTTCAGCTTCGGCTTTGGCTTGGGTAATTTTTTGTTCAGCTTCGATCTTGATTCGCTCCAAATCTCTTTGCGCTTTCATTGCTAATTGTTCGGCAACCTGTTTCGCTTCGATGGCTTTTTGGAACTCCGGATCCCACTTGAAATTCACTACCGAAAAGTCATCGACCACAATCTTATAAGGTCGGAGGGCCTCCTTGAGATGATCCTTCATCTCATTGCGAATCTGCTCGCGCTTAGAAATCAACTCTAAAGCGGTATATCGAGCGGTTATGGCTTTGACGATCTCTTGAATTTTGGGGAAAACTAATTTTTCTTTATAATCCGGTCCCACATTCTGATATACCCAACTGGCCTCACTGGGAATGACGTGGTAATTAACAGCGACCTTAGTATGGTTAACTTGTTGATCTTTTGTAACTGCATCACAATCTGGTTGCGTGACTTGGATCCTCACATCAGCCTTGATAACTTGCTGATAAATTGGCCAGCGAAAAGCTAATCCCTCAGCCAACACCTCCTTTTGCACCGCTCCCCAATTTAACACTACCCCTCTATGGCCGGCTGGAATGGTAACAAAAGGATTGGCGGCTAAAAAAATGATTAAGATGATAACTATCGTGGTTATTAATTTTAGCCCTTTATTTTTAACCACTCCGGCCAATTTTTCATTGACCTGCTTATCCATTTTACCTTCCTCCCACTTTGACCGCCACATCTTCCCTCCTTAGCTTTTATTGATCGCTATTTTTATAATTCTTATCGGTAAACTCTAAAAATTATTAAAATATTTGGGGTTATTACGCCGTCAGGCCCTGTCTTTTAAAACTTGCCCTTCTATCATTTTGGGGTCAGATCTTGTATTTTAACATTTGGCCTCTTTCAATTTTTAGTTAAATTTTTTCCCCTAAAAAGTATTCCTATCTTGAAAAAGTTAAGGGCCCCAAGGAATTACATATTATGGATGCTGCGAAACCATACCTGGCATATTTATCTTAAAAGTTTTAGTTGACCTTGGCTCAAAAAACAATCACAATATGAATGATATTAAAATTATTTTTTTCTTGGCCCTAAAAATGAATAGAGAAGAATTGGCTAAAGAATTAGGGGTAACCCCCTGGACAATCGATGATTGGTTGCTCAAAGGATGTCCAGCGATCAAGATCCGCACCCAATGGGAGTTTGATTTAGACCAAGTTAAAAATTGGCTGAAAACCGAGAAGATCAGGATTAGAAAAATCAAGCAACCTCCCTCATCCCCTCCTCCTTTTAATGAGCGCTGGTTAGGCAAAAGATGCCCCCTTTGCATTGACCGCGGTTTCTCCGGAGAAAAAGCCGGTTTACTCTATAATTTCGGTGAAGTCTTAAGTGGCAGATGGCAACTTAGAAGAACAGGAATACCCTGCGGCCATTCCCAAATTATCGACACCTCCCCTTTAGTAAAAGAAAAGGGGTCGGGTCTTGTATTTTAACATTTGGTTTTCTTTATTCAGAAATAAAGCTTTGCATCCTGGAATGCCCAAATAATTTGTCTTAAGATAAAAATTCAGGAAGATTAGAGGGAGAAACAAATGGATGAAGAAATAAAAAAAGCCTGGCATGCAATATATGAAGGTGAAGCAAAAGCGGCTCTAAGGCTTAAAGCCTATGCGAAAAAAGCGGATCAAGAAGGACTGCCCCAAATTGCCAAACTTTTCCGGGTAATCTCCTTTAGCGAAGAAATCCATGGACAACGGGCTTTACGGATGCTGCAAGAGGTTAGAGACACAGAAACCAATCTTAAAAAAAGTTTTCATTCCGAAACTCATATTGCCGGAGTTGCTTATAAAAATTATCTTGCCCAGGCGCAAAAGATAGGGGATAACGCCGCTTTTAAAATTTTTTCCCAATCCCGAGATGTAGAAGATGGGCACGCTCAACTTTATAAATACGCCCTCGACCATCTCCTGGCCGAGAAAGAAACCACCTACTATGTCTGCCAAGTATGCGGGTTTGTCGCCGATGGACTCTGCCCGGAAACCTGCCCCATTTGCTCCGCCCCCAAAAATCAATTTGTGGAGTTTAATTAATTTACTGGGGTCACGCATTATCTTCATCTGCCCTTAAATTCGGGTTCTCGCTTTTCTAAAAACGCGCGCACTCCTTCTTCGTGGTCGGCAGTGCCGAAAAGATGCACCAGAGCCAAGGTTTCGTATTGCAATTGGCTGGCTAGATCTGCTGCTCTTAGGCCCTGATAAAGGGCCCGTTTAGAAATGGCCAGAGCGAGCGGCGGCATTTTAGCAATTTTCCCGGCTAAGGCATAAGTTTCCTCCAGCAATTTCTCTTCCGGGAAAACTTCATTGACCAGCCTAATTTCTTTAGCTTCGTGGGCGTCAATGACCTTTCCCGTAAAAATTAATTCACATGCTTTTCCCATGCCTACTAACCTGGGAAGGTAATAGGTAGAACCAAATTCAGGTAAAATTCCCAGACGCAAGAACGGGAAAGTAAATCGAGCACTAGTAGAAGCCAAACGGATATCACAAGCCAAAGCCAGAGTAGATCCTAAGCCCGAGGCTGCCCCATTTACAGCGGCCATCGTCACTTTCCGCAACCTCGATAAAGCCAGCGCTCCTCTTTCAGCAAATTCGGCCGTGGGATCTTTCAACATCCCTTTTTTCCGCATTTCTATTTTAGGAAGAAATCTTTCCCGCAGGTCAGCACCGGCCATAAAAGCTTTACCTGCTCCCGTAAAGATCACCACTTGCGCATCTTCTTCTTGGTCAAGCTCCTCAAGGCATTTTACTAATTCCTCAGCCATCTGTTCATTTAGGGCATTCATTTTTTCTGGGCGGTTGAAAGTTACCGTAATGATTTTCTCCTTCTTCTCTAAAAGAATTGTGGCGTAAGCCATATTCCCTCCCTAATTATATTTGGCCTTTTGGGGTCACCGATGACAGCCCTTTTCATAGGTGACCCATTAACTCTAAATCATTAGGAATCCACCATCTATATTGAAGGCCTGGCCAGTGATGCCCGAGGCTTCTTTACTGGCTAAATAAACCACTAAGGGAGCGATTTCTGCTGGTTCCAGGCGGCGGCCGATGGGCGTGAGCGAGGCCTCCAATTCAGCTATGGACTTACCCGTGATTTTGGCTTCGTGCTCTAAACGCAAATTATTCATCCTGGTGCGTACCGGACCTGGACAAATAGCGTTCACTGTAATTCCTTGTTTAGCCGTCTCCATTGCTAAGGTTCTGGTTAATCCTAAAAGCCCATGCTTGCTGGCAGCATAGGCTGCTCCATGCATTAAACCAACCTTGCCATTGACCGAAGCCGTCATAATAATTCTTCCATATTTCCGCTCGACCATGGAGGGCAAAGCTTTTTTGGAAAATAAGTAAGGGACTGTTAAATTTACATAAAGCAACAGTTCCCAAAAGTCATCATCATAATTAATTATAGGTTTAGGATTAGCGCTGCTTCCTATGCCGGCATTATTAACTAAGATCTCGATATTCCCTAACCCTTCAATTGCTTGCTGCCAAACATGATCTACAGCCCCTCTTTGAGCTAGGTCAGCCACAATACTGATGCATTTTACTCCTTGCTGGCTAAATTCTTTTTCCAAAACAGCAAGCTCTGGGGCTGACCTTCCCGTAATAGCTATGTCTGCTCCTTCGGCTGCAAATGCGCGAGCTATAGCTTCCCCTATTCCCCGGCTTGCTCCGGTAATTAGTGCTTTTTGCCCTTTTAATTTCATACTTCCTCCTTGTGGAAATTTTTGCTGATATAATCTTCCTTGGTAGTCATGTATTAAAATCTCCCCTCTGGAGACTATTCGGTAATTTCATGGTGGAGGGCACAGAAACTAATTGCTGATCCCGAGTGAAATGAGCGAACTCGTTAAATAGCTGATGGCGAGATGGCCAAACCCTCCAGGTTCGCCAAGGCTACGCGGATGGCCACGTTCTTCTTCGTAATTGTCCCCCATGACCGCCTTTTATTTTCCCCAAGCGCTTAGGAAGATTTGGATTTGGTAATTCTTTCTCTTACTTTCTTCCAACTATTAGTAATTAGAAAGCTCTCATCTTGATTATGCAAAAGCTCTAAGAAGAGCTTAGTAGGCATGGCCAGGGTTAAAACATTTTCTTCGACAAAAGGACGGGCGGAAACATCGAACATTCCTAAAATAGCTTGAGGTTTTTCTTTTTCAGCTTCTTTCAAAGGGTGAGTAACTATAGAGCCACAACCAGAACTGAAAGGAAGCCGGATGGCTTCTCTGCTTTCTGTGGCATATCCGGTAAGTACCACCAAACCAGAAAGCACATCTGGAGTGGCGAAGAAAATAATCACCTCTGGCTTTTCTTTCTCTGTTAGCTTATCCAGCGATTTGAAGATAGCATATTTGGCTGGCGCTTTTCGGGGTTGCATGGAGGCAAAATATTCCCGGGCAATCTCGGGTGTCTTAATATAACGTTCACCTTCCATCTCCCCCGGAATGCCGCAGGATAAAAAATATTCTATCTTCGGCCTGGGGATTGGTCGGAAGCCAAGGTAATATGCTCCCCCTTCACACCCAAAATGTTGTTCATCAAAGTAGACCGTCTCTCCATGTTGCCGTGCTTGCCGCAGGAGGCCGATCATACATGTATGCCCTTTTTCTTTAGGTTTTTTTCCTGGGGCAGGTTCTTCATTGCTATAAAAAAACCCCAAAGGATGTTCCCACAGACCGAGACGTTCATAAAACTTTTCATATTGGGGTAATTGCATTATCATATAAAACACCTCCTCATGGGCACGTAGGTTATAATTATTTCAATCACCAAAGCTCACTCCAATGGCGCGAGCAGTCTTTACCAAATCACCATCAGGATAAACCTTTCTTTGTTCGCCTTGAATTTTTTCCAATTCGATATCTTCAATCTTCAGGCCCCGGAGACAAACCATCCGGCCAAATTTTCCCTGCATTACTAAGTCCACAGCTTTAGTACCAAACCTGGTGGCTAATATGCGATCATACGCTATCGGTGATCCTCCTCGCTGGGTGTGTCCCAATACAGTTACCCGCGTTTCTAGGCCGGTCCTTTTTTCAATTTCATTTCCCACTCTATAACCAACTCCTCCCAAACGTATTGGATCAGTGCTATCCTCCACGATCTTCTGCACGACCAAATCCCCTCCTTTGGGCACGGCCCCTTCGGCTACCACCACAATGCTCGACCTTTTACCATAACGAAATCTCTCCTTGACAACTTCGCAAACTTTTTCGATATCATAAGGAATCTCTGGAATGAGAATAACATCTCCGCCTCCAGCCATACCAGCTTCCAATGCTATCCAGCCCGCGTAACGCCCCATAACTTCGACAACCATAACACGATGATGGGAAGCCGCCGTAGTTTGAATTTTGTCGATCGCCTCCATGGCCGTCTGCAAGGCCGTGTTGAAACCAAAAGTTACGTCTGTACCCCAAAGGTCGTTATCGATTGTTTTGGGTATACCCACTATATGTACTCCTTTTTTATAAAGCTGGCAACCAATAGTTAAAGAACCATCTCCGCCCACGACGATCAAAGCATCAACTTTATTTCGTTTAAGATTTTTTATAGCTTGATCAGAAACATCTTGGAAAGTTTTTTTACCCCTTACCACCACAGGAAAACGGAAGGGATTATCGCGATTGGAGGTGCCCAATATTGTTCCGCCGCGGTGGAGAATGCCAGATGCATCAGCTGCTTCCAGTTTGCGGGTCATGTTCTTGATCATGCCCAAATAACCCTCCAGAAAGCCGATTACATCGAGCCCGTATTGGAAAATAGCTGTTTTAACTACTGCCCGAATGACGGCATTCAATCCCGGACAATCTCCCCCCCCAGTTAAAATTCCTATTTTTTTAATATTTCCTTTTTTGAGATTCATCTCTACCTCCTCAATCCTCTAAGGGAGAAATTTGGAAGGGCGCTATCATAGTCGGCACGGGTATTTCAATCACTACTGGTCGATCGGCTGATAACGCTTGTTCGAGCACCCCGCCCAATTTTTCTGGCGAAGTCTTTATTCCTTTTGCTCCGAATAATTTAGCAACCTCTGTAAAGTCTGGATTCTGCAAATCTGTCCCAATTATTCGCCCCTGAAAGTTAATCTGCTGATCGCATTTGGTAGAGCCGAAAGCCTGGTCATTAAAAACCAAGGTGATGAGATTAATGCCATATTTTACAGCCGTAGCTAAATCCGGCATGGCATACATAAATCCTCCATCGCCCACTACGGCAATTACCGGCCTATCAGGAGCAGCTACTTTTGCTCCTAACCCCGTCGGAAAGGCATACCCTAAAGTAGCAAAATATGAAGAAGTAAAATACGTACGGGGAAGCTCCACCGGGTAGGCCAAGTTGCACCAATAACCAACATTGGTTACGCCACTTATTAAAATAGTTTCCTGAGGCACTTTATTTCTGATAGTCTCTATGATTTCTGTTTGCAAAGGCGCCTTTCTTTTTAACCATTGGCGGTGTTTGTTTTTGGCCTCTTGCATCTCTTCTTCAGTCCAAGAACTGTTATAGACAAATTTCCCCTTGCCCAATTCCTCAATTAGCATCCTTAAAGCCTCTTTAGCGTCAGCTACAATAGCAACTGCAGCCGGAAAATTTTTATTAAAGAGACTTGCATCTGCATCAATATGGATCAATTTTTGATTTTCTTTAGGGGCTGTCCCCGGCCGCATCTGTCCCGTAAACCTGGTGCCTACAGCTAAAATCACATCTACTGCCGAAGAGATGTAGCGTACACTCCCAAACCCATAATAACCTCCACCTAAAGAAAAAGCATGGCTCTCCGGAAAAGCTCCCTTCCCTTCAGGCGTGGTTGCTACAGGCACTTTTAAAATTTCAGCGAGTTCTTTCAACTCTCTTGAGGCATTTGCCAGAATAACTCCACCCCCAACCCATATTAAAGGCCTTTTGGCCTCACGTAATAGTCGCGCGGCCTTTTTTATTTCATCTAATGGCGGAGACTTTCGGGAGAATTCTTCTTTTCTTGGAAATGATACTTCCTCTTCTTTTCCCACCACATCCCAAGGAATTTCAATTTCTGTGGGCCGAGGCCTCCCGGTATTCATCTGACGCATGGCTTCCTGGATAGCCTGCGGAATATCTCTTACCTTCATCACTCTCTGACACCATTTGGTAATTGGTCTGACGATATCTAATTGGTCGTTGATTTCATGGAGGGCCCCTCGATCTTGCCCCAGCTGGTAACTCTCTACTTGCCCGGCTATTAGCAAAACAGGAGAAGAGCACGCATATGCTGTTCCCAAAGCAGCCGAAGCATTTTGCACTCCTGGACCGGGAACTACTAAGGCCACGCCTGGCTTTCCCTTAACTCGGGCATAACCATCCGCCATATAAACGGCGGTCTGCTCATGCCGCACAGTAATTAACTTAACATCTGGTTCACCGAAAAAGGCATCAAAGATGCCCATTATTTGGACACCGGGAAGGCCGAAAACGATCTCCACTCCTTCTTGTTTCAAAGATTCCACAACAGCTTTTCCACCAGTCATTTTAGGCATAATCTAAACCCTTTCTGAAAAATAAATCCTATTTTACTTTAGCTTTTTATTTTTTCCCTTTGGCCTTTTGATAAATGGCCTCAATCTTACCATCTCGCTCTCTTCTTAACCTGTCTAACTCTATTTCTCTTTTTTCAGGATCGGTAACCAAAATTTCAACTTCGGCCACCTTGGCTGCATAAATCTGGCGAATTTCGGCAATCTCATTTTTTTGCTCAGGGGTCAATTGCCATGCCTCCTCTTCACCGGCAATTTTTTTACTCTTCTCTAGGGCAATTTCTATGGCGCTCTTCAGCTCAGCCATATTTTAAACCCTCCTTTCCCTGAAAATTAATATTAAAAAATAAAGGATGAAAAAAGTTTACAATAAATTAGCAGCTTTTTTCAATAAAAGAAATTCTAAATCTGGATCGCGATGGCGCATAAGCGCCTAAATGAGGACTTTTTGTAAATATTAAGAAAATTTTTGACAAAAGGCCATCCTCGTATAAAATGATAACTAAGAAGGAAATAATTCCTTTCCGGGGAAAGCTAAAAAAACCGATCACGTGAGCCTGGATAAAAGGAGCAAAATAATGCCAAATAAAATAAGAAATTTAGTTATGGTTCCCTTTTTTACATCTCTAACGGCGGTGGGTGCTTTTATAAAGATACCAATTCCTTATGTCCCCCTCACTCTGCAAACGCTTATGGTCATGTTTTCTGCTCTAATCTTAGGTAGCCGTTTAGGTGCCTTAAGCCAGTTTTTATATCTTATTATTGGACTCTTAGGCTTGCCAGTTTTTGCCCATGGCGGAGGGCCAGGATATGTTTTACAACCATCTTTCGGATTTATAATTGGATTTATTCCGGGGGCTTACCTCATGGGCAAAATCGTTGAGGATAGCCAAGATTTAACTTTTTTTCGGACCATATGCGCGCTCATCGCCGGCCAAATCATAATTTACCTAATCGGCCTATCTTATCTTTACCTCAACCTTAATTATATTATCCAAAAACCCATTTCCCTCTACACCACTCTAAAAGTTGGATTTTTTATCTTCATTCCGGGGGATATTTTAAAAACAATGATAGCTGCGGCCGTGATCTTGCCCGTACGCAAACGTTTAATCCTCTATCAACAATAACTTTTTGTATTTATTAAATAATTTTTTATTTTCTTTCTCCTTGACATATGCTCTTTTATTGCCTATGCTTAAAATAATCCTACCGGCCCTCACGCGATTATAAACAATCTACTAAAGAGGGCTTTTTTCTGCTAAAGAGGAAATTTCGGAAATGTCCATAACAAAAGAGATTTTAAATAATTGGGAAACCAAGCTGATGGAAATGAATAAGCCCATCAGCGAATTAAACTTAAAAATAAAAGGGTCCGTTTTAGAGAAATTAATTGATCGTCTATACTCAGAATTGGAAAGGAAGGGCATATCTTTCAAGCCCAAATGCTATTTAACCGATACCTGGGGATGCCCTAACAAAGTCCCCGTAATTGGCATTCCTTTTTATTACGCTGACCCTACCCTTTCTATGATTGAAGATGAAATGCATGGCGATTTAGAAGATGAAAAAGAACTTATCATGACTTTGCGCCATGAAGCTGGCCACGCTATAAATTATGCTTATCTTCTTTATGAGACCAAAGAATGGCAAGAAATCTTTGGCCGGTTTGATGAACCTTACCGAGATTTCTTCCGCCCTGACCCCAGGTCCCGAGAATATGTAAAACATCTCAGCCAGCGTGTCGGCCCCTATATGGGTAGAATTTATGCCCAAAAACATCCGGATGAAGACTTCGCCGAGACTTTTGCCGTTTGGCTTACTCCTCGTTCCAAGTGGCGGCAAAAATATAAGAATTGGGGGGCAATTAAGAAACTCCAATTTGTTGATCAAGTAATGAAAAAAATTGGACCTACTAAACCCCTAATAACTAATGGCGAGCTAATCAGGCCCGTAGAGAGCTTAAATTTTACCCTTCTTGAATACTATAAAAAGAGTGAAGAAAAATACCGCGAAAGGGCGCTGGGGTACGTAGATGATGTGCTAAAGGAAGTCTTCAGTGCCAACGGGAAAGGACAAAACCGTATTCCCGCTGGATCTTTTATTGAGAAGAATCGTAATCATTTAGTGGAACTGATTTCCCGCTGGACAGGGGAAAGGAGTGTTTCGGTAGAACCTCTTATTGATAAGCTTATCAATCGCGCTAAAGAGCTGAATTTAAATTTGAGTCCGCGTCGCCAATCGCGAAAGCTAATCGAAATTACTACTCTGGCAACCACTCTTATTATGAACTACATCTACGAAGGTAAGTTTATTCTCCGGTGAGACCATAACGATCTACGAATGCCTTTTTTTTAACCATTCTTGGCGATAGCCATCCAAATCTCTTATATAACTTTCGATCAAATCGATGAGTGGCCCTTTGGATAAAAGTGCACCTGCCGTGGAATAGACCTGCAACTGCCTCATTATTTGGTAATAAAGGCTCTGGCTATCAAAGCAAACGCCAGCTAAAGGGCAAAGAGGACAATGATTCTGATAATCGAGGCAAAAGATTATCTTGGTGGAGCCGCATTGGAAAGCCTCCTTGTAACGCCCTGGGTCGTCTTTTTCCAAAAGAAAGTCGCGAATGCGTACCCATTTTTCAATAGCCAGAGCAAAAGGGTCCTCTCCTTTTTCATGGCGTTTTTGCATCTCCTGCAAATCTAAAAGTTTAACCATAAATAAACCTTTTTTCTTCCTAACTGAGCCTTCTCTTATATTAGCCGGCCTGGTTACGCCAGCTCTTTTTCTCTGAGATTTCCAATCCCAAATCTTTCTATTTTTAACCTATAACTTTTCCGGGAATTTTTAATTATTCATTCGTCACTTTTTACCATTTGAGATCCCTCTCGCTCCCCCGGGGAGCGAAGAAAGATGAGTTTATTATCTGAAATCTATCGTCTCCTATCTAATTCACAGTTACGGCTTACTATCCAAAAAAAGTTGAGTTTCTTGGAAAAGCTGCCACCGGTTTTTTTCCGCATTTATAAAATGAGTACCATCTCCGATAAGAACATACCTTTTATAAGGAGCTGAGGTTAATTTTTCAAAAAGACCTCGGGCATCTACATCTAATGATTCTGTGTCGGCATCTCCGCGTAAAATCAAAACAGGGACTTTAATTTGGGAGGCATCATAAATTGGCCTTTCTGTAAAAATGTAATATATGTCCACCAATACTCCGTTTGGTGATCTTAAACTGGGAGGTGTTCTCTGCCACGAAGTAGGGTCAGATTCTAAAATTAGCTTGGCCCAGGTATCCCGCGCTTGGGGATCTATCCAGTCAGCAGACTTAACGCCAGTTAGCCATCTTTTTACGGCATCCTCTGCTTTGGTAAAACGGTATGCGCCAATTTTTAAATTCGGCTGCCCTGGATTGACTGGATCCTCAAATCTTTTAGCGGCGGGGTGTTTAACACTGTACACCGGAGCAAAAAGAATCAGTTTGTTTACTTTTTCATTATGTTGGGAGGTGTACATCCCCGTAGTTACTGTACCCCAAGACCAACCCAAAAGATTTATTTTATCTACCTCATGTTTTTTCCTGATATATTCAATGGCCGCGGCTATATCTTTAATAGCTACTTCGGCCCGTATGATCGGTGGGTTGGCACTTGGCGGTTGATCCATTTCTGGTGGTCGAGTAGAACCGCCATAACCTCGAATATCAAGGCAATAAGCTACATAACCTCTTTGGGCTATATAATCCATCCAAGAATACCCGGGGAGAGGAATATCAAAGCCGGGAATGGAAGGATAAGTGGCGCCATGAACAAAAAGAACAATTCTCTCGCCGGGAACTTTGCCCACATTAGCCATAAATTTTTCGCGAATGCGTAATTGAATTCCCGCATCAAAACTATCTATAAGATAATCCTTGGTGATTATTTCGGCCGCAGGAATCTCAATCAGAAAAAAGGTAGAGATAGCCAAGACAATAATTATCAATAGATTTTTAACAATATTTATAACCCTTGATTGCATAATCGCCTCCTTTCCTAAAATTTTTTCTAATTCTAAATATTTTCCCTAAATCAAGGTAATCTGCGTTTCTCTGCGTCCTTTAAGGAACTCATTCTACTTCTAAGATCATTTCTATTTCCACAGGAATATCATTAGGCAAAGACTGCATCCCTACTGCAGAGCGGGCATGTTTTCCCACATCGCCAAATATTTCTACTAATAAATCTGATGCCCCGTTGATTACTTTGGGTTGGTCCTTAAAATCTTCGGTACAGTTCACCATTCCTAATAGTTTGACCACTTTTTTAACTTTATCTAAGTCCCCCAACACATCCTTTACCGTAGCCAAACAATTCAGAGCTACATTGCGCGCTACCTGATACCCTTCTTCTAAGGTTAATTCTTTCCCGACTTTCCCGGAAATCTTGATCTTCCCGTCGTTATAAGGCCCATGGCCAGAGACAAAAAGCAAATTGCCTGTTCTTACGGCGGGGACATAGTTGGCCACCGGCCTGGGAGCTGACGGCAAAGAAATTCCCTTTTCTTCTAACTTTTTCTCAATCTTCATTCAGCACCTCCGTTTTTTTTGATTTATCTTCAAAATATTCTTTCTGCTGTTAAATGTCAACTTTTACTCTCTGATTGCTGGTAAGATTTCATTATAATAGCTATTTTATTACTCGGAGCAATTAAATATTTACAGAGATCACCCTTGCTTTTTTCCATAGTCTGGTCTTGTCTACTTTGCCCAATCGCACTGTGTCGCAAATCACCCTTCCGCCCTCTTAAATTAAGAGGAGGAAAAAGGTGATAAGGTAAGGGGGAAAAAGGAGGGTGGTAAAAATGGGTCATGTAAAAGCGGGGTCATATCTTTTATTTTGACAAATTATTGAATTTTCCTTTTAAATCCTCAAATGATCTCCTCAATCTCGCGTTCTCTTTCAGTCTCTACCTCAAACGTCTTTTAATCTGATTTAAAATTGAATAATCTACTCCTACTCCTTGGCTTCCCTTCAAAAAGAAATCTTTTTTATAATTACATTTTCCTATCAAGGTTAAAATTTGAGACCTGATCACATGTTTCTTCAGGAGTACAAGTTTCCCCTGAAAAATTAAAAGCAATTGTTAAAAATAAAGGTTTGACCCCCATTCTTGGGTTCGTATTGCGCTCTGAGTTCAGGCGGTTAAAATTTGGTTCCTCTCTTCGCCTATCGACTCTGTATGAAATCCCCCGCCTATTTCGACTTTCGATAAACTATCTCCCCGTTTACAATGGTCATCTCCACTCCGATTGAAGACCACCGGTCCGGTGGAATCCGAAAAAGGTCTTCGCTAAAGACCGTCAGGTCCGCCCAGCGCCCCGGGGTTATGGCTCCCAGATATCTCTCTTTGCGCGAACACCAGGCAGGAAGGGCGGTAAAGGCCTTGATACATTCTTCCAGTTTTATTTTTTGTTCGGGGAACCACCCGCCGGGCGGCTTCCCCTGCAAATCCTGCCGGGTTACCGCTGCTTGGAGGCTCAGCAATGGATTGATGGGCTCGACGGGCGCATCGGAGCCGAAGCTCAGCGGGATTTTCGCGGTCAAGAGCGATTTCCAAGCATACCCATTCCGGCAACGGGAAATACCCCACTTTTTCTCCGCCGTCGGCCAGTCTGTGGTCAAATGCACCGGTTGCACTGAGGCCACTACCCGAAGGCGCCGGAACAGGGGCAGGTCCAAGGCCCGGAAGAGCTGAACGTGCTCGATGCGGTCCCTCCGCGGCCCTGGGAAAACTTCCCTCGCCGACTCGATCGCCTTCAACGAATGGGTAACCGCTTTGTCGCCAATGGCATGGATCGCGACGCTGAAACCGTCCTGGTAAGCCTCGCAGACCCTTTTGCCCAGAGCCCGGGGAGTTAGAACCGCGAGCCCCCGATCGGAGGGGTTGTCCGCATAAGGAGCGTGCAGCAAAGCGGTTCCGGCCCCCAGAGAACCATCGGCATAGAGCTTGACCTGGCCAATCCACAGGCGTTCTCCGCCCGCCCAGGGTTTGAGGGAGCGTGACCGGGCTTCTTCCATAGCTTCGTAGGGGATTGTGTGGTGGACCCGGATCTTGAGTTTTTTCCTTTCCTCCAAGGCCAGGAGGGCCTCCCACTCCCGCAGTGTTTCCAGGGAATGGACGCCCGTAAGGCCAAAACGCAGCGCCTCCTGTTGAGCCGCCAGAGCAGCCCTTTGGCGAGTTTCAAGGGTGGGAGCAGGGATATATTTCTCCATATGCCGGCGCATTTCCTTCAAGTAGCCCGTGGGTTCTCCGCTCATGGGATCTTTTTCAATTCTGGCTCCCGGAGGATTGGGCGTATCCCGGGTGATGCCGGCCGCGGCCAAAGCTGCCGAATTAACCCACACACTGTGGCCGCAGGCCCGGATCATCATGGTCGGATTGTGGGGAGTAAGGTCATCCAGGTCGAAGCGGTTGGGCTCCCTTTTTTCCGCCCAAAAATGCTCGTTCCATCCCCGGCCTATAATCCATTCCCCTGGTTGAAGTTTGGCCACGGCCTCCCGAATTCGCTCCCGGCAGGCGGCCAGAGAAGGAAGGTTCCTAAGGTCCACCCGCTGGAGTGCCAACCCGAAATTTATGAAATGGGTATGGCCGTCGACGAACCCCGGAGTCACCAGCTTTCCCATCAGGTCGAGGATTTCAGTCTTCCGTCGGCAGGCCTTCTTTACCTCTCGATTGGTTCCCACGACGGCGATCTTATGGTCCTTAATGCCCAGCGCTTCGGCCCAGGGCTGCTTGACGTTCCCGGTAAAAATACGCGTTGAAATGATGGCTAGGTCCATATCTCATTCCTTTTTAAGATTTTTTGTCATCTCTTTTTCCTGGTCGTGTGCGGGTCGAGGATATCCCTTAAGCCATCTCCCAGGAGGTTCAGCCCAAGCACGGTGATGAAGATGGCCATCCCCGGGAAAATGGAAATCCAGGGAGCGGTGAAGAGCTGTTCCCGGGCGGTGGAAAGCATCCCGCCCCAACTGGGCGTCGGGGGCTGGGTGCCCAGGCCGAGAAAGGAGAGAGCTGCCTCGATGAGAATAGCGCCGGCCACTCCCAGCGTGGCCACCACAAGGATCGGCCCCATAATGTTGGGCAAAATCTGGGTGAACATGATACGGATTCGCCCATACCCCAAGGCCTGGGCTGCGGTCACGTAGTCGAGAGAGCGGTTGAAAAGAACCTGGGAGCGGGTGATGCGGCAGCTGTAAGACCAGTTGGTTAACCCCAAGGCAATAAAAATGTTGAGCAACCCAGGGCCGAGAACCGCCATGATGGCCAGGGCAAAGACCAGGGATGGAATGGAAAGCATGATGTTCGTTAGGCCCATGACGAAGTCATCCCACCGTTTACCCAGGAAGCCAGCGGTCACTCCCAGCAGGATCCCGATGAGGCTGTTAAGTCCCTGGCTGACCAAGCCCACGCTCAGGGAAATCCGCGCTCCGTAGATGACCCGGGAAAGAATATCCCTTCCCTGTTGGTCTGTCCCGAAGAGGTGGGTGAGACTGGGAGGTTTCTCGGCCTCCATCAGGTCGGCATGATCAATGGGGTGATAAGGCGCTAGCCAGGGGGCAAAAATCGCCATGGTCAAAACCACCAAGGTGATGACCCCCCCCACAATCAGGTTCTTTTGCCGGCGGGCTTTTTTGACAAACTCTTTCACTGGTACTCCACCCTCGGATCGATGACTGCATAGAGTAGGTCCACGGCCAGGTTCACCACCAAAAACACCAGGATGATCAGCAGAACGCATCCCTGGGTGACCGGAATGTCTCTTTGAAAGATGGAATCCACCATGAGCGATCCTAGACCGGGCCAGGAAAAAAGTTTTTCTACGACTACTGTTTGGCCCATGAGCGAGCCGAATTGTAAGCCGGCAGTGGTCAACACCAGAATCAGGGCGTTGCGCAGGATATGCTTGCGGTTCACCATGAGTTCAGAAAGCCCTTTCGCCCGGGCGGTGCGGACGTAGTCGGTTGAGAGGATCTCCACAACGGCCGCCCGGGTGGTTCGTGCCAGGAGAGCCATGTAACCTACCCCGAGAGTGAAGGCTGGTAAAATCATGTTCTTCAAAGCCCCGTCCCCATAGCCTTGAACCGGAAAAAGGGGTAGCTTCACAGCGAGAAAGAACATGAGTAATAGGCCAAGCCAGAACTGAGGGATGGAAACGCCGGAGACCGCTCCGACCATGGAAAAAGCGTCCAACCAGGTCCCCTGACGCAGGGCGGAATAGAAACCCAGGGGAATGCCGATGCTCACGGCAATCAGCATGGCAGCAAGGGCCAGCTTGAGGGTGGGCCACAAGCGGGACGCGATGAGACCGCTCACTTTTTCCCTGCGCAAGTAGGAAAGCCCCATGTCACCTGCAGCCAAGTTCTTCAGGTAAGTAAAATAACGGATATGAATGGGCTGGTCCAAACCCCACCGCTTCCTCATCTCCTCCATGAAACGGGGGTCGAGTCCCTTGTCCTGAAGATCCCCGGACATGAGGGCAGCATCCCCGGGAAGGACGTTCAAAAGGAGAAAGAGAATCAGGGTGATCGCCAAAATGGTGGGAATAAACTGGAGAATGCGGCGAAGGGCAAATTTCAGCATCTTCTATACCAAAGATTCCCTTTTTTCCTTCCTTTTGGCGGGATGAAGTGGAAAAAACTTATTTTGTAAGACTTCAGATTTTTGAAACACCTTCCTTTATTTCTTCTTATTGGGCAAGGGCCCCACAAAAACCCTTATTTTTTCATTAGGGAAAAAGGGGATTTCCATCAAGGTTTTCATGGGGCGACTCGGTTGATCACCTGTGTTGATTTTTACTTCTCCTTGGCCCGGGGTGAGGACTCCTCGATCCACACGTCGGCCATGTTTTGGTACATCATCTCGATAGCTACGGGTTTGATCCCGCGCACCCAGGGTTGGTGGACAATCACTGCCTTGTTGTAATTGAAGAACCAAACCGGGGCATCCTCCCGGAAGATGGCATCGGCCTTGCGAAGCAGCTCAATCCGCTTCGACGCGTCCCGGATCTTGGCCGCTTCGTCCAGCAGCTTGTCGAACTCGGGGTTGTTGTAGCCCACAAAATTGCCGGCCGCGGAAGGGTTCTTGGAATGCCATCGGTTAAGGGCCTGGAGGGGATCGCCGCCCGCTCCGCTGCTCAAAGACCAGATGAAAGCTTGATAGTCCATTCTGCGGAGGCGATCGGCCAGGGCCGCTCCCTCGAGTTGTTGGGGTTTTACCGTCACGTTGATC